>Ga0065711_1005784_pt1 | contig 21722 bp, 10 predicted proteins | sample Hoacrofraction12_FD_59098 | JGI IMG/M metagenome (GOLD analysis project Ga0065711, IMG submission 59098) | Hoatzin crop microbial communities from Cojedes, Venezuela - Epithelial fraction 12 v2 (version 2) | ecosystem: Host-associated > Birds > Digestive system > Esophagus > Crop | place... | reverse complement strand
GTTGTGATTGGTGCAGAGCTGCATCTCGAAGTGAAAACAGTACTGTGGCAGGAAACAACAACGTGGCAGGAAGGAAGTGACAGTGTGGCAGGAAACGGTGACGTTCCCCCTGCTCCAGTGTCCCGAGCTCATCGCTCTCCCTTCCCAGCAGGTTTCCGTGTCTGCCGCTCCCAAAGCTCACTTCCAGATCGGAACCTGGGTTGCTCAATGTACCAAACTATGTCCCCTCTCGTCCAGCCAGGACTCCACAGTTCACAGCAGATAGTTCTCTCCAGAGCTGACATAATTCTTAGGAGAAAAAAAAGAAGAAGGTTCTTTAAGACATGTTTCTACTTTACACAGATTCCATTTCTTCTCAGTGAATTAAGAACATGCTTCATTTCACTTTGTGAATTCTCTTCAACATCTGACCATGATTTTACTACTTAAGAATTATCTTTTATCTAATGAGGATCAGATATGTTTGAGAGTACTGTGAGTATTCTGTACCTTTGAAATCAGTGCTGAAATCCCCATTGTTTTCAGTGACACAGGATACAGGTTTAAAACGTGCACAGTACCCACAGAAGAAGGTACTCTCCTGTCAAGAAGAAGCAGGAAAGAAAAAAAAGCGGAGTGTATACTTTTATTTAAGGATAAAATTTCTAAAGAGACTGTGAAGGTGCAGATAATAAAGAACTTTTAAACAGTGGATTTTATTAGGAAATCAGAAAAAGCAGTGGGAAAAAAAGTTGACATATATACGTTTAAGATACAGCTTGAGAAATTCAATAGCCTACAGTTTCAGATGATTTGATGACTCAGGAAGTTTGTTTTGGATATGTCCTCCTGAAGAATACCACAAACAAGAGCTTGGAATCTGAAAAATCTACATTCTGCTAAACTGCTTTTCCATCTAAGTGTATAACTGAAGAAGTTTGCCTTAGTTTTAAAATTAATTTATAATTTTTATGGGTATTTAAACAATCAGAAATATACAATTATATTGTTCAACTTTATTTCATAAATCATAAAACCTTCCTTTCATTTTTTGTGACTTCTTCTTCTTTAGGAGAAAAATATGGTGCTACGAGTCAGTTAGAAGCACATTCTTTCACAGTAGTGAAATAGCCAGTTTTGACTCCAGATATATTTGAGAAATCACAACAAAGTGACTAAGTAAAGAGTGGTAGTAGCTATTTTTGGAAAATTATGAAAGAGGAACACCCATGAGAAGCCAATCTGATATTGATCTGTAAAGAAAAGACACGTAGTTAGGATCTGTTCAATCCAATTTCTATTCCATTAAGTAATGGAGAACATACAAAGACATTATAACTGTCATGAGAATAGCAGGTTTGCAAGCAGAATAGGTTTACAAAGAATGAGTCAAATCTCAGGGAACTTGGCGGGGGGGAGGCTTTCTGCTGGTGTTTTTGTGGTTTATTTTTTCAAAAAATCTCATCAAAATGATAAAAATTAATGTGATACAACGTGTTAAGCTTGGAAACAGTCCTGAGGAGAATTTCTGAACAGGTGAAAACTTTTTGTGGTATTTTAAACTAAACTAGCCAATACATTTACTGTAGGTATATAACCCCAAAATAGTGCGAGAAGAGATTAAATGACCCACTTGCAGATGTTCTTCTATGACAGAAAATGTTGTATATCAAGGGCTTAGCTGAACTCCCATTACAGTCAATGGCAAGACTCCAGATGGAGCAGACTCATATAATCACTTCTCAGTCTTCTGGCAAAACATTCTTTAAGTAATACGTACTCCAGTTTAAAATAGATTCAAAAGTTTGAGAATTCTGTTTTACATCTCAGTTAAAAAAACACTAGCTGCAATAGTATGTACTGGTGTATATTGTGTTTTGTGTACACAGAACACCTTACAACTCCTAAGAACATGTAGACAAACACTGAAGCGTAGCTTCCCAGGCTTTCAAAGCCATGGCATTTCTGGGTCTGTTTTGCCAGAGGGCCATCTTGAGGACAACTTGTGTTTCTAACAAGAAGTGCAAGAAAAAGGAAAATTTGTCAAGAGGAACACAAAGAACTACAGCCCTCAGTGTCAGAGTAAGATGTTAAGCTGAATTTTATTTGTGTGATGAATTCTCTAAAGAAATAAATTAAAACATTTGGATGCACTCAAGCTTTAAAGAAGCATACTACTGTACGTGCTTGAGTTCTTTGCTTGTTTTTAATTCTCTAGAAGATGCTTTGATTTCTGAACTTCAGGATAAGCTCATATAACATGCTTGATAGCTTCTTTGATTACAGAATTTTATATATGACCAGAAAATTCTGATACAAGGCACTGTTTTCATGTTAAACTAATGGCTAAAGGAAAAAAAACCTGAAGGTCCCCAAAACTGCCAGATGTATTTGTGGTTTAGTGCAAAGAATACAGTGTTACTTTTAAGTAACATTCGTGCTTAAAAAGTCAAATGAAGAGTCAAGTTTGTAATCCAAATTTAACTTTTATATAAAGAAATTTGACATGTAAGCATCCCTGCTGGTTTTAAACTGCTACAACATGCAACACCCAGATGAGGCGGAGACAGGACTGTCTGCTTTTGAAACTCAGCTACCCACAGTCATCCATGGTTCATACAAAACTTGTGTGAAAGATACATGCCATGGATTCCTCTCCCGTTTAGCTCACTACCAGCAACAAATTTGTCAGAGGCAGCTGGTGTACTTTGAAGTTTTACCTTCTCTTCAGAAAGTAAACTAGAAGTATTAAAACTTTGGAAGGTCAGCTGCCTCTGAAGCACTGTTGAACTCTGCTGCTGGTCAGAAGCGAGGGGGGAGAAATGATGTTTTCAGTGCTGGCATTTCTGGTAAAGAATGCAGTAGGTCTTGAACAACACATTAAAGTAGCTTGTACTAGGAAATAGACTTTTAGGGGATTTAGAATATATGTATTCTAATTTCATATAATTTTTAGTGATTTAAGACTAAATTCTACAGTCCTTTTTCATGAAAAACCCAGTGATGAAAGTACGCCAAATTTTATGTCTATTGACACTGATGGTAAACTGCTCATTGATTTCAGTGGTGTGCCCTCAGGTCTTTTTTTTTTTTCTTTGGGGAGAAAGATAGAACAGTCATGATAATTACCTAGAATAATTGTTCCTCTAGAAACACTTTCACTTTTCTTTATTTGGACTACTGTGATGCAAAGCCACTTCTAACCCTGATAACACATAAATTTGTGATCTACATTTCCATAATTTGGCTTTAGCATTATCCCTTTCCCAGTGAGATCAATCATCACTTCTCTGTGAGAAAGCACTATGGAAAGTATAAAACAGACAGAAACAGCACTAAAAGTGAGTGAAAAAACATCAGAATAGACCACAAATACAACCAAAACTATCTTACATTTCATGTACAGAGAATATTAAAAAAAATAATCATCCAGGTGTTGAGGGCAAAGTGCAAATCATTCTTCAGGAAAATATACAATTAAGAGATTGTCTGTTCTCATTAAAAGGTTAGTACAATAGCTTTTGCCCTTAGGAAGCACATTTAAATGAAGAATGTTTTATGACTAACACGTAGCTGAAGTAATATCTTCCAAAATCTAGCCATACTTGTTTCTTTATAAATTCTAAGACTAAGATGGAAAAATTGAGAACATTAATCAGATTCACTTTCAGTTAAAAGTAAAGCAAAAATCCAACCACAACAAAAGCCAAACAATCAACATACTAAACAAATAAACAAAATCAGAAAGTGGAAATAATTTGTACCTGAAGATTCTGAGTGCCGGAAGTGGTGTCCTAACTTTCTTTGATCTCGATGATAATTCCAAAACACTTTGATAGCTGCAGATATATTTTAAAAATACTACCTCTAGGAGTGTGAAGTCGGTTGAACGTACAGAAATGTCTGGAAATATTTCTTTGCCCAAGAAGTGTCTAAAGGTGTCATTTTGCCTAAAACTGAATTTTACAAACAGTTAGGAATATGACAACTGACTCATTAGTGCATGCTCTGATGCTTAAAAGTGTTCATATGTACAAGTACCAAAAGTTCAGAAGATTCACGGTTTTACCATGATAATCCCTGGGACAGAAGAGATTACACCAGGAAATATAGATCTTTCGAATGGCATTTGGAGTTTCTGTGCTAACTCACTGTGTAGAAATGGCTTTTTTATTATTATTTTATGGGCTGATAGATTTCTACAAGCTTACATAGTGTGGCTCACAATAGTATGCCAGTACATCACTTTTGCTCAGTGACAGAGGACATACAGGGAAAAAAGCATTTTAAATATTTGAGTAAAGGTTTAGTGTTTATAAAGAATAGGGGGTTTATTTGGGGTTTTTTTTGTTAATCAGCAAACAATTAAGAAGCTAGTTATAAAACTACAGCTACATTGTACAGGTAAGGAAATGTTTATGTGTGATAAAATTATGCTTAGTTAATCACAGGATGTGGACCGTTTCATACTAACTAAAGGATCAATGAGAGGGTAAAGACACAGTGTGTGTTTTGCAGGTGGTAATTGCGGTCCTGCAGGCTGAGCTATTTGATACAGTGTCCAAACATTAGAAATGAGATTTCAAGGACAGCATTAAGGGGAACTTCCAAAAATTGCCTGAAAATAATGTGTTCATATGCAAATAAGAACCAATTAAAGAGGATGAAATGCTTTTACTCCAGTTCATAACCACTATCTATTCCTCACCTCAATAAGTGTTAGTTAACCCAGCCTTCTGATCAGAAAAATAGAAATCAATATTCTTCCAGAGCTCAGTAGTGGAACAGGCCACATGAGCTAGGGTGCAATCGTGTTGGGCACAATTCATACCTCAGTGAAGTCACTAGAACATTTTCCAATAATTTCACTGGATTCTATATCAAATCTAAAAAAGCTAAAACCATGCTTTCTCTAAAAGTAATAGCAGAGATTTTTTATAAATTCACTCATCCAGAATTAAAATCTCTGGTTTAAATTTCAATATCACATGTGTAAAAGGTCATTTAAGTGGTGTCTTGCCGTTGGGTACAGAAGGACATTTTCACAGATTTGAGATTTATCTGCAAATTTCTGTCTATTTTGCCTTTAAATTATTTGCTAAAGAGTTGAGTCTTGAGGATTCAGAAAACTATTGTTCTATTTATTTTTTTGTAAACCCTATAATATATTATAATACTAAAGCACCTGATACACTGATTGACCCATGTTCAGGAATTTAGCAAGCTAATCTCTCCATTCATACCGCTTCCTGAGAAACTGACAGACTTGATTTGTCAAGGAGATCAGAGTTTGCAGATAATTGCTTCTACACCTTCTGAAGGCAGGAATCATCTTATTCTTACTCTTGTTCTTATTCTTGTTCTTATTCTTATTCTTAATCTATTTATACAGTCCAAGCCTAACTGGGGACTGATCCTGAACGGAATCTTTAGGTCTTTAGCACATCATAAAGAATAAACAGACAACAATAACAATTCGCTTTGCCAGACTGTGAGAGTTCATTCTATAGTCAAGATGTCTTTTTCTGTGAAACTAACTGCATTGAACAACTATTTCTTCTCTGCTGCAGCACAGCGTTTGAGATGAGTTGCCACATAAATAAATACAGCTATCCTCAATATACTTTCCAAACTGCTCCTCTGTGAAATCACCCTAAGAACTGGAATTCTGCCGAAGAATCAGATGCTATAGCAGAAGTCAATAAAAAAATTTCAATATTAGCATACCACTACCAAAAGCACCTCATTTATACTATGATGGACACAAAGAGCTGTCTATTGGTGCTGACCAGCAAGTGTTTTCAGCAACATTTGCCACTCCTGTATAAATATGTCTCTTTATCTGTGAAGAAATTCAGCCAGCTGCAAGAGACCTTTGCAGTTTTCCATTGGCAGTGTTGTTATTTCTCCACACTGTGGACTTTTTATTCTAGGGAAAAAATTACTTCCTCTAAGCAATGAATTTAGAAATAAGAGTACACATTTCTGGTATTTGAATATTGTAACAAGTCAAGATCTGAAGGGATAAACTATGCAAGACCTATACAAAGTAATATTCAATGTATTTTCAACTGTACCTCAGATAAATTAACAAAGATCTAACAGATCTGTAATATTTAACAAAGAATAAGTTTTTTTGTCATATTCAATTCCTTTTTCTGTGAAGAGGTGAAAGAGTGTACACCGCTTTCTGTTTTGAAATATGTCTCCTAATGATAAATTAATATGGCAATGACACACAGGGATTTCTGACTATACAATTTGTCTTCATTGCCACTAGACATAGTTTCCTATTTCACAGAATCACAGAGTCACAGAATGGTAGGGTTTGGAAGGGACCTCTGAAGATCCCCTTGTCCAACCCCGCTGTCAAAGCAGGTTCACCTAGAGCAGGCTGCACAGGATCATGTCCAAGTGGGTTTTGAACATCTCCAGAGAAGGAGAATCCACAACACTTCTGGGCAACCTGTTCCAGTGCTGTGTCACCCTCAAAGTAACGAAGTTCTTCCTCGTGTCCAGATGGAACTTCCTGTGCTTCAGTTTGTGCCCATTGTCCCTTGTCCTGTCGCTGGGCACCACTGGAAAGAGTCTGGCTCAATCCTCTTGACACCCACCCTGATAAGCATATTCATATGCATTTATAAGGTCCCCTCTCAGCCTCCTCTTCTTCAGGCTAAGCAAGCCCAACTCCCTCGGCCTTTCCTCATAAGAGAGATGCTCCAGTCCCTAATCATCTTCATGGCCCTTCTCTGGACTCTCTCCAGTAGTTCCTCATCTTTCTTGAACTGGGAAGCCCAGAACTGGACGCAATACTCCAGATGTGGCCTCATGAGGGCAGAGTAGGGGGGGAGGATAGCCTCCTTTGATTTGCTGGCCACACTCTTGTTAATGCACCCCAGGATACCATTGGCCTTCTTGGCAACAGGGGCACACTACTGGCTCAAGTTTTCTGTCTTCTCCAAGATATATTTCTGTTTTATCAAAAATACTAAGATTTTAAAAAAGTGTTTTTCTTGAAGAGATAAGACAAAAATTAAATGCAGTGAGTACTTAAGACCTAAATAAAACATACAATTATTTGAGTTGTCCAATGTTTGATATTCAGCTCTGCACATACCAAGCTCAAGCTGAAAGAGTGAAACTCAACTGGCTACAACACAGAAAATCTGCAGTGATAGACACACACACTACACAGAATTACAAAAAATCAGCTCCACAGAGGAGAAGCATTAAAAGTCCTGAAACACCTACTTATTATTCATATCTGATAATAAATTTTAACTAGGTAACTGAGAAAGCATGTGTCTTAAGCTAAGAGTCCAAGAACTTTAAATCACCGCAAAGTAGTACCAGATGTTAAAAGTAGAAGCATGCAACACTGACCAGTGTTTTTTAGCTGCCTAGTAAATATGCATAATGTGGAAAGTAACAAGTAATATGATTTAATTTTATTTTTTTAATTTGAAGAGCTTCATAGCTTAAGAATTATATATTTAATATATGTACTTGACATTTAATGCTATTTTATTTGATACTTAATTTTGTTTTTCTAAATAACAGTTCAACAAGGAGGCAATGGGCTGAGAGAAAGATTTCACACCTTGCTCATAGTGAAGTAGAGGATCTCATGATATCCTGGAAAATACCTACTGGTATAACAGTATTACTTCCTTTGCTGTTCTTAGTTTCATTCTTAAAGAGTTTGGGCTCCAGCTTTGGCTTCATATTCTTTCACTTTTTCAAGTAAGCCTTTCCTCTTTGACTTCTTGTCACAGTGAAATTTAGATGGTGTGGTCAGAAGGACCAAAACATACCAGTCAGTGACACATAGCTTAAAACTTAATGAGTAGGACAGGCACGATATGTGGAGAGCCATTTCTGTTCTAAGCATCTTATTCTGCAACACACATGAAACACTGGTACCAAGCAAGCCCCCTGCCCCCTGCCCAGTGCACACTAGCAGCACCCAGGGCACCCCCAGGGAAGGGGACACTCACTCTGACCCTTCAAGAGGGTGGTGGCCTGGCTCCCTCATCCAGTGATGCCACCTCCTCCATATCACCGGACATCTCTGGATGTGCCATCTCACCTCCAAGGAGCTATGTGACCAGCTGCACACTATTTTCTTCATAGATTATCATCATAAACCCCTAATGATCCTGTTAATCAAGAAGCTGGGGACAATCTCTTTGGTTTTCACCATATCCAACACCAAATTATGGCTCTCACTGGGCTTTCTATTGGCCTCTGCTCTCCCTCTTTGTCTGTGTTACAGGATGAGTAAAGTCAGCGACAGCCACACAAGAGAGCTCCTCTACCATGTCTTGTTTTTCCACATCTGAGCAGGTCAATCAGTCAGAGCTGAGCAGATGTAGTGGAGGTTGCGTCTGTCTGAGTGGTGTTTTCAGATAGGCTTCGTCTACAGCTCTGCTGCATGTATGCGAGTGAGGAACATCGAGCCCAATAGAGAAATATTAACAAGCTTATAGCCAGTCTTCTATGTTTTTGGAAATGCGATATTAGATGAAAAGTGGGTCCTAATATAGATCTAATTAAAAAGCAGGTTTACATACACATCTCTACCTCCAGAAGTTCCAGAAACATTAACACTGTTAGCTTTACTGAGCATAGAGCTTGTTAGTGTGGATGCTGTAATAATTGCCTATCAGCCTGCTGCAAAGTATCAGTTATTGTCAGTTCAAGATTGGCAGCAATGATGTTAGAATTTAATACTGTCACAGATTGCTGCTAACAAACAATTTACAAGTTAAAATAGGGTTATTATTCAGCATACTGAAGAGTATTAATTTTCCAGTATAGTTCATTCACTAGCAGTGGCAGTTGTTACAGCCTTTGAAGTACACAAAAAAAATCTGGATATTTGGAGATGCTTCCTGATATAGAATAGGCATGCATGCTTCTGGACACACCTCTGAACAGTTGAGATGCCTGACAATTCATTGCAAGATCAAATGAATTCTGAGAGACTTTCCCTTTCAGTTCAAGCCTTGGAGTTTTGATATTGAAAACATGTAGGTATATGAAAAAAAAGTCCATGCATAAGAAATCTAAATTTCAACAATATTTCTTAATTCATTTGCATAATCCTTTAGAGTTTCAGAGCTCATCTTTTCAGAAATGAAGACTGAAATATCAGGGATCATTGTAACATAGCCTGTATTTTTACTCAAATGAAAAGTCACTTCAAAAAAGGAAAAAGTTTCAAACTCACAAGCCAACTACAGTAACAAAATATGCTCAAAAAACTGGAGAATATTGACATCTAAATACACATTGAAATATTTTATGCTTGAGAACCAGAGAACAGATAACTAGAAACCAAAGCTTTCGGAGATTGTTCACTCTTCTGTGACTAACTGGATTGATAGTATTGACTCAGCTAACCTTCCCCTGTCTCCATTTGCGCCTGTTTAGCAGAGTGAGAATAACACCCATTGGCCTCAAAGCAGGGTGTAAGAATTGGTATCAAAGACCTTGGAATATATCAGATGAAAAGTAGTGTTTAAATGAAAATGTGATACTCCTTTCTCCCTTACCTTGCTGTCACAGTGATGTAACACCTTCAACTTCCTGGAAAGAAAACTAAATTATTGCGTGGTTTTTTTTTTAAAGTGGTCTCTATGACTTCATCAGACATAAAAGGATTTTCTCTTGTTCCCATTAGGCCCTAAATTTCTTAGTTAGGTTACTGCTGAATAGTAAATTGTGAATAAAGTAAACAAACATTATTCTAATTGGATTTTTAATTGTAGGTTTTCTATAAATGTGTATATGCATACATCCAGAACACAGAGAAGAGACAGATTATTGCTCTTGTCTCAGTGTGTGTGCGTCTCTGTGTGTGTAGGTGTTGTTTTTGTGGCCTGTCTGGATGTTTTCTCTCACCACCAGAGAAAGTAAAGTAATTTTTAAAGTCAAGATACAGAATTAGAAACTGAGTGCACTATCTTAGATTACCTCAGAGAGTTCATTTGTTATCTACTGTTAGGTCATATGGGTGCACTCAGTAAATTTATAGCCATTTCAAGGTAAACAAGTACAGGGTGTGACCTTGAAAATATTAAAAAAAAACCCCAAAACATTCCTTGCTTGTGGCTACACTTGGCAAAGCAAAGAAATGGAGATATGTGTGTATAATTCAACAGTTTAATTCTGTCATTGATTATTACCCAGAGAGATAGTTTCTTGGGGCTGGCTATGGCAATCCCAGTGTGATTCTAACAGCATGTCTCTAGAGTCCCTGCCCTATAAAGTGCTGTGGGGCATTACAAAGGTGTACTTTGCCTTGCGATATACACTGATATAACGTTAAGAGAAACTTCCTACTTAATACTGACGTTAAGTGTATTCTGAGCTGGTTAAACTATACAAGTGAGGCTGGGTTAGAATTTGATCCCACTTCTCCCCTCTGAAATAGTGGGATTCTGCTGAGCAAAGGCAGTTACAGATGTATTCACTCACCGCTGAAGCAGAGCTGTTTTTTCTGTCAGAATAATTCAAATTTGCTCCATGCTTTGTACAGTAATTTGACAAATTCTTACCTGACATGAACATGAACACATTTCATTCGAGGTCCTGACACTTGTTCATTTCAAAGTAGTGTTCTGAAAGCAATTCCCGTAATTAATACTAAATTAATAAAACTCCCAGCAATGATCTACAAATTATTTTTAAGTACATGTACATATGCATCCATGTAAGGACCTGTCTTATAGTAGAATGAATGAGGCAAAGCTGTATTTCTGTATATGTATACATACACATACACATAGATGACATTAATACTGCTAGAGTGATAAATCCATGCTGCTTGTCCATGAAGCAGCAAATGGCTTGAATGTCCTCATCTGATTTTCTCATCAGTCATTTCCACATGCAATTAAGCTGCAGATTAATTATGAGAAACAATGCAGAAAAAGCACAACTGAAGCATGAAGTGCTGCACACTTTGTAATTAGTACTAATATTTCAATAATTGTTTGCAATAAATCAATGAGTGATGAAATAAAAACTCACAAATATACTTAAACCATGTGCCACACTTGGTATTTCTACGTGGATGTATACGTGCACACACAAATGCATACATGGGGACTACCGAATAGTATTTTATGCCATACAGTAAGTTCACATCAAGTTTCATTGTGACTCATAAACATCCTTTAGAAGATACTAAAAAAAAACACGAAACCAAAAGAGCACTAAATAAAATGGAAGTGAATTGATTCTGTGCTTTGAATTCCTATCACAAAACTGCTGGTTGTACTTTAACCTTGGAATGGGTATTGATTGACATTTACCACAGGGGACTTCATTACTTCACACTACTATATCTGAACGTAAAATGGTGCTTTCCAAATATGGAGAGACACTACCTTCTATGCAGCAATACATTCACACATTTATCTATGGCATACTGGGGCACTGTAGTGACCTGGTCCTCAGGTTGCCCAAGGTAGGTAGTGCTTAGAGCATGCACTGGCCTCTGTTAGGAATATTCATCTTGATTTCTTTTTGATGGAAATTAGGATGTAGGTAGAAGAGGAGGATCAGCAGAGGTCACTTTAATTGTGACCCCAGCATGTAACTAAGATGATGCATAGACTGAGAATGCAAAATTGCTTCTAGGTTTTCTGGCCTAGGCTTAGTGCTGAAAACCATCTGCCCCTCTGTACTCTGCTGCTTAACTAAGGTCAGGTGAGATACTTAATCTATACAATATAAACTTCAGTCAATGAACAAGTTTAAGGAACTTCAGTGTTTTAATCTATCTTCTTCTTTCCATTAAAAAGGACATTGGTTTCATTATGAGGACATTTATTGACCTCTGAATAGGTTTTTCCCACCAGATGAGGGAGGTGATCGTGGGAAGAAAGCTTTTTGGTTTTAAGGATTACAAGCTCACACAGGGTTGACAAGATTTTTTTATGTCTACTTGTAAATATTTGAAATCTCTTTGTCCTGATAATTTTCTATCTTCTGTTGAAAGACAGGAATGCACTTTCTAGTGAAGTAAACAGGGGGGCAGCTACAAACTTGCCAAAGGATTTCTTATGCAGGCATGCTCTTGCTAGAAAATATGCTTTAATATATTCAAAAGACTCATTTCTTACCAGAAGTTGCATTCGACTTTCATTCCAATTAAGAAAAAACTTGCAATCAGGTCTTTAAGACTACCCATATAAATAGACTAACTCAGGACAAAATACTTACAGGATCATGCTCATAGACTATAAATACTAAATTTATCAATGAAATAACTGTGGCAAAATTACACAATAATCTAGTTCAAATTTCATTTCAACCCAAGGTTTGGTGAAACAATCAATATAAACGTACTGTGTCTGAACGATCTACAGATACTTCCTACAGCAAGCCAGAATGTAGATGAAGGCTGCCACATAGCAACTGCTTTCTGTTAATCCTTCCCACATAAACTAAATTTGAAATTCCACCTCAGCTTCCTCCATTTATGGCTACTGTAATGACATCACAAAGTGAAGAGGCTAGCCCTTAATTACATGACTTTCAGAAACTGGAAAGATTTAAACTAATAATTATGTAAAGATGAAACAGGAAGATTACATAGCATTAATGCTATGAACTTTTACTGTGAAATCTTGCTAATAACAGTTGTTCCTATACTGCAGAAGCTTCTCTCAAATCGTCTAAAGCTATAACCCCATATGGAGACCATTATAAACTGGTCCTAAAGGGATAAATTGTTCACAGAAGAGGGGTCAAACAAAATTAAAAACTTGCCAGATTCTTTTAAGGAAGAAAAAAAATCTTTTTTGTTTCATTTGTAGTTACTTCACACATAAAGGAGCCAACTGGCATTTAACAAACTGAGTCTATATAAGAAATAGCAGGTGCATTCCTTCTGGTTAGTTGAATAATCTGTTCCAATGCTTTCAACTGCTTACACTGTCTACTGAGAACTTCTGGTCATGAAAATTCTCTGAAGTAATCTCTCACATCCAAGTGAGCTTTCCTAATGTCTTAGAAGAATTGATCATACTTCAATAAACACTAAGGACTTTTTTGCCCCCCAAAATCTTTTGTATGTGACAATATATTCTTGGCATTCGTATATAAATGCAATCTAAAGAAATGACCTGTAAGTCCCAATGAAAACTTCTCAGTAGCTAAGTGTCTGTGTTTTGCCTAATGTTTCACTATATTGTCTATTTAACAGATGGTCCCTGAGACCTGCAATACCCATAAAGCAGAGAGTGGCCAGGACATGAGTAGAGAGACTTCCATCTATTGTAAATCTACCTGTTGTAGTAAATTCATATTCCTTAACTGTGCAGACAAAATAATTTCACAGGAGGTACTACGCCTATACCTAAGTATACCTAAGAATCTATCACTCTTAGTGTCTGGTCATGTCAATTTATTGTACCCTTATATGGGGCTTTCTGAATGGGCCAGTGAAGATGGCACGAACTTTTTGACGAAATCTACAGGGAATATTTTTTGCAGTGAGGCTCACAGCATTTCACTGTTGTGATGTATAACACAAATATATAGCACTAGTAAGATGTAAAAAGTATACATTTCTCTTCAGCTTGTTAAAAAAATATAGATTCTGATCAAAATACCCTGAAATCTCTCTCTCTGTCACACACACATGTGCCTGCACACACACACATATGTGTGTGAGTGTGTGTCTATCTGTTGCCTTCACTGGGATTCTTACAAGGGAAAAGAAAGACATATTTAAAAGGTAAATGTGTTGATCTGAGTCTTGATTGTGCACATCAGGGTTATTGAAGGGCTCAAGGTTGTTTTCTTTTTCTGTGCTGTTAACTATAGTCATAAATCATCATAGTTACTTATATTTTTTTTGGCAAACTGATTTATTTTAGCCAAAAAAGGAATTAACCAGAATATGCACTTTTTTCTAATTCCTGTCTACATAATTCCTTAAAAGAAAGCACTCAAATGTTACCAGAATATGCAATACTGCATGAATAAAACTTATTTTTTTCTGTAAGCATTTGTCTCTTGTTATAGTTATTTGTTGAAATACTTAATAGCTAATTAGAAATCTATTTTTCTGATGGTTAAATTGTATAATTCATTGGACATGATATGATAATTGCTCATTTATAAGTGCATACATTGCACATCAATGAATTGAGGAAACGATTCAGAATTGTTTTCCAATTATGAATAAACTTAATTGCTAGAAAACATACTGTCTTAAAATCTCATAGAAGCTGGCACTGGGAGCTACGATGACACTACTTAAAGTTCTGAAGCTCATAATTTAGCAGTTTAAATGCACATTTAAAACTTTATAGATAGACATTAAGGCCAATGGTGCTATTCATACCCTGAAGATGCAGCACTGGAAGTCTAAATCAGGGCTGTGGTGATGATCAGATAGAGACTGCGATTTGCTTTGGGCCGCTGTCTCCAAGTCACTGGCATACTTGAAGTTTCTTACTCTAGAAACTTCAGAAGACTAAAGGGACAGCAAGAAATAGTTGATCGACTCTTGTTTTCCTTGATCATGCCCTAGAGACTTATTAGCCACCAGAAAAGTACTTGATTTTTCTTACTTTCTGGAGACTAATGTATCAATCTCTTCCTCACTGAAATGGGTAGGGAGAAACTCTGAAAGGTGAGATCTGTATCAAGATTTTCCTTCCTGGTTTAAAAATGTGCGTTAAAAGAGCCACAGAGTCAAGCAGAATGGTTATCTGTAAAAAAAGAAGAGGGATAAGACTAAAAATATTGCCCTTTTCAGTCTGCAGTTCCTGTGATAGTTTGAGATTTTTATCATGATTCCTTGATATCCTAGGCTAGTTGGTCAATTTGCCAAGGCCTAATATTTAAATGATGTATACTGTAGTAAAGTTTGTTGTAAAGACAGAAGCCCTGTCAATGCTGAAGTGTGTCTTATAGAGACCCTCCTCTTTTGTCTCCTTTTGAAGAATGAGAGGCAGTAGGCTCTGATTGATGGAGATGTCCTCAAAATTTGATTCTTAGTTCCTGTTTCAAGTGCCTGAAATCTGGAACTGTCAAAAAGCCACATGGAAAATCAACCTTTTCTGAAACCTGTTAAGCTGAACTATTTGCAAGCACGATCACAAAACAATCCTAAACAAAACAGTCTCCCAGTCTAGAGGAGTTTTGGTTTCTCAGAGATGTAGCTGAAACAAGAAATACTGATGCACAAACACAATGGCAATATGGAAAATGGTTGCCTAATCTGTTCTTAAAACTCTTTGGTGGCAGAAACTTCATGGTGACTTATTCTTTAACCAGCTCTGATGTCATACATTATAGATGAGTTCATAACCTATCTAAATTAATGTATGCATAAAACGTATATTTGAGAAACTCCACAACAATTTGAAGGGTTTATATACTTTAGAAATTAGTAAATGAATGCACTTTTTTAAAAAAGGAATTTTTTCTTGGACAACTTCCCTACATTGAATATTTCAGTGATTTTACCCTCACCTCCACATTATACCAGTGAATAAAAACATACTTGCGCACTTAAGGCAGTCTACTTCTGTTCCATCTGCAGAGAAAGAAAGCAATTATTAATCAATGAGAAGCAACAGCCCTCTTCCCTCAAGTAACCCTGAAGGATCAAAACAGGAGATAAGTCTTTGTAAAAATGTAGCAACATCTCAGTATATTGCTACATTTGCCATTTTTTGTGTAATCACTCTACTGTTTCCAATATAAAATACCTGTTTGTGAGATTTTTTTCAGTATTCACTAAAGCATACTTTATAAGACATCATACCTGTTGTGACTGTACAAATAAATTTCACTTACAATTTCAGAGCAGAAAGGTCACTATGAGATCACAACTCAAAAACATGTCTTTCAGGGGAGACAGGTAGGAATAGATTCCCTTTATTATAAAACCTGCATAATGAACATGGAGAGTGTGCCCTGACATTTAACAAAATGTTTCTATTCTTCTCTACCATGCATACTTAACATAGCTTGATCTCATGAATATATAATTTACTATTTTCCAGCAATAACAGAAAGCAGAATAGAGAACATAAAACTATTCAAAAGAGCAGAAATGTGACAGGTAAGATTGTAGCCTCAGACACACATCTCTAACACTTGATACTATTCTGATTTTACTAAGAAAATCACAATGCACAGAAGCCATGTACATAAAAAAAGAAAACCACTCTATAAAAATTATCACATGACTCAAAGCACTGAGAAATAACAAGATGTTCTTAAGTCAGCCTGAAGTTAAAGCTGCTCAGAAGGTACTATGTACATATTCTGGGTATGTACTTAAGACCGCCAGGGTAAGTCTTCTGAATTTGGCTAAACATTTGCCTAATGGAATGGTTACAGAAGCAGTTGTTACTTCATCTCTCATGTCTTCCCTCTCAGGAGTTCAGTTGTCATTCAGTACAGGAGAATGGACAATTTCTGCTTTCAAAGTGAGTACCAAACACCTGGGAAAAAAAAAGAAATTGCAAATAACATTTTCTGAAAACCCTATGCAGTCTTTTTGAGCAGTGAATAAAGTCAAAATGTAACTCAAACAATGCAAAATCTGTTACTGGGCACATTGCTCAGTTCACTAATCTTAAACAAGACATAATAACTGAAGATGAGCACTAGAAACTTAAAGAAAATAACTGCAATTCTGATAGAACAATTTGGTCCTTTTCATACTAAAACATAAAAGAAGTGCAGAGGATGAAAAATGTAGAAGGTACTCAAACATTCGTTTTGATAGCAATTCAGTGTCATACAGATTTGGAGTATGCCTCAGGAAAGAAAGCAAATGGAAACTACAACACTGTACATAAAACACATTTTGCACTGTAGATGGATTAAACTCAGTGCCATTGACCTGTAAAGATTGTGCATGTGTAGGGTACTGCTTATTTGAAAAAGCCTATAGACACACAGAATAAAATATGCTCTCAGTAGATACAGACAACATTTTCAACAACATGCCTCACAGAATGGGGAGATTAGACAAAGTAGAGGAGAGAGTCTGGTTAACATTTGCCAATGGTATAGTTTAGAAGAACATTACTTTTCTGCTTGCTGTCTAAAAGTTTTGTATTTCAGCCCTCTGTTAATCACTTATCTAAACTTCCTTCTTATTTGTTTTGGTGGGTTTTTTTCCTTTCTTTGTTTTTTTCAGGGGTTTTGGTTGATTGGTTGGTTTGGTTTGGCTTGGAGTTTTTTGGTTTTGTTCTCTCTCTTGCAGCCAGTGATTTGGCAAGATAGTCTCTCAGGTAACAGAAAGGTAGTTAAACTAATGTATCTAGAGTTCTCTTTGTCTATTATGCCTTGTTTAGGAACATTAGTATAATTTTTTAAGCTATTGTTTTGATGGGTTTGAGGCTGAATTTGTTTTATAATTACTGGATTGTTTCTTACTTTCTTAGTTTCCTTGTGTATGTGTTTTATTTCTGCTAGTTTTTTCTCACGTGCAATCAGGGCCAGATTTAATCCTGATTTACACCTCTTACCATTTTGTGCACAGGATTGTAGAGAATGCTGAATTTTGTTTATTCTTCTGAAAAAAAAAACCCATAGCCCTTTTTTTCAGACTTAAAATGCTAGAAAAATCCTAACATGGGTTACATTCAATTCTATATAAGGAGAAAAGCACAAAAGCTGTGCAGTATTTAAGTCTCTCTTAACAGAGTCAGGAAAAGCTGATCTCGGATTTCATAAACAAACTGACCTTGTGCTGTCCTCTGTATCAGGGTGAACTTCACCCTATAGTAATAATGGCAGTAGTAACAACTGCAATTGCAAGCAGTTCTACTGGACTGTAAGCAGCCAGGACAATTTCAGGACAGCTACTATACAGCTCAAATCACTGAGCAGGCAGATGTTTAGCAGGTTACTATTATATCTTTCAATTATTGACAAAGAAAATCCCCTGGGCACCACCAGGGCACCTCCCACTGCTGCAGTAAAGCTGCTTAAAACAGAAGCTATCGTAAAAAATTACTCAAAAAAAACCCAAAACCAAAACCCCAAAACCAACACAGCAGGGAACAGACGGCTGTGGTGCACCTCGTAGGCCAGTGTTACAGAGTTCTTCAGGACATATAGTGGCAACTGGAGGATCAAGACAGGAGTTGAGATACTATCTCAGAAAAGCTGCTTGATTTATTCTTACTGAGGATTTGTAAAAAGCTAGCCTGTACTAGGGAAAGACTAAGAGATCTTTTTTTGGGTTTTCTCGGTTTACTGTGCAAGCATTTAGGAGCACATACATAGAAAAGAAAATAAAGAAATCTTCTGAAGCAAAATCCGTTGACTTGCTCAATGATATGCAGGCAAACACATCTTTCAGAATTAGTCCCTTTGTACAAGCAACTTTTGTTCTTGCCTCTGCATTTGTTAATCCACCCTCTTATGCAGATGTCTGAATTTCGGACATTTCTGGAAAATTAAATACCTGTTCCAAGAAAGTTTAAGCAAAGGCCATTTTACTCTACAAATGATTGCCTAGGACAAACAGAGGCTTGAAATCTTCTTCTAATGTCTTTGAAATAATTTAGCTTGTGAGTGTTCCCAGAACCCATCTGCTTTTGTTCACAGGAAAAATAATACTAGAGTGTCTTGCTAGTTCAATTATTCTGTGTTGATTTAAGTGAGATAAAGATCTACTGTTCGCAAGTTATCTGATAACTGACCACGCACGTGAGTTTGCAAGTACCATACTAACTCACAAGTTCTACAGCAAAAGAAATACTTAGGTAGAAGAGATAGTTTATTGCAGAGTTATTCCAAAAATGGGGCAAAATTTTACAGGGTTTTGGGCTTGAAGAGTCTTCCTTACCAAATATCATATTTTGCCATATATATACAATGTTGTATCTTTTACTTCACAGTAAATGTGGAGACATATTTGTGTACCTATACATATACACATGAATGTATGTTAAAAGCATATAAAATGTTGCCTGTTTGTATTCTAGTATTTCACTGGAAGATCTGCAAGGTCTATTACTATATGACAATAGAACACTATACAGGACAAAATGGGATAAAATAAAATATTCACAGACAGACCAGTCACTATCNATCTAACCAGGAAAATAAAGCTGCTATTTACAAAGGTGCTACTTACTGAAGAGGTTAGAACACATGGAGGTTGTGAAGAGCTCTTTACACAGCAATGACTCTTGCTTGGTAACATTAGGAACAGAGTAGTTAACATAGTCATTTGGTGTTGGTTTTAATTTCGGTAAACTTCTATTAATCAATTGTTAGTTTTACCCAAAGATTATTTCTAAACCCCTTGTGAGGGCAGAATTTTTATTCCAAAATTGCTGGTTATTTTTAGGCAGTGCTAGGTATTTACAATACTTTAAGTGGACTATCTGCAAACAAAACCGCTAGCCTTGATAGGTTTCCATCAAAAAAAGATCACATTTATGTTGCAGAGAATATGTGAAAGTGCAGAGTGTAGTTAGTGATTACTGTCATACGGATGTCGATCAGCAAGTGAAAATTGTGTTGAAAATTGTGAAAATTACTGTTCATTGTTAAAATTATACACTTTACATAAATGCTATGCTATTTTTAAGTGAATTAATTTTCATAGAATGGAAACAGGGTATTCTTACAGCAAAGAACAAATCAGAAGTAAAATCAAACAGAAATAAATTTTCATTTTGCAATTAAATATCAACATTATTATATTTTTTACACTTTTCTTAATTGAAAGCTGATGTGAAATGGAGTTAAGAGCATGTTGCAAACCTGTTCAAGTGGAAATTCAGCAGCACCTTATAGCAGAGTTTTTTATCATCTGCATCAGTGTGACATGTCCTCCCATGACATGTATTGAGCTATGGCAGCAAGATTTTCTGTCATGAGTGTTAGCTGGGAATGAGATTTTTCCCCTCCATTCCTAGCTGACATAGCTGTATTCACAGAACATTATAGTGCAGGCCTGGCTTTATTTATGACACATAAAGCTAAAAGCATGTATAAGACTTTGCAAGATTAGTGCCTTTGATTTTATGACCTTTAAGACCATGCCTATGTTTTCAATAGTGTTTTGTTTATTGACACTTCATTAGACCCTCTTTCCAGAGTGAGTCTCTAAAGGACTGCAGAAATAAAAATTATAATTAAACATAATAGGTATTTACAAAATGTGTGGAGCAACTTGCAGGAATTTATGAAGCTGAGAAAGGAGTCTTACAAAAATCAGGAGGAGGAGAGGATTTTATGATCTACAAAATCCAATAGATACAGGCATACTAAATGACCACACAATTTGTACCAGAGTAAATGAAATAGTTTTCTCCTTTAATAAATGCTTTGGGGAATATGTTGCAAAAAGGTTCTTGTTCCTTTCAATTTGAGAGTAGCTTACCCCTCTTAATTACTGTATTCAGGCAGTCACGTACTGCATATAACAGTTGTAGCAGATGAAGTCATGGAATGCTTCAAATCACAGCAGGCAAGAAACATTTTAAAAGGAGAAAATTGTATTTATTGGGGTTTCCTTTATATCACTCCACAAGAAAAAAAAGTAGACAAGAAAATGAAGGAAGTCTGAAAATTCACCTTATTTAATGAAAACAATGTTAAAAATTATTTGGATTTGTATTTCTTGGATTAAATATGTTTATTTAGTAACTTAAATTGCAAGAAATATTCAAAACATGCTTTCATTTCAGGACCTCTTCTCAAACAAAGAGTTAAATCAAAAAATTTGACAGCCATCAAAGTCATTTATAAACCATCAGAAAATTATGACATCTTTCCACTGGGATCTGGGTGTTTTCACTTGTTATGAAACATTGTAGATGTGTTGGTTAATACTGCTTCTTACATTTCAAGGAAGACTTCTCCTAAACAGTGTTCCCTGGAATATGTTCAAATCAGTACCTGCACTTTTTTGGCATTAAAATACTGCCTCTTGACTAATGTGGAGGTTGACTGTGTGGACATTTTTATTTGTTTGGGTTATTTTTTTAAAAAAAAGCAAAGCTTAAGGATGCCAGCTGTATCACATCATTAGTATGTAAGGATATAGGAATATAGGATATCATTCAAGTCAAATGTCAGCAATAATTTCACATATGTGTTGGCGCAGTACATGGAAGCTACTGAAAACTTTAACAAAGAACTGAAACAGAAATAACAAATGTACATAGAAAACGAGATGCAAAAAGTCTTTTGAATTATGGCTTTGTACGGGAGGCATGATGAAAATGAAACTGCAATTTCGCTGCCTGTCCTTCTTTTAAAACACGGAATGAAAATGGCAAGTTGTGATCCACGTGCTGTATACCAATCAAACATTGTAAGAACTTGATGGCATTTACTCCAGCACTTGCTTACTATGTTTGACACGGGTCAAAGTCTTTACTTGTTTCAGAGAAACTGCTCCCAGTTTAATGTGCTGTAAATCAAATTGAAGTGAGATCTGTATCGATTGAGACTGAAAATGCAACTTTGTGCTAACCACAATTTTTCACAGGTAAATATTCTTTCAGAATATTCTAGTTTCACCAGAGGAGGTGGAGCACATCAGTTTCTCTCAAACACAAGGCTGAAAACTTTGTAATTCAGAAAAAAAATAATACATTTTACATGTTGTGTATAAAAAAGTGTATTTACATTAATCCCGCTGGCAAATCAACTTAAGGAAAGTCTAGTTTCATGGTCATCTTCCAGTCAGGTAGTTCCATTGATGACGCTTACTTTCGTATCTCAGA
>Ga0065711_1035874_pt1 | contig 21723 bp, 14 predicted proteins | sample Hoacrofraction12_FD_59098 | JGI IMG/M metagenome (GOLD analysis project Ga0065711, IMG submission 59098) | Hoatzin crop microbial communities from Cojedes, Venezuela - Epithelial fraction 12 v2 (version 2) | ecosystem: Host-associated > Birds > Digestive system > Esophagus > Crop | place... | reverse complement strand
CCCGCCTGGACAAGGTCCTGTGCAGGCTGCTGTAGGTGACCCTGCTTCGGCAGGGGGGTTGGACTAGATGACCCACAGAGGTCCCTTCCAACCCCTGCCATTCTGTGATTCTGTGATTCTGTGAAGGGATCTTCCAATGCAAAGCATTCTATGATTCTATGATTCTGTGATTCCAGTGCAAAGCATTCTATGATTCTATGTCCTGTCAGATGTACCTGCCAAATGCTACTGGCACAGCCAATTGCTTCAGAGTAATGGAAAGGAAGACGTTTCAGCCTTCGTTCAATCTAGTGAAAGATACATTCTGGGAATTACCGTCAGGGCAAAGGGATTTATAGAAGAATGTTCTTACTCTAGATAGAATTTGCATTGGAAGCATGTTTTCCTGGTTAGATTAAAATATTTATTAATAGGCCTGATTAATGCTTCAAGTCAGCTGGATTCTACTGACATACCCTGGAGCACTGGGCAGTGGCGCTAGCATTTGTGCCATAGAGTCAGCATCACTGCTGTAAGATAACTTCATTGAAAAGTCATGTGAGATGGAAAAAACATGGCATTAGAATCTTTGGATTTATTGCTTCTTATATTGGTTTTGTAGTCAAGAATTCTTCATCAGATATTTTTCCTCTACTGGTATCACAGAGTAGTTTAAAAAGGATCTGAAGACAGAAGAAAGGAATCATAGGCTGGAGTTTATTATATACAGGAAATAAAGCCATGTTCCTAAAATACTGCTATTCTTGATCCAGCATCAGAGTTACTGTCTCTGAAAGTCTCCTCGTTTTTGAGATCACTGCATCCTGTGATCCCATTTTAATTAATACTGCATTGAAGATGGACCAGAATAGAAAGGAAGAATTTTGGGGGTATTTTGGATCAATTGAAAGATGATATTCTGGAAATCACCTTCACGGGAAAAGGATTTTTAGATATAAGGTGTTATCCTGTATATATGCTTTGCATCGGAGGCATATTTTCCAGGAACCTTGCTTAGTTATACCAAATATTCATTAATAGGCTTGATAAACTCTATGAGCTAGGTTTTATTTCCTTGCTGCTGTATCACAGCTTCCAGCAGGAAAAACCTGAAACTCAAGGCCCTGATTCCAATTTCATCAGTGAAAACTTCATGGAGGGAAGGTGGACAGTGACTTTGATAGAGTTGTTTGAAATGCCCTCTTGTGTCCGCAGAAGAAGAATGAGGGCTTGATGTTATGTCTGTACCCTGAAGAAGGGTGGTCTCCAGATGGCTGTGCAGATGGTACGTTACACCTGCCACCAGCATCCTGTCCACATAGCTGCCTTATGGGCTTTCTGCGGGGTGCTGGCAGACAGCCTGCCTGGGCGTGCTGCAGTGTGCCACTTCATTTAAACAGGATAAAAACATGGAGACAAACAGTTTCAGGGTCGTGAGCTTTGACAGCACCCTGAATGGGTGCTGGTTTTTTTTTGTCTGTGCAGGCTTCACGCTAGTCATGAAGATGTCCTTGATACTGTCATTGGGGGCAAGTGCAGATATCTCCAGAGGACTTGTCTCAGCTCAGCACGTACAGTGTGGGTACCTCAGTTTAGAATTTGATCTATTTTTCCTAGTCAGAAGTAGTTTGATACAAGTCTGTCCAAGCTGTTACTCTTAGTATTCGTGCTTTTTTTTATATTCATTTGGGAATGCATGCTTCCATAATGACTTGGACACTAATGGTGATTTTTTTCATTAATGATCTGGATTTGGATTTTATTAGAAGAGAATTTTTTGACCAATGTCAATGCAGTGCCTTCAAAAACATTGTTTAAGAAAGGCAAAAAAGGTGTTTAAAGCATACAATCATCCAGTTAAAAAAAAAAATAAAAGTGTTTTCAGAAGCCTTTCTCTTCTTTGCTGTGCTTTTAGTTGTGGTGGGTTTTATTTTTGTTTTCAGCAAGCTAGTTTTTCATCAGAGTAATGGGAATGGTAAAAGACTGATTGGAATTGTTTTTCTGACAATCAAAAGGTAGTTATAACCATATGATTCAGACAGCTGTATCATAGTCAAATGTCATTTAGGAAACACTATTAAGTCAGATTTTATAATAGCTCAAGGGGGTAGATTATCATGGAGTAATTCAATCACTAAGAACAAGGCTCTTCACTCTTCTAAGAGCAAATCTCTAATATTGATCTTCAGAACAACAGCAAAAACAACAAAAAGACAGAGCAATCATCATATAGCATGGACTATTTCCCTGGCTGCCTCATGGACCTTTCAAGCTACAACACAAGTATTTGTATTTAAAGAAATAGCTCATATTGAGTCAGACCTATGGCTGAAATCAATAGAAACGTTCTCCATGTAGATCTTTAATGAGTAGTGCATCTGGTCCATGTCAAATAGTGCTGAATATTTTAACAGAGGCTTGGAAGTCAGGACATCTGCATTCTGGTTCTTCTTAGATTTCTGACTCCTTGGATAGTACTCAATATGTCATGCATAATTTTCTTATCTGTGGGAGTTGATTAGACCTGGGAGTCCAAGGGCATGAGCACCTATCGGAGTCCTGCATACATTCAGTCTTCATCTATCATGCTGATTTAAGGTGCTTGGATAAATAATTCTCTATACACTGAGCATGAGCACTGCTTTCCCTTTACACTACTAAGAAGGGCCAGGTTTGGTTGCTTAGATATAGGCACCAGTGCCATTTGTGAGACTCTCAGATATCCCGGACAGCTGCATGTGAATGGCAGATGAGGCCTGAGGAAGACCATGTTCTTCTGGAGCAACAGGTAGAGACCATGCAAGATTCCCTGGGGTAAGTCAAACCACATGAAACCCTTACATTAGGGAAGCTGAATCAAGTCCTGAATAACTGACTGAATGCACTTAATAACTCCTAAATTTAGTTGGCTGAACTTTAATTACGTAGCCTGAATTAACTGTACAAATTCCTGAAGAAGAGACAAATAACTTACACTATCAGCATTGTTTTGATACCTGGACTACTGGGGCTGAACTCACTTGCCCACACTTCTACTGACATGTAAGAGGCACAAGTGTAGCCTTTGCCTTCAGCTATCAGTCTAGTAGGGCACAGACCTCTTCTAGGTCCTGTGACATTTCTGCCAGCCCCGTGCAGAAGTCTTTGATACCCTAGGACCCTTCATATGTTACTAGATGAATATGCATGGACAACTGTATCTGTCTCCTGATGTTTGGGGAGATATATCCCTCTTCCGCTTTCTGATTTAAAGGACTTACTATAAAAAGCTTCATTTTCAGACAATTAGCACCAGATATCAAGGGGGAAAAACAGATATTCAGCAGATTTGAAAGTCATAGTATTTTGTTTAGGTTTAGGTGCTTAAACCTCTGCATGTCTGGTGAAAAGTGACGGGATTGTTTACGGTGAGAACAGTGAAAAAGTGAACCATTTGTATAGTTCAACATAGAAACATAGAATTATAGAATCATTTAGTTTGGAGGAGATCTTCCAGATCATCATGACCAATCACTAATCTAATGCTGCCAGTTCCACCAGTTAACCATGTCCCTAAGATCCGCATCTGTACACCTTTAAAATACCTCCAGGGATGGTGCCTCAACCACTTCCCTGGGCAGCCTGTTCCAGTGCCTGACCACACTTTCAGTAAAGAAATCTTTCCTAATATCTAATCTAAACCTCCCCTAATGCAACTTGAGGCCATTTCCCCTTGTCCTATTGCCTGTTACATGGAAGAAGAGACCAACACCCACCTCATTACAGCGTCCATTCAGGTAGTTGTAGAGAGCAATGAGGTCTCCCCTGAGTCTCCTTTTCTTCAGACTGAACAACCCCAGTTCCCTCAGCCGTTCCTCATAAGACTTGTGCTCTAGACCCTTCTCCAGCCTTGCTGAACTTCTTTGGACACACTGCAGCACCTCAGTGTCCTTCTTGTAGTGAGGCACCCAAAACTGAACACAGTGCTCCAGGTGTGGCCTCACCAGTGCCCAGTACAGGGGCACGATCATCTCCCTGCTCCTGCTGGCCACACTATTCTTGATACGGGCCAGGATGCTGTTGGCCTTCTTGGCCACCTGGACACACTGCTGGCTCATGTTCAGCTGGCTGTCGACCAACACCCCAAGGTCCTTTTCCACTGGGCAGCTTTCCAGGCACTTCTCCCCAAGCCTGTAGTATTGCATGTGGTTGTTGTGACCGAAGGGCAGGACCCTGCACTTGACCTTGTTGAACCCCATACAGTTGGCCTTGGCCCATCGATTCATTCTGTCCAGATCCCTCTGCAGAGCCTTTCTACCCTTGAGCAGATCGACACTCCCACACAACTTCGTGTCATCTGCATACTTATTTAGGGCGCACTTGATCCAGATCATTGATAAAGATATTAAACAGGACTGGCCCCAACACTGAGCCCTGGGGAACACCACTTGTGACCAGCCACCAACTGGATTTAACTCCATTCACCACCACTCTCTGGGCTTGGCCATGCAGCCAGTTTTTCACCCAGTGAAGTATACACCCATCCAAACCATGAGCAGCCAATTCTTGCAGGAGGATACTGTGGGAAACAGTGTCAAAGGCTTTGCTAAAGTCTAGGTAGACAACATCCACAGCCTTTTCCTCATCCATTAGGCGGGTCACCTAGTCACAGAAGGAGATCAGGTTGGTCAAGCAGGACCTGCCTTTCATAAACCCATGATGATCTGGTTCTGCTCCATAGCTTTCCCCAGCATTGAGGTCAGACTTACAGGCCTGTAGTTCCCAGGATCCTCCTTCCTGTCCTTTCGCAGACGGGCGTCACATTAGCTAACTTTCAGTGAACTGGGACCTCCCCAGTTAGCCAGGACTACTGATAGATGATCCTTTCCTTGAGACAGCTTCCCTGTTCCTCTCAGTTTGCTTTCCATGCCAAGAAATACTCGAACAGGACATATTGTCACTCTAAATTGTCATCACTGTATTGGTAGCAGAAACTAATTAATTAAATGGGTTCTTTAAATGTATACTTGGGCTATAAATGAATATTTTCATGAATGTAGGAGTGTGTTATTGATTTAGGGATTAGATTTTCTGCTGGACAACTCAAGTGAAGAGAGCAGAGAGAATGAACAGTGGGAAAGAGAGGACGGTAGCATTAATATCGCTTTTTCAGATTCAGTGAGTTTTCTCAGTGAAAGCATTAGTGACAGTTAAGAGCTCTGTTTCAGAACTGCTCTTTGATTTTTTTTTTTGGTTTCAGTTAAAAAGACTGCACTAAAGCTAGGCCTCCATTTGTTTTGCATTCCCATCTAGTTTTAGTTAAGCATTTTAACACGGTTTGTAATTAGCAATGCTGGGTGACATGCCAGTCTTCGGCTTCACAGATTAACCCTGCAGAATTTTTCTGTTGAACTTTGCTCTCCCTGCCCTGACTTGCTCTAACCATATGTTTAATGATGAGCAGTAATAGCAATGGGACCCTGACACACAATTACTGCAGATGGCTTGAGACTTTACTGATACCCTTGTCCACTCCGTCTCTCTGCCAGGGATTTTTCTTTGAGCACATGCTGATTCTTTAGCCCCTATAGATAAACCCATCATTTTATCTTGAATTCTTAAACTTCCAGTGAAAGACTGGAATAAAGCAAATGTCAGTGGTATCTTCAAGAAAGGTAAAGGATGATTCAGGGCACTATGGGCTGGTAAGCCTCACCTAGATCCCTGGTAAGTTGATGAAGCAAATAATCCTGGACACTATTTAGAATCGAATCGAATCGAATCGAATCGAATCGAATAGACTAGAATAGAATAGAATAGAATATTTCAGTTGGAAGGTATCTACACTGATTATCTATTGCAACTGCCTGACCACTTCAGGGCTGACCAAAATCTAAAGCATGTTGTTAAAGGCGTTCTCCAAATGTCTTTTAAAAACTATCAGTCTTGGGGTATTAACCACCTCTCTAGGAAGTCTGTTCTAATGTTTGACCACCCTCTTGGTGAATAATTGCTTCCTAATGCCAAATCTGAACCTCCCCTGGTGCAGCTTCAGCAAATCCTGTCAGCGGGTACCAGCAGCACCTCCCTCTCTACTTCACCTTCTCAGGAAGCTGTAGAGATTTCCAAACATGTGGAGGACAAGAAGGTTATTTGGAGTAGTCAGCACATTTTTATGAAGAGGAAATCATTCCTGAGCAACCTGGCAGCCTTCTGTGATGAGGTGACTAGCTGGTTGGATTAGGGGGGAACAGCTGATATTCTTTATCTTTACTTTTTTTATTTTCTCCCACAACATTCTCATTTACAACCAATGAAGAACAGACTAGATAAGTAGGCAATGAGCTGAACTGAAAAGTGGCTGATCTGCTGGCTTGAAGTGCTATGATCAGTGGCATAAAGTCCACCTGGAGGCCTGTTACTAGTTGTGTACTTCAGGGCTAGATACTGGTGCCAATACTGTTTAACATCTTCATTAACGACCTAGATGATCGGACAGTGTACACTCTCAGCAGGCTTGCAAATGATGCAAAACTGGGAGAAGCAGATGATACACCAGATGGTTGCACTACCTTTCAGAGGGCCTGGACAGGTTGGAGAATTCAGATGAATATCATGTCATGAAATTCAACAATGGGAAATGCCAAGTCTGGCACCTGGGGAGGAATAACCCCAGGCTCCAATAGGCTGACACTGACCAACTGGAAAGCAGCTTTACTTTGGAGGACTTGGGCATCCTGGTGGACAAGTTTACAATAAACAAGCAATATGCCTTCATGACTAAGAAGGTCCACAGCCTCCTGGGCTGTCTTAGACAGAGTGTCGGCAGAGTGTGGAGTGAGATGATAAATCCTTCAGATTATCCATAAAAGCCCTCAGATTCACTTTGATCAAGCAGTGCCAGATATTATAACCAATTCCATGTATTTTGTGATTTCATCATCTCGTGGATTTCCACCAGTCAACTGAGTTCTGCGGTCAGCGTGCAGCTTTGAGGACAAAGGTGTTTGTAAGGACCCAAGATAATCAGGTTCTCCTAGTCACACAACTTTTTCTATGATGCAAATTATTATTAGTAACAAATTTGCTCTTAATTGTTGTACAGGAGATAATTAAGATCCTGTTATGAAATATAGTATCATCATCTATGTGATTAATGAAGATCTAGGTACCAAATTGCATTTATTTTTCAATAATTTTTAAAATTGTATAATTAGCATTTTTTTCCAATAGTTGATTTAAAAAGAACCTCTTAATGAGATCTGACTTACTATAACAAATATTTTCCTTTATCTCTTCTGTTGAATTTCTCTGCGTATGGTATGTAGTTTGCTTAAGTAACAAATGTTAAGCAAATATCATAGGACATTCTCAGTCACTGAGTTTTTATTCAGCAGTTTTCCCATCAGAAATCTTAAGCTCAACCTTTGAAGGAATGGAAATAGTACATGTAACATATAAAACTGTTTTAATTCTTAATAGTCAAAGCAAAATGTATAATTAGTGGAAAACTTCAATTTCTTCTGGAATTTGCTTAAGATGTCAAGGATAGGACCCAGTCTGAAACAGGACTCCGCGTACATAACTGCTTGAATGAAACAGTTAATATGTGAGCTAGACTTCTACACACCCACTATAGCCAATGAAGATCTAGGGCTCAGATCACCAACCCACAAACAGGTGTCTTGAGTCATTTGAAAATGCATTGTAGATTAGTAGTTTAATGATGCAACTTAAGACATACTTAGTATTAAGTTTTTTCCTAAACAGAATTGATATTAAGTTTAAGGGTAACATTTTTGCTCATGTAAATGTTAAAAATGTGAATGCTTAAACATTTTGATGAGCAGAATATGCAGAGATTTTAGGACAGCTGGTGGTAGAATGAGCTAGTAGTTGTTTCTATGAATGAAGATTATTGCATGTGTAAAAAGGGAAAGAGCATGGCAGTAACCTTTATATAAATGCTTTCTTTTTCCTGTCAAACACAGCTATCAGATTGGAAAAAAATAGCACAAAAAACTGAAAGTGGAGAACAATCCCCCTTTCAAAATCATAGATGTTGAGATGTATTTCTTTTTTTTTTTAGTACATCCAAACAGGCTGCAGTCTGATGTTTAAGGAAAGATGTTTCATAGAAAAGCACCTGTGCAAATTATATTCTGAATTGGTAAAGACAGCTGTGATAATGCTAATTTTCAGGGTGTGCCTCTGCTGCCAAAACAGAGGTGTGAGTCCTTATAAAAAATTCAGGAATCTCCATAAATAGCACTCCCAGCGTGAAGGTGCTGTTGACAGCACAGGAGTTGGAATGACTGCCATGCAAAGTGCACCATGGATACCCCAGAGGCTTCGCAGAAAACTGAAACCGTATGTTTGCTGCTGAGGTGACTGGGAAAAGTGATTGGCTTCAAGCTGCATGGATGTGCTTGATAAACTGATTAAACCATAAGGATCTGGGGGCATGGGGGAGACTTCTAAACAAGCTAAATGTTCCGAAAATGAAGGATGCTTGCATCTCTGCCCAGGACTCATCTGTCACACAGTCCTGTAGGTCTGCAGCTGCCTTTACAGGTGCTGAATACAGGTCCCCAAGATAGATTCACTTGCATCCTTGGAAATAATACCTGAAGAGTACTTACACACAGTTTTTTAAACATGTCAGCAGCTGATAGAAAGTACATGTTTCTTCTGGCCTGTAACATTTTCACAGTCGACTCCGCTAAGGAAAGCAATCTACTGCTTTTGGGAATCTCTCCCCAAAAAGAGGTCTTAGTATGACTTGGCAGTGTGATAACTTTCTAATCTGATGTTTTAAACCTGGGATATGTTTTGTGAGTCACAGCCAGTTGAAAAGCAGAATGCCTTTTGCACTTAATCTTGATAAATCAACATAAACTGCAAAGTGGAGATTACATAGCTTGAGTGAGGATATTCTGGAGGGTTTTTTAGCTGACATCTATTTTAGACAATATTTTAGACAAGCAGCTGTCAGTCTGGAAACTGTCTCATATGTATCACTATAGTGAGTCTAGGCGGTAATGCACAACTTGAACACAATGCCGATGTGTAGCAGGGGTAAAAACCTATGCTAAGAACAGGACTGGGGTAAACTATGGTGGATAATGGTAGATTAGCTGAAAGAGCATGGATTACCAGATACATCAGTGATGAATGGAATTAAAATGCTTGTAAACTAATTTACATAGTGCAGCTACTGAGCACAGCACCTGTTCAAAGTGGCTGGAAGACACTAATAGATGTGGTAAGTGCAGAACTTTTGTCTGGAAAATTTTCTGTATACTCTGAACAAGTGCCTATAAGATGTGAAGTAAATTGCGAGTCCTGTGCTTAGATACAAGTGTTTACTTTGATTATGAAAAGTATAAAAATAATGTATATTTCTTCTAATGTTAATGAATATTTCCATTCATTTCCATAAAAAAGATAAATAATAGGACACAGACCTATTGTGAATCTCTAGATAATATTGATAGCTTAGTTTCTGTCAGAAAAAACAATAGTAGGAGGCAGATACTAGACTCTTCCACAGGACATTTTTGAAAGGAAGCCTATGTATTATCCACGGATGCTACTTCTTTGTAATTGAATCCATCCATGTTCCCTAATATTGTGTGCACCCTGGATAGATCTGACTACCATAATGGTGATACAAGAATTTCCTTTTCCGTGTCACTTCTCCTCTTCAGTGCCTTGTTTTCTATGAGAAGAAAATCCAAGGAGGCAGGTCAGGTCTGATGATAGGAAAAATATGCTGCAGCAGAACTAGAAATTCAGAACATGCCCTGGCGCATGAGTCTGGACATGGTCTGAACTGCCCTCTGGAAGAGCTTCTCTCTCTCTGTTCACTAGGGAGAAAGCCTGGCTTTCTCTAGTGAAAGAAATGGAGAGAGAAGTGTATGGAAGTAGTGGTAGTAGTGATACTTCTCTATATTCCTAACTCTACAAATACGCAATTTTGCTGAGGGTTGTATGGTCCCACAGTACAGTGGTGTGAAGAAGGAGAATAATAATATTCTATGTGTAAGAATGCACAAGCTTTTTTGGAGCTCAAGTTGGATATACTATCCAACAAAAAGCCAAGATGTAAATATTAAATAAATAAATAAAGTAACCTTTCTACTTTTAACAGAGCAAATATGACCCACAAGTTAGAAAAATAAACACAAGACGTCTGAACAGCATTTTTCAACTTTTACTTCTAAGAGTGAAAATACACTTTATTGGTGCAATTTATCCCAGCTTCCTATGATTTTAATTGCTTCACTGGTATGGTCAAAAGCCATATTCATGGAGCTAATATGGCCGAGTTGAGTATTGGCACACTGCTTGACAGCCCTGCTAACAAATGTTGTTATTCCACATTATCAGGACAAAATATGTCAGTAAGTGTTATGTTGATTGCAGATGGCTTTTCCAAACAAATACACGAAGTTTACTAGCAGTTCTCCAGCCTTCTATAACTTTGCTTCACTTAAAAGTCTTTCTCTGTGTTAAAATTTCAGCAGTTCTCTTCGTATTATCTTTGCACATAGGTTTCCAGGTGCTGCTTTGAAGAACTGGGGGAATTATACTCATCTCACCTGATCCTGTCCCAGTACAGACCCTGAGAGATCTTGGAATCAAATTTTTGTGTTTGCATTTTTTGGAAATTTTTGAAGTTTCTGTAACTTGAGTTTGACATTTCCTACACTTAAAAGTCAGAAGGGACCATTACAATATTTAATCTGATCTTGCAGCTTTTTGCCAGCTTCCACCTATTTATTAAACTAGTTAGACTTTCTCTAACATTTCCTATTAAGATCCTAACTCTCCAGTAAAGTCTTAAGAGCATTTAGGCAATCACATTAACCAGTATTAGCATCAGCCATTTACTGCCAGAGGTAGTAAATGTACTTTCACATTTGTGAATGCATTTTTTCACAAACTTAAGGAGCCATCTATGGTTTTTAACGCTCTCCACTGAAATTCAGGATGGATATTGTCTACAGAGAAAAAATGTAGATAAACAGGATTTTTCAACCTCACAGTACCATTTACTGTCCTTTTTGAATCTTCTATCTTCATACTGACTGTGTGTCACTCACATGGTTGTTCAAATTGAATGATGCATTAGCACAGTTTTAAATGATTCACAATTACACTTTAAGTTACAGTAATTTCACCTACATCTCATAGTACTGTTTTTACTTAAGTAGGTTGCCTAGATCTTCAAACTGTGCTAATGCTTATGACATGCCTCTTGGTTTTGGGAAATGCAAGACAATTCAACTTTCAGTGAAAGAGTACCATATTACATTTATCGTGGCTGAAGACCTTACATGGAGGCAGCCAGTGCAGCTGAGAAGAATCACAGCAACTTCTTAAGCAGCTGTAAGATTTTGCACAGTTTGCAGAGGAGATGTAAATGGATAAGAGTGGGTAAGCATAGTCTGGGATTACTCTAGAAATCTCTGAGATAAATTACTTCTGAGATGAGAATATTTTGAAAAGTGCATGAGATAATAATGAAGGAACCTAGATAGCATGTTTTTCCCTTAATGCCGTTAGGTGAGCATCGCAACCTTCTCCTTTGTCTGCGTGATTGCAGGCCATTCAAGTCCACTCGTCTCTGGAGATCTGCACGTTCAAAGATCTCACTGTCTTCAAACTCCTATTTGTCTTCTCCTTCCTGACTAGTTTTAATAAATCTATTTTGTGAAAACCAAGAGACTGCTTTTTAACCTGTTGCCTGCACTTCTCTCTGCCACTGAGGGAAGGGCTTTAACCTTGCTACTCGCAGCTGTGCTAACATATCCTTGATCAGTCATCTTCTCACTGGATCAGCTCAAAGCTTCCAACACATCTCATGTTTTAATTAAATTAAAATGGGAGGAAAAGGTTCCCTTTTTATGCTTGTGCTCCGAAAGGAACAATATCTTGCAAGTGAAGCGCACACAATGATCCTGTCTGTTTATAAGTTTGAGAATTAGAAGAAAATAGAAAAAAGGAAACTTTGTTCTGATCAGAACGACAGTTTGATATGAAACAAAAAGGGTGGCTTTCTAAAACATTTCAAAAGATGGGTTTTTCTGAAGACGTGTTTGTAATAGAAATTTCCAGCCTACTTCCAGGTCTTTCTACAAGCCAAGTAAGAAAAATGGAATTAGTTGTAAGACCTGAATCAGAATGTCAGATCCAGAGAGTAATGGAAAATGAACATGTTTTGCAGTTTTCTGTGTAACACATACAAAAAAAAAAAGGCATGGAGATCAACATATTCCCTTTAAAGACAGGACTCTGCTGCATACTCTGTCACATTCCTCCAAAGCAAGGACTGGCTTTCTTTCTCTGACAGTCACCCATGGACATAAAATTTGACTTCAATGAGCCACACAAAAGTCTTTTCACACTTTTTTTCCTGTCCTTCACATACTGAGTTCTCAGTGTCTGGCAGGGCATTCACAGGCGCATGCAGTGGCTGCTGAAGTTGGATTCATAATTGGGGGAATGTTTTTTTTGTACCCCATAGGCCCAGCAGTGAAGATAAAGATTAGAAAAACACCTTGAGGAATAAATATCCCTTGACTATTTTTCCTGTGTCTCATTTGTAACAAAGCTACCTAGTATCATACCTGATCTGTTGTTGGCCAAGTGTTTTCTTATCAATAGTACAGCCCAGATAATCTTCACATAAAAAACCAGCATCCACAAAGTTACTGGTGATTAAAAACAGTCTGGGGTCTTACAGCTGATATATTTTAATTTAATTACATTTTCTGATAGTGAATATGACTCTTACCTCTGAACAAATGAAAAAACAATGGATGCCATATTCTGCTGCAAGGCACAATACAGTTTGACACAGGCAGCCATAAAATCCTAATTCGGGAGCTGCAATTGATTAGCATCAGTACTACCACTTACTCTTCATTCATCAGCCAAGACTGGGGTGGAAAGCTGAAAGCTGTCACCTAAAGCAGGAAGAGATAACAAACTGACAGACAGTATGCTTTGAATAGATAAAAAACTGGCCCACATACTTCTTTCTTTCTCTCAGCAGAACAAGGGAAAAACAAGAACAATGAAAGTTATGTAGGACTTACATCACTGCAAACAGGAGTAGAGAATCACCCTGGTGCCAAGTCTGCAGTCCTGACAACGCTCACGAGTGCCTACTGAAAGCTATTGCTATCTGACATATGTTGCTATAAGTGATAATTAAATCTCAGGATTGTGTTCTATTATTAAAACAAGAGTCCTTAGTAGCCACTAAACAGAGCTGCCTCCCCGTAGGAGCAGAGCTATCAGCTGTCTGGTTTTCCCTGATATGTCTTCCTTTTCTGTCCTTGGAGCACCATCTAAGCAGATTTTTGGACAAGTGCAGCCTGTGTCTGGGGTTTGGGATTTTCGAGCAGAAGCTTCACAAGGGACAGGCTTGGCAGGCTGCAATGGGCAATGGCAGGGCAGCAGTGAGTGTGGGCAGGCAACGGGAGAAGAGGGGAGGAGATGTGTATGCAGTGCTAGATCTGAAGTGTTGACAGCTGCTGTGCTTGGCCTGGCTCCACAGAGCCGCAGATGGGAGCAAGGCTGGAGCTTGTGGGGGGAGCAGAGCGGGTCAGGGTTTGGTGTAAGCAAAGATTCAGGTCAGGGTGGTGGGAGCAGGGGGGTGGAGGGGTATTATGTTACTGAGGGGGTTATAGAGGTTATGTAACTAGAGGTTGAACAGGGGAGGTATTGGGGTTGTTGGTGGAGATCTTGGGACAAACAAGGATGTGGGTACTGGGGCTTTCGGTTGCATTTGAAAAGCGTGGAAATCTCTGGGGCAGGAAGCCTGGGACCTGGGCATTTTGGGACAAGAGAGATTTAATGTGGGGCTGTGAATAGGAGTGACACTCCCCAGACGAAAAGGAGTGTGATTTGGTGACAATTGCTTGGACGCGGTGATTTTGGTTTGGACATGATTCATGAGTTCCTTTTCAGGAGAGAGCAATGAACAACAATGCGCTCCTCCTACCACCTACTTCTTTTAGATCCTCTTCTCTATTTTTCACTTATTTGGACATGTGATTGCATTAATCAGGATGCACTGTAACATATCACTGTACTTCTCTCCAGGAGAGAAGTCTGTGCTGTGTATGGTGCAAATGGGAGCAAAACCAGACAACAAATGCCATCCCACAACATCTTTTCAGTGATTAGTGTTCGTATCACTTGCTTTTAACCACGCTTTTAGTCCTAGTGCAAGGACTGCAATACCAGTGTGAAGTAGTTGTCTTTTGTACAACCGTGTAAGGGTGCACATAACCGGTCCTAAATGAACATGATGTATGCATAGCAACTTCCATGCTCTGCTACTTGTCACATTGTTTATCGCCACTGAAAACAGAAAAAATCTTGAACACCTAAATTTCTGTCCTAGATGATCAAATTTACATGGGATCCGTGCTCCTGATGTCTGTTTTTTCCTGTATATAGGTGTTATCTACATCTACAGCATTTTTTGCAGGCAGTCAAACTCAGTCTGCTTGCTTGCTGAAAGCTGGTGGACTGAGGTAGTTCCAAATGCAATGTTCACAGCTTAGTGTTGGAAATGCAAAACCCAACTTCTCTGCTAGTAGACTAGGAAGAAAACTTCATGTCCTTTACAGACAACTGATAAAAATGTTGAAGTATTAACTTTTTGAAGAAGTCTATGCCTCCTAGGACAATGTCCTCTGTCAGACAAGTATCTCACATCGCTTACATTGCCCTGAAATGCAGGACATAAGGAAGCTTTTTTTTCATAGTTCATTTACACATTGCAGCTAACAGGATACCTTTTGCTGTAACGTTTAAAAGATCACTTTTTTTTTTTTTCCCAGTGGATCAGCTAAATAATTCTAAAGGAAATATACTGTAAATATACATATAGTTAAAAAAGGAGGAAATTCAGTAACACAAATGCTATAGAGATGCAGTAGGGTACCCTAATCTGTGCACACATAAACATCTGTGGATGTATACAGAAACATACAACAAATTCCCATTCTCTATGTACAAATTCTGCATTCCAATTTTCATAAAAAAACTGAAACCTTTCATGATGAGCTCCACATAGCCAAAAAAGACGATGTAATCTTGGAATTGTAGGAGTCAGCATGAGGTCACAGGCAGAAGATTGAAAAGGTCTGTGTGTGATCCAGCTCGCTGTTATCCCAGGCAGCCATACCGCAGAATTTCATTTACAAGCTAATTGTACCCTATCTCAAAAGCATGTCATTTTTTAGCTCCTCTGATAAAAATGTTCCAGAGTTTCACCTCTTTTGTTAGCAGAACAGATCTTCTAGTTCTCAGCCTGAATGTATTGCTGGCTAGTTAGTGCCCATTTGCGTTTTGCCAAACTGACAGCTAATTTATTAAATGATTATAACCTGTGTCTCCTCTCTTTCCAGCTGCAGTATTCCTGACCATTTAAAAATCAATAGTTACCTTCCCTCTCTGCACCCCAATTGTGAGAATGATACATAAATTGCAATACAAATAAAGACTTTTTTTTTTTTGGTGTATTACAGCATTTTGTGTTTTGCTTCTTTCTAGTTTCTTTCTCATCCGAGTTAATGAGGTATGTTCAGGGTATGTTTTCAAGTTTTTCTTAGAAATACAAAAGAGGAAGATAGTAGGATTCCCTGCACTCACATGACTCTTGATGGGCTCTTCCTGGCATTGATCATTAAAGAAATATGGTGTTTGGTTATTTGCATGGATTTCACAAGACTAATACTGTTAGAATCAGTTGAGCTGACTGACTCAAAGGGCAAATCTGGTGAAGTCTGGAGGAATTCACTGTAGCAGATTCATTTTGCATTCATGCTTTTTCTTCAAAAACTGGTTGTTTTCGGCAAGAACTTGAGTGATTTCTTGTAGCAGCAAAGCATTTTAATGGCAGGATAGACATAACCAAGATGAAATTTCTAGTTCTGTAGAGATATAATATATTTTTCTTCATTTCTTTTGTAATTTAGGTTTCACTCAAGTATCCTGACTCTGTGTCCAATAGCATTCTCAGAACTGAAAAGCAACTCAAAGGTAAACCTAGCTCTTATTTGTTAGGTCCCAGCTTTTAGCTTTCAGCATTTTGTAACCAGGTCAACTTTGCCATGACTTCAATGATAGTTTCTTTGAAATCTTGCCTTGAATCCACTAAAAGTTCCTCAGATATGAGCCACTTTTTACTTTTAATCTGGCTTATTGCACTCACATTTTTGATGACATTTTCTTTGGTAGGAAATTTCAGACTGACTGAATAGGAATGTATTATCATCATCATTATTATTATTATTTCATTCTTATGAAGCATTCTGTAAGATTGTGGTACGTCCTTAAAGTCAAAGTACTTCACAAGAAGACAAATGCTGGAGACAGGATGAAAGAACTGTGATGAGTGCCCTGTGTACAATTATTTTCTCATTACCCCAAATCTCTGCAGCCATAAAACAGTTCTCATAAGAAAGTTACAGGCCAACAACATGGAAAAAATTCACAATGTTCCTTCTGCCCCCACCCCCTTCCCCCCCATTCTGTAGAAAATTGAGAAGGATTACAGTGAAAGAAAAGTAACTTACTTTCCTTATATCTTTATATTATGATCAAAAATATACATATGCATGTTCTAACACATGGAGAAATCCTGATTTCCATGCTGATATCCTTCTTAGGCTTGGAGAATTAGCCTCAGAAAATGTTTAAGCTACAGCAAGGGTAAAATAATCATCGCACGAATGGAGCAGCCCATGGTAAGAAAGACTGAAACAATAGCCTGCACGTAACAGCTTTGAGCAACTACACACAAAACCAGACCGCTGCCCTAGAGAAAGCTCACGCTGTACTGGAACCAACCCTGAAAAAGTAAGGGTACAGTCCATTCTCCTTGGTTTGACATGTTGCTCCATACAATTATTTTTACATTTCTCAACATATTTAGAGAGTTTCTATAGTATCCATTTTATTTCCTTCATGGTGTGAATTATTGACAGGCTAAGATCTGTGCCTGTACCATGTTTTTAGGCCCTTAAGGCCAACCACAAATGTGTAGTAAATATGATGTCAGACACTTTGGACTAAATGAGCATTTATTATGTGGTCATGTGGACATGTGCAACAGGGTACTGTTCAATCTGCTTGTATTTGTAGTGTAGAGTCCTCCACAGCAGCATTCATGGGAGGGTTAAGGTCTGGCAGAAGTTCTTGGTTGCCTTTCATTGTGGAACAGATTATAAGCATTTAGGAATATTTCTAGACAGAAGTTACCACTTGCAAAATGTACATTGCACAAACAGATAAGAGTGAGAGTTTCAATCCTGCCATCTGATTTCTGCATCTCCTTAACATGTAAAGGCATGTTGTGGCCAACAAGATTACAGAGAAGAGCAATAGAACCTCTCAGTAAACACCCTTGCAGGATTACAAAGTGTCAGGGAGAAAGAGTAGAACACTTTTTATTTTTACATTATCTTCATACTGTGTTTCTTTAATAAAAATGTATAAGAGATGTAGCTTTATGCTTCAGAATGTTAGACTTTCACAGATTGCCTCAGGCTTGAGAGAGTGCTTCTGTCTTAGGCACGTGTCTCATCAATTGCCCTCTATGGGGTTCTTCCTGCAGTTACATTTAAAAGTTTCTGGTCACCAGAGGAGACAAAACAGAGACCTAAAACTACCTTTTATTTTGCCAAAACCAGTAATTTTGATCTTCAGTGCTTGTCAGCTATTTTTGCCATTTATGAATATCTTGAGTCTGTAAGGAAGAATGGTCCCATATTTATCCCTAGTTCTGTGTGTCTGCCTCAATATCTGTATATCTTTGGTGATTTTATTTAGCCTTTAGCATGTACAATCTAATAGGCAACAACTTAACTCCATTCCTTAAAAGTGAATCATAGAATCATAGAATCATAGGATCACAGAATGCTTAGGCTTGGAAGGGATCTTTAGAAGTCATCTAGCCCAACCTCCCCCGCAGTAAGCAGAGATATCTTCAACTAGACCGGGTTACTCAGAGACCCTTCCAACCTGGCCCTGAATGTTTTCAAGGATAGAGCATCCACTAGCTCTCCGAGTAACCTATGCAGTGTTTCAGCATCCTCATGGTGAAAAATTTATTCCTTAGATCTAGTCTAAATCTACCCTCCCTTAGTTTAAAGCCATTACTCCTTGTCCTATTACAACAGGCCTTGCTAAAAATATTTTCCCAGTCTTTCCTTGTAGGCCTCCTTCAAGTATTGAAAGGCTGCTATAAAGTGTCTCCACAGCCTTCTCTTCTCCAGGCTGAACAGCCCCAGCTTTCTCAGCCTTTCCTCATAGGAGAGGTGCTTCAGCCCTCTGATCATCTTTGTGGCCTCCTCTGGACCCACTCCAACAGCTCCATGTCCTTCTTGTGCTGGGGGCTCCAGAACTGGAGGCAAGACTCCAGGTGAGGTCTGACCAGAGCAGAGTGCCGGAATCACCTCCCAGCCTTGAAGAGTTGGAAACGTTACTTTGGTAGAGCCAGATTAAAGTCAAACAACCATCTGCACCTCTGGCATATGTGATTTACACCTTACTGCAGTACTAACATGACACAGTTTGTGTCTTTTACTCAGTAGAAGAGTTCTTGTTTTTTAAAGCTTGACCATCCCCTCATTTAGGCAAAAGTGCACATGTTTTACTTGGAGATTTATTTTTCTTTGTTTTGTCAAAGTGTATATTTCTTTGTCAGTGTATTGCAAGGTATGCTAACTAAAAAAATTAATAATAAGTACTTGACATTTTTCTCCAAAGCACAGCAGCATTAAAGGTCACATTTTCAACAGGAACTGTAAAATCCTCCTAACAAATTATACCTGAGTATTTAAGTGCACAAACTCTTTTTTTCTAGACTACATAGAATGAGGAATGAATACAATTCTGGTAGTATGTTTCAAAATTTGGCAGCAAAGCTCAATTAATGGAATGAGGGCAATTTTTCAAAAACACACGTCATGTAGGAGTCTAGAGACTATTTTTCAGGTTTTAGGTGGAAAATCCCTGAAGTACATACAAACATATAGCCTTTATCATGGGAAATAAGGAAAGTGGCAGTAGAATTTCCATTGTTTATAACAAACACCATTGTTAGTCCTTTTTTATTAAAATAATATGCTGGGACTTCTACAAGAGAGGAATTTTGTATTACTGGGAATTATTTAATAACACTGTCAGTCCATCACAAAGAGCTTTCTGGACTGAGAGGTGAGATAAAATGTGGGAGGAGAAACAGGGGGTTAGAGAGGTGAAATGAGTGCCTGGAGATCACACAGATGGTCAGGCGCAGTATTGTGCTTTGAAGTGTCCATTAGATCTGTCCTACTGTACAACTGATGCTCTTTCTTTCTTCAGATATCCTGTACACATGGAGTGAACAAAACGCCATTGATCAGCCTCGTATTGAAAAATAGAGAGAGGAGAACTGTATTGTAATTAGCCAGCCAAATGTTATTTGAGTAATCTTTAAACTTATTTTTAGAATAATAAAGAAATCACACAGTCCGAAACCTTTGTTGACAAAAACTCTCAAAAATTGCTACTTTGGCAGCTGGGGTTATGGCCATTTACATCTTGTGCTTACAGACAGGCTCAGCTTGCTAAAGATAACCATTGTGAGAAACATGTCAACAAAACAAACTTAACAAAGACTTTCCAGAATATAGTCCTACGTTTTATTCTAAAGGACTTTTCTACTGGGGCAACAAAGACGGATATTACTTTGTTCTGATTTTGCTCAAAGGCTGTGGGGACTTTTGTTACATAAATTGCCGACAGGTGGGTGGAATTGCTGTGGTTTTTTACCCTCCTATTGTGTTGCTGGAATGGTGAGATTTTGATGTGATATCACATGGGATATATTGGAAAGGCTCTGGAAGGAGATGCCTGGGGTCAACGGGATTTTTATTGTGATTATTCTTTAATACCATTTTGTGTCTGTGCAGTTCATTTATACATATGCATCTGCCTGGTTTTTGTTTGTTTTTTTCTAGCCACTGCTCAGGAACCATGAGGACTAGAATGCCTTGACAGAAATCACTGGATTTCACTGGCAAGTAAAATTCAGAGGTGGAAATCCAGAAGCTGCTGTATCTAACGCCACGTGGCAAAGAAATGGTGTTCCCATTGCTAGTGGATTGAATACAAAGCATCTCTGAGACTGGCAGAGCTGTAGCTACTGAAAGCTGTGGTGTGAAAAGGGAAGGGGTCTGGGGAAAAGATGCTCTGATGATTAAGTGTTTTTCATGATATTGAATATTTCTCCAACTTGTCTTTTCATGTGGCTACCTGCTCCACTCCAAGATCTTTCTTGGCTATTTCTTGGCCACTAAGACCACCTCTACCAGTTCTCAGGGTAGACCTAAACTCTGATATGCTTCCCTTTCTCAGCCTGGAGAAAGATTTCATCCTCTTCACTCCCAGATTTCAAAAAGTGGAGAGATTGCTGTACATTTACCTCATTGATTTTTTCCTCTGCCTGCTTGGCTCACACGAAGACATTGAGTGATCATTTGCTCAGGTGTCCTTAGCGAGCTGTAATGCTGTTAGACACACGCTGTGCAAAGTGAGGAAAATAACATTGCTGGCTTTGTCTATCCATTTTATATAACACTGAACACTCTAATGGGTTTTTGGATTATTTGTTTTGCTGTTGTGGGGGCAGGGGTTGCTCACCAACCTAGAGATACCATTCTGCCATCTTCCATCCAGGACTGGGGGTCCCTTCAGCCAGTCATTTTGCACATTACATCCATGCATGGATGGAGTTTACACGCATCAGTCTCTCTAGCAGTGGTTGTAGGCATTGAAGGGTGTTCTGGACTGCTGGACTGGAGGTGTTCTGTATTGCGATCAGTTGGAGGACAGGACTTCAGACATTCATTAGAGAAAGTGGTTTGGGAGGGATAGATCAGTGGTTCCATTTTGCCTCTTTTAAAATCATTATTACACTGTAAGCCATTTCATCACTGTGTGGGCTCAGGAGGTGTACAAAATAGTAGTTCAAGCAAGTGAATGGGAACATTCAGGCTATTCATTGATATCATCCATCAGTGCAGTCCTAAATCTGTGCACCCCTAGAAGGGGATAGTCACTTTTTCTGCCTGAGGCAAGAAATCAGCCCTGTCTTATTCTGACAGTATGAGAGTGGAAGCTGTAAAACAAAGGAGGTTGGGAAAGTCACTGAAAGACAAGTGCTTGCTAAGAGCAGACAACTCACACCATAATTGTGCAAGTCCAGCAGAGTGGTAGCTGATTTTATCCTTTGGAGGAAGGCTAGAGAGGACAAGAGGTCCCTCAAAAGTTACTAGTTTTTATCCACTGAACATGAAAATGCAACAACTAAAGTAAGAATACTTCCCATGTATCATACTAGGAAGTATGAAATACTCATGATAAGCTCAAATCTAAAGAGACTAGAAAAAAGTGCTAACTGAAAAACCTGTGGGAGACTGAACACTGCTTTTAAACAGGCATGGGAGGAGAGCAGTGGGTAGATTTCAGATTTTTTAGGGGAGCCTGTGGTATCTCTCCAGATATGTGAGATTGACAGCCCAGCTCAAGTGTGTTTACACCAATGCATGTAGCATGGGCAATAAACAGGAGCAGCTGGAAACCATTATACAGCAGGACGGCTACGACTTGGTCGCCATCACAGAAACGTGGTGGGACAACTCGCATGACTGGCATGCTGTCATAGATGGCTACAGACTCTTTAGGAAAGAC
>Ga0065711_1035873_pt1 | contig 21724 bp, 13 predicted proteins | sample Hoacrofraction12_FD_59098 | JGI IMG/M metagenome (GOLD analysis project Ga0065711, IMG submission 59098) | Hoatzin crop microbial communities from Cojedes, Venezuela - Epithelial fraction 12 v2 (version 2) | ecosystem: Host-associated > Birds > Digestive system > Esophagus > Crop | place... | reverse complement strand
ATATTCAAGACCCGCCTGGACAAGGTCCTGTGCAGCCTGCTGTAGGTGACCCTGCTTCGGCAGGGGAGTTGGACTAGATGACCCACAGAGGTCCCTTCCAACCCCCACCATTCTGTGATTCCCATCCTGGCAGATGCTGACAAAGAGTTTTCCCTTGCATGCCATAAAAGCTTTGAAACTACATTCTCAGCCCTATAGCAAATTATTAAAACAAGATCCCTTTGACATAAATCTAAATGATCTTTCACCTTAAGCTGTAACAATATTCTCATTTTCACAGAGGTGGTTCAGACACTGCTGCCATCACACCAGGACCCAAGCACCTTGCCGTTTCCCACATCTGAAAGACGACAGTCCATGGAAGGTGCATGGATTCTTCCTCCATTTTCTGTTTCACAAGAGCTTCAGAATATAACCCTGGGTAAACAGGATTTTACTTCTATGTTCTTACTTCTGAATGTAGCTGACATGAACCTTTTTATCCACCTTGCAAAGTATCGCTGGTTTCCTATTAGAACCCAAGCAGTCCTCAAACCATTATGACCTAAAGATTTGTGCCCTTCTGAATGAATCCCTCCCTATTATTTACATTAGGTAGCATATAAGGAAAGGATAAGAATAGGGCATGATTTTACTCAGTCTTGCAAATTGGTCCCTATCCTAACATACAGAAAACACAAATGAGATCCAGAAATGGCAGGAAGAAAGAAACATTTTTGTCACAGGTTGCAGGAACATCCCGTGTCCTAATTTTCTCCCTTACTCCTTGAGCCTGCCAGCAAACTTCGTCTAACAGCCACAGAGAGATTTCCTTTCAAATTTGTCACCACATTTTATCATCCTACAGCTTACTTGGTGTCCACTCACATATTGATAGGAGCTCTTCAAACTGGGCAGATGCGCAGCGCTTAAAAGTAATCCTGTCCCAGGCAGGGTGTCTGCCACCTCCAGAAGTGGGGTGATGCTGAGACACCCAGCGCTTGTCTGATTAATCTGAAATTATTCTTGATGCTAAACACTGCTCAGTGGTATGAAGAAAAACCTAAAATATTCTCATAAAATCCCCAAACCAAAAATTCTGTGATTAGTGTTGGACACAGAAGATGAAACAGTAGCATACTTTAATAATTACCTTGTACACAAGCTCCGCTTCAGAATCTGATGACAGAGAACTTGGATGTCAGGGCTGGGACCAATTCTTTCCAGAGTTAAGAGCTGTTTCTTCAGGAATCATGTCTGTTTCCCAAGAGGATACTTTATGTGAAAACCTAATCACAAGCTTCCACACTGGGGATCTCAGCTTCTGCAAGCACTCTCCCAGGGGCTCCTCCAGACTTGATGCTGGGAACGAAGGCAAATCAAGGTATGACAGCCCTGCTAATGAGATATCTGTGCTAGAGTCTTTGATAGGTGAAGTATCACAGTAGCAGGCAGTCTCCTGCCAGGCAGCTTCAAACTGTAATCCAGACTCTGACTTTAGCAGAACAACCAATGATAACAAGGAAGGTCCTTGAAGTTTACATAAGCTTTCCATAATGCAAAAAAAAAAATTCAAACAAGAACTTTGCAATAATAGAAAGGAACGCTGCCCTTGCTCTGATATTTAAAGCATTAGAAATGAGACATACTTAACTGCCACCATGAAGTGCACCACCTGAAATGTACACGGTGATATTTCTGTGTAAAAGTTACTAAAATAAGAAATTATTGTTTAGGAAGGCACTATACAAGACCTGACTAATGTGTTAAGACTAGAAAAGAACAGTGTTGTGCGTATTTACAACTCTTTAAATAAACATACATCTAAAGATGCTTAAGCATATGAAGTTGTTAAGATGTGATCAAGGACAACACTTTATAGTACTGCCATAAACTTCAGTTCCAGCAGAACTGAGGCAAGTCCAGAAATTCCTTTACCAATTCTCAGCATCTGCCACTGTCATCCGCAGGTCAGAGGCTGTGTGAGGTGACGGGCACACTGTCCATCGAAAAAACAAATGTCATCCACACAGTTGAATGCAGGCTAAGAAAGGATAACAGCTGAAGTAGCTTGCTTCTGATTTACAAGACATTAGCAGTTAGTTACCACACAATGTAAAGCAGATTTTTTTTAAAAGATAATTTATCTTTTGGGGTTTTTTTTGTTTTAGCTTTGAATTCACCTTTTTAAGACTAAAATCTAAACTTGAACCTTTTTGATTGCTTTTGAGATTATCCTCCTATTATAGGTCAAATTGGGCTTGTTAGCATTGTTTGGAAAAAATACAGATTAAACAAAACAGAGTGCTCTACTGGATTTTACAGTTATCACTCACGTATTTTTCAGTCTACATCTCCCAAGGACTAGTATGTGATCCCCATTTAAAGATGCTACAGAAACTCTAGACTACTGATACATTTCCATTCTAATGCAGTCAGAGAAAGTATTAAAAAAGAAAAAAATATTCAAAGTGCCTTCCAAAATTATGCTGTAGCTAAGTGGTTGTGCTCAGTTACTCACTTCATAGGAAAGAATGCTTTGCAATGTCTATCACAAAGGGAAATAATGTAAGAAAAGTAGTGGGGAGTTCGGTTGACCCTAAATAAAATCCGTAAGTACATTTCTCAAAAAGGAGTCCAGAGGGCAAGGTAACGCTTCTCTGCTGAAAAGCAGTAGATGATACAACACGGGGCAATAGTCACAAAACTGCATCTCAGCAGGATCAGACAATAGGAAAACTTTTCCACTGGGGAGTAATGCAGCAAGGAACAAGTCACCCAGAGAGACCAGGGACCCTTCATCCTCAGAAGTTTAAGGCTCAGCTACGTAAAGCCATGCTTGATCTCATTTTGTCTTGGCTACAGCTCTGCTTTGAGCAGAAGTTTGGCTAAATGACCTCCAGATGTCCATTCTACCCAACACGCTCTGTAACCCTAGGAGGCTGATGAGATTTCTTTGCTATCATTATCATCAAATAGCTATTTTTTTCCTCATAATTCTTTCCTTTTTTCCCCTCTTCTCTAAAGGGCAAGCAAACACTTCCCCAAAGGTTGTTCATTCCATTAAACTCCTAACAGCAACTATCGGACGCCTCTTCTTTTTTCCTATACCTGCCAACACATTTTACGATGAGGAAGACGGCAACTCAACTCAGTTATCTCTTCAGATCATTCCAGCTGATGGCTCTCCATTGGGATCAGAAAGCTGGCTGCAATTTAACACCTCTCAGCAAACCATGCACGGCTATCCCCTTGACATTGATTTCCAATATTCACCGCAGGAGTTTGTGCTGTCTGCCACAGATTCAGGAGGACTGACTGCCTGGGAATCCTTCACCATCGAGCTTCTGAAGCCCGCAAATGTACCATGCCACCTTTACACTGTCAGAAGGAAAAACAGCTACTACTCTTTCCTGAGAGAGAGGAAAAGGATTAGTTTGTTTCTGGAGAAGCTCGCCCTCTATTTGAACTCCAGCAGTCCCAAAGACATCATGGTGACCACTCTCAAACCTGGGTCCACAGTAATCTCATGGTATAACCGCTCACTGTGTACAAGTGCCAACAGATCTTCCAGCTGGTGTGCAAAATATGAAATCCAGGAAGCGCTGGAGAAATTAAGAGTGTCAGATGGGTATGTTAGCCCACTCTTTGTCAAAGCAATGTCGCCAGAATACAAAACCGATGTCATTTTCAACATTTTGTACAGTGAAGTCTGCTTTCCCCCTACAAAGCCATGGAATGGGTCTTTCAATAGTACTGCGCCTACACTTCAAGACAAGAATGACTCCATGATTAGGAAGACCCCATCTGCCTTAGTAAGCAGTCTTTGCGTCACTGTTGGCGTGGTTCTGACAATACTGGTTTACTGGTTTTGCAAGTATTGCAGGAAGATTCCTGGATCACAGTCTGTGATGCTTCAGAGAAACTCCCAGTTAAGCCACACTGATGTGGAACTGGATGTCCTGAAACCTCGCAAAGCACCTGTACACGAATGCAGGGCGTCACCTTCACCTCGGTTACGGATACCGCCTTCGGTATCGCTTACCTCCCAAGAGCAGTACTCTAGGTCAATAGGACTGCCTCATGTCATACCATCTTTCCAGCCACCAAAACACCAGCTCCCTCCCCGTTATCAAGAGGGTATGACTACGCAGAATGACCAGGGCAATATCCACAGACTTAAGATCTCTTAAATGAGAATAAGCAAATCTACAAACAGACAATTTGTATTAGAACATACAACCCTTATTACTCAGAAAAGAGTCAAAAGCAGTTAGTGATTTCACCATTTTTCAATTTTAAATAGAACATACTTAAGCTATGTCTGACAAAGAGACAGTGGCAAAATCAGAGCCCTGAAACTAAGCACTAGAACAAAATGCCAAGTAAAGCAGGTAAAGGAATCTATAGATGAGGTGGGTAGAGTGATACGCTCATACAAGTCAGAACAAGAAAATGTATACCAAGCTGATGCTGGTGGGAATGAGCTCACTGTCACAGCCAGTACTGAGTAAAACTAACTCCATTATGACTTCCCGATTCATAAATACACATCTTACATAAAAGAGACAGAACTGTCAGGACCATCACAAAACACGATGTTTCCATTGAAATTCAAAGGTGCTACAACCTTTGAGTCTCTGTCACCTTGGATTTTTAGATTATTATTTTCAAAAAATGCATCCAGTAATTGTCCCTATCTCATGGGTGACAGTGTGTCTGTCCCCAATGTTTCAAAGCTTATTTTAGTGTTTCTCTTAAATACATTATGTGTAGCATTCATAAAGGCAGCAGTAGCTACTTAACATGAAACTCTTCCTGTTAGGTAATTGTGTAATGTACTTATTAAAATACATTTTAAAGTTACAGGCTTGCTTTCTTACACTAAAACTAGCTCTTTTGTCTGCTTCCACCCATGACAGTCCAAGGACCACAGGGAAGAGAAAGGATAGAAGAATTTCTAAAACCTTTCAAAATATTTTGAAATCCGTTCAGTTTAATAGATTAACATATACAAAAATTAATCCATAACTTCAAATTTTAATCTGTAAACTGTTTTAAAACTGAGAAAATCTTCCTTGAAAATGCAGTGCTAAATAGGACTGAGCTACCACCAGTATCACCGCACAGAAAGGAGACACACACAGAATGCCCTTTCCAGAACTGCCACAGGACTTTACTGGAGAAGGTGGATCGCCGAAGAGCCTCAGACCATGGACATTAGTGAAACTGTATCTTCAGAGCTGTAAACTGTCTAGGAACAAGAACTCGCAGGGTAACTATCCTGTCTGTCATGGTGTGCTCTTGCTGACAGGGTATGTAGTGGCCACCCATTGTCTGAACTCCGACCGAGCAGAAGGTATAGCAGCCACCCTGCACACAGGGCAGCCCAAGCACCGCAAACACTGCTCTAGCACAGCGAGTTTGCCAAAGGATATAGCTTTTGCAGGCTAAAGAACATGGCACAAATGCGTACTCTTACCGGGCAGAACTAGATCCGGTTTGGGAGCAGGCTGCTGACCAGTCCAAAGGGAATCCAGCCCAAGGATAGATCTGGGAGTGGTCCACAACCAGGAGATGACAACAGCTCTCCAGTGGTCCACTTTTATGATGTAGTGCAGATTAATGTTTGCAAACAACTGGATGCCAGCATGATGCACCAATGCAGGTCCCTGCAGCCTCCACTAGCTCGTCTTCTCTCCAAACTTCAGATTCACACCACCCAATCATAACAACCGCACAGCTCAACCAGTAGTCATGGCATAGACAGAGAATTTGAACAGCTCACTAGCCACAAGTGTACCAAGAGCTACAGAGTGAAAGTATTTGAACAGATTACATCATACTTGTGTACATCGTACACGTACAATCCACCTCTAGTTACAACATACATATGGGAGCAGATGAACAACACGTACTAGTTAGCTGTGCATATGAAAATGTTGCTAACATTTTATGTTCTTTTTTGGGACAACAGTTGCTCTGTGAATATGACAGTAGTGACGCGACTTACATCTTCTTGCATGAAGAAGCAGCACTTGTCCAGGTTTACAGCGTTGAATAACTTTTTGGATAAACGCAGATTCTTCTAGATGACTACTTCAATGCTTTCCACAGGCCACCCAGCTAGAAACCAGCTCTAAAGTTTGAAGTCAACAAAGCAGCAGTAATTCGCTGTAGTCAATAGTTTAAGATTGGTAAAACATAAATCTAAACGATTGCTGCAGGAAACGTCAGCCCTCACAGGATCTCACACCTCAGAGAACAGGCCCACAGTCATCCACCTTGGAGAACTGGCCCCCATTCATTTAATTACTGAAGTCTTACCTGGCAGATGCTCCAAAAGCAGATGATGTAGTTAGTCAACAAGCTAAACAAATACATATTTTAATAGCAGGTGCAGAATTTTTCTTTTCCTCTAACAAGGTACTTCATTCCTGGGCACATTTAAATTCTGCAGCTGCGTTTTAGTGGCACATCATGAGATGCAATACACACAGTTCCCCAAGGCACCGGACAAGCCTTTCACTTATACCTTTCTAGACTAGCACCAAACTGCAGAAAGTTGATACTTACATGCTCACTAGGTTCCAGACTTCAAAGTTTCCTTAGTAAGCAAGAGAACTATCCAGACTGATACCCAGAAACTTACGAGAAACAGTAATTCCATGGTAGTTTTCTCCATCAGAGCATTTCAGATAGGATGTCCTGCATCACTACATCTCTTAATATCCTATTTTCAATTAAGTAGTGAAAATAAGTTCTCAGACTTTAGTATCTCTAAAAATTACACATTGCTGCTGCAAAAGCTACGTTAAGTTTTAGAATATGGTAAAAAATATTATTGTGTAAGTACTCTTCAGTCACTCCATAAAAATGGTTCTAAAAATCATTTAACAGAAAACACATCTGCATCACAGTGGCTAAATAATCACCTTGAAACTATACATGGTACTTAAACATAGCTGAAGAAAGGACTCGGCTACCCATGTACACAAAGAATACTTGCATGGTATCTGTGTTCAGATCTGGTCAGCACAAAATGTGGTATTTAAAGTTTCTGGCGAAGAAATACGAATAGATTAATTTAGTTTTAGAAAAGCTCAGAGGTGTCTTAAATCAACTTAAACTGTAACATATCAAACCTGTGAGACCTGCAGTTGCTTACAGAAGATGGAATAAGGCCATGGATACAGATCAGAGAAGACTGATCTACTTGGAGAGTTTAGCCATTCATCTTTCATTAGCCCACCCAAGAATCTTACAAGGGATCAGACCGAAGACGGAGAAAGAGTTTTTCTGTTTGAGAATTCTACTCTCCATGAAGAGATAAAAAAGCTCTATTCAAAGAAACTGAAGACAAATCATCTACTTTACCATTTCACAGCTATTAATATTCAGAATAAGTCTCCCCATGATTTTCAAAAAGCTTACACTTAAAACCACAGGTGCCTTAGAGGGCCTACTTCATCAAAAAAATAATTTAATGATTAGCAAAAATTTTATTTACTTTCGCTTACAAAGACTTAACTCCAGCACAACAACCTGAAAGGCTTTGCTTTCTAAAGATCATTTCTACTCAAGTTTAAAAGTCCTTAAACGAACAATTTTTATCTGTAAAACCACTCACTCTCCCACCCCTTCATTGAAAACCAAGACTGGCATTTTCTCAGCTCAGTGACTAGGTACTCAGTGTGCCATTATTTCCATAATTCCAGACTCCTGAGGAAGTTTCATATAAATAAAAGTATTCATGAACCAAATTTAACAATATTATTAGTCAATTATCACTTACTTGAATTGTTTTTTTAAACAGTCATCATTCATTTTGAAATGTCAAACAATACTTATGGGAACCGACTTTAAACTCTAACATTTTTGATTACTCGATTTAGTCCATGGCAGCAGAGGTTTTCTTCCTCCTAAAAACATGACTGTAAAATACTTCATGACAGCTCCTATTTGCACACTGTTCATTTAATGCAATATGCAGATTTCGTATTTCATAGCAAAAATAAAACTAGAAAAATGTAAAAACCAATCAAAACAGAGCTCTACAATTGTACTGAAGTGGTACCAATATCATTTCCAGCATTAAATAAATTTACAATTGGGATTCAGCCAAGTTTTGTCCAAAGACACAAAATTAATCATCACTGCCGGCCTGCTTTTCCATTTTCCGTTGTTTCCATTCTGCAATGTAAGACAACAATTGGTAAGGCTTGTTATTGGAAATACAATCAGATTAAGAAAAAAAACAAGAACGAAATATTTTTTAATAAATATTTTTTACTTCACTACCCATCCTGTCTCTCCGTGTCCCCAACATACACAAGCTTATCTCCTCTTAATACTTCTTTAAGCAGCAATCAGTACATAAAGGAACAGTTTCTGCAAAGAAACTTTCCAGTAACCACCACAAAAAGCTATCCATTATCAACCTCAAAAGACAAAAGCCCATATTCATGTGACTACAGATCATCTCTCTAAAATTTGACCTTTAGTAGTTTGTTTCAAGGTCTTTATTTTCACCCTTCTTACACTGATCATTGACTACCACTCATCTATTAAGCGGAGCTGTTTTTTTGGTATTTTTTAGTAGAACACAGACTATTATCAACTACATTACAGCACAGCGTAAGATTCAACCACTCTTATCAATAATATTTTTGTATTAGTCATTCATTTGGAAGCTGAAGCAAGCAGCAGACTGGCACAAGAAATTTTAACTTAGTTACTGTTTAAGCTCCTGAAGCTGATGAGTTTCGCTGCAAGAGCAATCACTCAGGCACAGGGAAAACCATTTATCAGCATTCAGCCTTGCTCAGCACAGATGCAAACATCTGAAAAGTGAACACTACTGTAGCTCTTCAACAACACTGAGAGATGCAGGCAGGCATTTATACATTTTAATCCTCAGAGTAAGGAATCTTTTTAATGCTGTTAACTGAAGTATTCCTCCACACTGCATATTGACTACTGCTAAGTTATTTGTAGCAATGCATTTATTGATACAAACCCATTTTCTTCTTTCAGATGCTGATATAGCTCAGCTTTATTATTGACAGAGTTCAAACGACCAATAAATTCCTGGTGTTTCCTAGAGTTGGCAGTATTAATCCTGTTGCTCCATAAAGACAGCAAGGACATTGGCCCTAAAATTGTAAGTAAAAAGACTAAGTGATACAATTTCTGAATTATTAAACATTACATCACTATAAAGGCTTGGAAGAAATTACAGGCCATGTTAGTACAACATATTAAAATCACTAATATTAAACAACCTTGTAACAGAAGCTAAATACAAAATATGAAGCAACTACTCAGCTGTTATCACATTACATATGACAGACTTTGCTTCAAATGCATAATGGGAACATCAGCTCAGCCATTGCAACAGATAACAGCTCACAACACGGAAGAAGTCAGACAGAACTGCCCATTCCAACAACTATACTGCGCAGGCATGTTTATTAGTCAGCAGGAGACAGTAATTTCTGATATCTGCCCTTACATTTCTGACATACAGTAGCTCAAATAGCACCAGTAGAAGTTGGTCCAACCCCTGCCAACCCAAGTGCCTAACAGTAGACCCAACATAGCACCTTTGTATCTCTCTTTCCACACACATTTGTTGAGGTTAACATATTTATCAATAATTTCTCAACACTAAGTGTTTAACTAAAAATTATCCTCACTGCCTTAGCATTAAGTCCAAGAAGAGTCATCTCATTACTTTAGAAAATACAGACTAGTACAACAACTTTTATCTTTGAAAGAAATTATCTGTTGCAATTCTTCTTGTTTACCTTTTGCCTTTTCAACTGTGGGCATTTCGTCCATTGTAAGAAGAGGCTTTTTGTTGGGTGGCTCAGGAGAATCAGGGGAATCTTTGATAACTTCAGCTTCTGCTAGTTCTTCTTTTTCACGATCCAAAAGACCTTTTAACCTGTTTGAAAGGGAAGGAAAACAGTGAAGCAAAAAAACGCTAGAGCAGCACAAATGATTCTCAATATCATTCTGTACTCCTCAAAGACACATGCAACCCATATCGTATGAAATTTCTTTCGACTCCTTGGAATGGGTAAAAACAATAGGGAAGACAAGGCTTTATCCAGAGGATTATTTGGCTAAAGGCAAGAATCCTGAAATATCATTTCACTGAAGTTAGTTAGCAGTATATATATTGTAGTTGACGACAGTTTATCATTCTGAATTTTGAAGGAAAGACCAAGTAACAACAAATATATAAAAATACCACACAATTTCCTATTATCTTTTCTACCTGAATTCAGACCTATTCTGTAAGAATTCCTCTTATCTCAGTCCCCATTTTTGTTTCACATGTGAAAGTAAAAGCAATTGCAGGAATGGATTTGATGATACCCAGAAAGGCATGAAAGGTCATCAGCATGGTGACAATAGTGTAGGTGCAGAGGTCCTATTATCCCAAACCATCATAGAACGCACAAAACTTATGCCAATTAAGCTTATTACCACAAAGTGGTTTTGATCTCTTTAGAACAGTAGTTTGAAAGATGGAAAACTTTCCTCTAGAAGAGACTGGCAGATGCTTACCACTTAGACAAGTTACAGTAAGAACATGAATTACAGCAATAGGTATACAGACAATCAATCCTGACATTCAGCTAAAGAGGAGAGCCAAATCAATCTGGATTGTTTATCTACCTGAACACTTAACTGTCTACAGGTCAAGAGAAAATAACTGCCTGTCCCTAGTTTTTAAGTCATGCTTTAAATTTCTATAAAGCAGTTTAATGTCTAATAAGTGGTGTGGTTAAGATAAAATCCAGCAGTGACTCCCCACGCTGCCAAGCCCTGCTAAGTGGTCAACAACTTGTCCAATAACCATACTGCTTGTAAAATACGTTCATTTGAAAAGTCTGATGAAGTAGGCACCATAATAAGATGCCCATTTCCCAAGGCTGGCAATGGTGACTGATCCGAAAAACCTCACTGGTAGTAAGGCAAGGTTACAAGCACGAACACATCAAATTGAAACCTGCAACTGTTTCACCACAATTCCTCTCCCCTACGAAGTGGGGCAGGACAAAAATTATTATGCTACAATTTTATTTCATTGTAGAAAATTTACCTTTCTGATTCTTGCCATTGTTTATCTGATTCATAGTCTTTGCCCAACTTCTCTGACTTGTCTTCTTTGTCTTCTCTTTTTCTACCTCGTTTCTTGCGCTCCTCTTCTTCTGGGGGTTTGCTTCTGCAAGCCATCAAACATTCTAAGACTCGCTGGTGTTTATCAGAGTTGTTTATGTGTGCTCGTACAAGGGTCTCCAATTCATTCCACATAATCCGGTACTGTTCATCTCTAAGCAAGGCCAGAAAAAAAGATATTGCATATAGGATTACCTAGATCATTAAACCTTTGAATAAATTAAGGTTAAAAAACAGACCTTAAGAAACAAAAAAAAACAACCATGCCCAAAATCCCCAAAACAAGTAACTCCATACAGATTCTCTGTCCCCTTGTACTGGAGGTCTATCCACGTGGGATCACTCCCTCCTTGAAACCTGAAACCACACTGCATGTAACATTTACCCCATTAACATCCAGAGTTAAGTTGAACTTGAAATAGACTGTGTCCCCCAAAATAAAATTCTTAACTTCCACAAGATCTCACTGCCAAAAGGCACTTTTGAATCCTCTTAGGTGTTTGCTAACTACATAATGTCAGGATACACAGAGGGTCCCTCGTACTGACATGTAAGTTAATTACTATTTAATTCTCTGGATAAAAAAAAAAAGAAAGAATCATACCATGCTACTGTAAATAACATCCAGTCATGTGGGCAAATCTTCTGTAGCTGAATTTCTTTTCAACCAATTCTTAGAAATACAACACATATCACAATGATTTAGATATCAGGATATTCTACTTTTGTTTTAAAGGAGTAGCCCATATTTTAAAAAAATGTTTCAAAGTATTTGACCATTCTAATCGAACCCAATTTTAAAGCATTGTTGATTTATAATATGCTTAAGTTTTCCTTTTTATTAATTTGAAATTATTCTACTTTGACCTAGCTTGCAATCTCTTACCTTTCTTAATTACTTTCTTTGTTTTCATATTTTTTTAAACATACAATCCTTAGGTAATAAAATTATGTGTTTTTTTCCTAACATACAGCAGTATCAGTACTGTGATAGCCCCTAAATGTTGCAGCAAAGTATCCACAGCACATGTTTTGCTTATGTACAGCATTTAGTTTACTATGTATTACCTTCAGCCATATTTTTAAAGTTATGTATGAAAACAATGTCACAGGGTATTTCTGAAAAAAGTCCAGCATAACAAAGAGAGATATGCATGTAACCTTTTTGGACCCTTTCCTCTGGTACCAACTGTTGAAATTGGTAGTGGATCGTTCTTCCTCTCCATGTCTACCAAATTGTATATTGTTTTTTGACAATTCAGAACATCCTCATCAGTCATTGCTTCTTTTACAATCACACTGGCTAATGGCACTACCTGCAAGACAAAACAAAAGTCAACAACAAGGAAAATCTCTGTGTGTTGCAGGAGAGAAAAAGGAAGAAATCAAAGGCAATGGAACCACGGAACAACACACAACAAGAACACCCCCTCTTATCCTCCATTTAGTAACAACTTTGAGGAGGCATAAAAGCAGATGCACATTTCCTTTATCTAGCAGCGCTGTAGCTGTCAGGTTCAAATATTCCACCCTATTTAGATGGCATTCCAATGATCTATTTACATTAAATTCAGAGTACTTAAGTGAAAACAAAACTGAAAATAAACCGATTTTGTGCCAAATGACTTATAGAGTTAACATTTCATCAAGTGGCAAGGTGAAACTTAATCCAGAACAAGAATAAAAGGATACAAGCCCCAGGTTACTTACAGCTTGCATGTTGAAGATGGTAGTCTGAGAAATAATCATAGGCCAGTAACGAGTATGTTTCTCTAACTGATCTTTTGCACGTTCCAATGGAATTTCAAGACTTCCATCAATCTTATATCTGGGCTCTAGAAAAGGAGTTAATCGGTTTTCCCTCATAAATTCACCAAAATCCTAATGATAACCAAACAAGATACAATTAGGCATTTCTCTAACAAAGCAACTTTCACTGAGTGGATGAAACAGCACAGTCTTGCTTATTACTGACTGCGTACCATCCCCACTGCTAAATTTGACCATAACTACCAGAACCCTCTAGCTTTCAGATGTACATTATTCGGGGTGAACACAAAAATAGTTGCATAAAAATATGGGTTAAAAACTTATGCAAGGTTTTTGATGAGGAAGCCTTCTGGATCTGCAAGGTATTTCATGCATGGTAAGAGTTTTATTTTGTTTTTCTGGAAGCCACTTCTGCTTGTTCACAACAGATACAAAGGATGTGTTAAAAAAAAAGCAAAAAACCAAAATGAATGCAAATTGATTGTCTGCTTCACATCTGCGGTTCAAAGCTGACAACTTCATCTCTTCTATTTATTGTACAAACCACTCACGTGCAATCTATCCTTCTGACTACAAAGCAGTATATAGTCCCACATGTATCCAGCCCACAGGAAAAACTTGTCAAGAAAAATGTTATTCTAGAATCAGAAACAAGCCTTGAATACTCATAGTGCATAATGAGGCAAGTACTTCCTTGACACACTAAGGATTTCTATGAAGCAGGCATAACGATAAGCAGACGTGCTACTTTGTCCTAAATACATATCAGTAGTACAAAGAAAAACAGTTTGGCCATGCAATTCACTCCAGCTCTCCAGCAAACGTACCAACATTTCCTTTACGCATCTATTGCACTACATCTCTTGTCATCTGAGATAAGCAACAACTTCAGAAAAAAGAAAATAAAAATGAAAAGAATCTTACTGTAATCCGGTAGTCAGTGACTCTTCCACCACACCCTTCACTAATTGATGGGGGATCTTCTAGAATTGATCGCGAGCTGCTTAACACATGCAGAAAAATTTCTCCTCCGTGGCTGCTGAGCATGTGACTAATTACTTTAGAGCCAGACTTGCGTGGCTGTTCCAACAAAACAGAACGACCTGTTGGAAACATCAGTTTCATCCGTTACTGCGTGCTGCAATTTTAAATTAAAAAGCTACATATACACAGTACAGGTTTGTATCTAGCCAGTAAGACTCTGAATCCATTAAAGTTGAGTTTTCACCTAGCTGAACAAGAAACAGCTATCTCCTTTGAGTATTTACTCCATGTCTTTACACAGAACATAGTGTCATATGCTCTTAAATTCTACCCAGAAAGATCAAAAAACCCTCTTCTCCTGGACCAACCAATCACTTTCTCTGTAGGACATTATTCTTTGGAAAAATACATATTTGTAAGACATTCAAATGGTATACTGTATAAGTGCAGTTTGCTATTTTTCGTTATTACAGATACGTTGCATACTAAACTTACTTGGTCCTACTATGGAAACTCTCTCATTAAAAGCAACTTCTGAAAAACAAGATAACCTAATTGAATATAAAGGTATCAAATGCACTATTTTTTAATGCTTAAAATGGATACTGTTTTTCAGACAGAGAAATAAAACTGCCTTTGTCTTATTTCCAGTAGAATACACTAACTATAAAAGGGTGCATTCTCCAAATAAGTTGTTTGTTATGATGAAGTACAAGCAGAAGATCTGAAGAGAGTGGTTATCTGGCATATACTATTAATTTTGTTTCTAATAATTTTTATTAATCAAAGGACTTTTTCAGCACAAAACCTTAGAAAAAAATACATAAAAATATAATGTTTCAAAAAAACAGTGCATATTTATTTAGACATTCAAACAACTTGACCGAAGAAAACATTCCATTAAAAGGATTCTTGTAATGCTATTTTGTTCGCAAACTTGAAAACCCACATGTAATTCACATTGACAACATATCACTTGTTTGGAAGAAACACCTTTCCAAAATGTATCTAAATGGCAACCTCTTATAATAACATTATTCATGAAAATGGGCAAGATCTTGCAGATAAGCAAAAGATAAGTACATTTAACCTAGTTATTTGACTGATCCCAGTACACATCGGTATGTCTGCTTCTGTTGACCAACACACTTAGTTGCTCACAACCCTCTTAAAAGAGCTTTTTGAGGCTACCCAGCATCTGCTAATAATCAGGCACAGACATAAACTGCTAATATTTTGCAACAGTCAGAGTAAGCATTGTGATCAAGTGCACTATCACCTACTGAAAGCAGGGTTTCCTACTAAATAGGATAAAGTGAAAAGTATTCTACATTTGGATCCAGAACTACCAAAATTCAATACTTGCTTGTTCTTTACATCTTTCTTCCCATCTTCAATTTTCAAAACACATTTTGTTTGCCTTTGAGTACATTTAACAACTTCCTTCTCTTATTTATGAAATCTTAAAATAAACTGGACATTTTTACAGCAGAGACATTTACTGCCATACAAGCCAAACTGTGTAAGTACTGTACTCACAGTATTAACAATTAAAACATTAAATTATTAGCCAAGAACACAAATTTACCATTTAGGAGAAAGTTAGTAAGGCATGAAGAAGGTCTGCTATTTACATCTACTGGTGAAATTCTGTACGCTCCCGTGCAATAGTGTAATTCTGAAAAATAAATGAGTAAATAAGTTGAGAGTGTAGTTCCATGCACACACAAAACACCCTACAAATTAAAACAAAGGAAGGGGAGGAGTTTCTTCCACAAATCGGCATAACTAAAAAGTCTAGCTGTCTCTCGATCTAAAAGTCTGCTCCTTGCACCATCTCCCCACAATCATTCCCGTACCCTCAACTCCAAGAACCTAATACATTCCCAAGCCCTATTTCCAGCAGGACCTCCAGTTCTTTTATCTCCTGAATTATTTCACTGTATCACCAACCTGCTCTTATTTCTCTTAAATATATTTTTGACCTGCTGTTTCAAATAGTCAACATATCTAGCTGATAGTCTACAGCGTGCATGAGCTGAATGGCCAAGTGGTTCCTATGTTACCCCAAATCCTCCGTCTCACTCTCCCTTACTCAGATTTGGAAGTTTAAGAGGGTCTAGTCTACTGATAGTATCATTGCATACATTTAATTTCCTTTACAAAGCTTTTTACTTAGCACTCAAAAGATTACACTAAAGATAGTACTTTGACTGCTCCCTCTCCAAAACAAGAATTTAAGACTAAAAAGATTCAATGCCTCAAAGCCGCTGTGTTAAAAACATAGCTGTGGAACTGACATGGTATACTTCGCCCTGCGAGAAGGGCAAATTACTGAACATTGCAGTCAAGGAACAACCTCATGATACTTAGGAGGAAACTGAAAAAAGCCACCAAGAAAAACATTACTATCCCTCTCACTATCCCTCTCACCTCTTACACAAACCACTGATCAACCAAGACGAGAAGAGCATTGTATGACCATTAGAAAAGCAGAGTGCAGTCAGCGGCAAGGTTTATAGAGCAAAACGTGAAACCAGCATTAACAAAAAGCAAATTACCTCTTTGTTCAGATTCTTATCAGTGTACTGAGAGAACAGTGTTCAACACAAGTCAGAATATCAGTTTTGTAAGACACCACATTACCTACCCACACTATTTGTTCGAGGAGTACACCATTTTAATGTTACAGTTTCTTTAAACGTGCCTTCTCTGCTGTTGCCACCTACATGATTATCACCTGCAATACAAAGTCAGAAAAAGCATGTGATCAACCATATTTTCTTCTTCATTACAGCAAAACACTCTAAACTTTTAAGGTACAAAATATTTATAACAGCATATACAAGATGTAATCTAATTTTTAAAAGTTGGATATCCAACTTGAGCAAATAAAATACTAGCAGTGGCAGTTGAAAAAATAACCTTTTAAAATCAGCAGCCGTTGCATATATTTTAAAAACCAATTTGGCAAACAGAATACTGTAGCTCCAGAGTATGTTCCACAGGTTTGATTCAACATTTAGAAAATTATAGATATGATTTATCTATAACAGGCAATTTTTGCTTCCAAAATGCCTAGGACTTTAATACGATATCTTTTTTCAATATTCCACACAAAAATCAGAAATCTTAACAAATGTTAGAGCTGATCATTTATTGTATAGAATGCATCCCAAAGTCAAAACTGAAACTGATCTAAAGGCACATTTGACAAGTTGGGCTTTTTGGGGAAAGAAGTATTTGGTCTCATCACCCAGTATCTTTGCCATGTCAGATTCAATCCGAACATCTCTCAACATGTTTTGCTGGCAGTATATGTTTTATCGTCAAAATACTTTCATTCAACACCTCACTGATCACTGATCTGGCAAAAACCACATGAAGGCCTTAAAACAGACATTATCAATACTCCTTGGTACACTAAACAACATTTCCGCTAGTGAGTTTTGTGATTCTTCACCATCTTTGACTCACATTTTCTCAGGAAGGAATTAACTGAGTTTTGTATGAAGTTTCAGAATTACAGTAGCACAGCAACTGAAAATGCTCGAATCCACAGTAATTGGGAGGAACGTGACACGTACATCAACACACAACATTGTATGCAATATGGTAGGGTTTAGTCTAATCTTTCATGTAATAAATTTTATTTTATATCAAAGAGATTTACTCAAGAGATTTGTTTGATTTGCTTATTAATCATGCAGGTAACTTGCAGAAGTTGTTTTTTTCAGTTAGATTAAAATAACTGGAATCACTTTAGAAAGTATCTCTCAGATTATCTAAAGGCCAAACTGATTTCATCTAAAAATTGTCTAGCAGCATTTCACAGAAATAAGATCAATGTAACTGTATTCCTACTTTCCTAGTGCCAGAGCCATTACAGCTGAAAGATCTATGTAAGAACAAATAAAAGAAACAAAAATTTACAGAATCTAAGAACAGAATTTATTCTCAAAGTTCTGATGGAAAAAATTTGAAAAGGAATTGCAGTGGGAGTTTGCTTTTTCCTTTTACTAGCAGACTTATTCCTTGAGCCAATAGATATTCCAAAACTATTTCTGAGCCCTTACAAAAGTTTTTTGCTTTCAATATGGTAACACAAGTTCAGGTGAGTCTGATTTCATTACTGTAACATCCTATTCTTTTTCCCCCATCTTTAATCATAAGCTCCACTAAAATACAGAGCACAGTACTTGTATATGATCATCAGGAGTTACCTCTTTTTCCTCAAAGTAATGGTAATCCCCTTAAGAGTAAAAAGCCCACAAACTCCCTAGAATGGCTACTTACAAACCATACAATTTCAAACTTCAGAAAAAAAATTTCCATTTTTCATTAAATACGTCTGACATAAATCCTTTGTTAAATTCTTCACTTAAATGTTAAACAATGATCAACTTTCCAATATGCTTTAAAACTATGTAATATAATTTAGGATAGTAAAACAACTATCTACAGGTTATACCTAAACACACATATTCTACACACAGTAAATCAGACTAAGCTTTTAACGCTGCTGAATCCTATAACAGAAATCACAGTCAATGCAGCAAGAGAAGACAAAGCACATACAAGCCTTTAAAACTTCAAATGAGGCTTCAGCACTGAAAAGGCACACAGTCCAAGTATTCCATAACACACTGGCACAGACCGGGGTTTTTTTCACTGCTTGGCTTTGGTTTTAATTCTACTAATACAGAATTTTTAGCCTCACTTACTAACAAAATACTACATCAACCACTGTTGTCTGAACAAAATAGTTTTGCATAACACTTACTTCTATGTATTTCTAACCTCAGCTGAGTTATTAAAAATTCACCTCAGAGCAATACTAGGTAATAAATCCAAACTCACAAAAAGGATACTAGGTATTTCAAATACAACAAGAAAACTCAAAAGCCAAATAACTATTGTCTTTCCCAAAGCAATTACTGTCATAAACAGGTCTATAGGATATAAGTGATGTCAACTATTATTACTTAAACAGATTAAAAGTTCAGTTGTGCAAGGAATAATTTTCCTCAAATACCCACAACAGGTAATTCCTTTAGTAAAATCACTGTAACAAGTAAAACTCCAATGCCAACATTACCAATCAAGTGCTTGGGTTGTACGGAATAACTGAAAATTCACTAATCATGCCTGAAATTTACATCAAGTTGAAGCCTGCAGTCCTTCTTTGTGAATACTTCCAGCAGGCTGACCAAAAACCACTGTTAGAGGACTATTTCTACTTACCACTCTTTAAAAAGTCAACGTGTGCCTCTTTGTGGTGGAGAAGCTCCACATCATAGTTGGCTGATGTGTTAGCATGTTGTTCTTCCTTTAAAAGGCAAAGGTAGAAAGAAATATAATTATTTTAGCTAGAGGTCAATGTTTTCATAAATGAACGATTCTACATTTACCTTGCACTCCAGAAGAAAACAAAAAGTCTCCAAAGTGCATCAGACAACAGCGGGATTGCAATGTTGAGGAAACTGTTTGCTGTCTGACCTGTTTAAAGATGCAGCCATCTGCTTTTCCTCTTTTTCCCTTTTTTGAAACCCTGCGGTTTCCTCTTTATACAAATGTCATGACAGGGTGCATAGTATGAAATGTAGGTAAACAATATGCTTAATTAATACTGCTTAAATCAGAGAAGTTAAGGAAGCGTACGACATACTGAACGCCACCGGCAGTTACAACTTACTGAGCAGCAACAAATGGTCACTGCAGAACAGATTGGCAATTGCTTTTCATAGCTAAAAATCTCAAGAATTCAAACCAGGAAACACACCTAGAACTTCATCATTTTTTTGCACTTAGGATACAGAAAAAGCATACTTGCAGCTGCAAGCTTATAATTAAAAAATGGATGTTTGTAAAGAGGACATTGCATCTTTAAACAGCTGCAGAGGACTAGCAAAAAAACAGAACAGTAACCTTGGTAATTTATTCCAAGCTAAAAAAAAAAAAACCAAACCACACACCACAGAGAACCCAACGTAGTCTATTACTATAAGGACAAAGGCAGAAGGGAGAGGCATACCAGCAGCACACAAGTCAAAGTTACAGACAAGGTATTTGCAAACTTCAGTCACATTTACACCATGACCCATGTCAAAGTTTCAATAAAGGTGTGAAAATAATTTTTAATTTCATGTTTTAACTTATGAAATCCATACAATATTGCTAGTTCTTAAAGATGCAAGTAACAATGGACAGTATTAGACCTGATGAATTGTTTATATCAGGAAATTTAACCTGCCCCTGCCCTTTTTGTTTGTTTTAATACTGACACTTCCATTTCAATTGTCTCTTGCTGCCTGATCAGCAGATTACCGTAAACTTGGAAATACTTGAAATTCTTAGTTGCACTGATTTCCCTCCCCAAAAATACTAAAAAATAGGGACATAAACACCTTTGAACAGATTATGTTTAATTTAATATCTTAACTAGATATATCCCCTGTTCCCTTGTTTCTAGTCTATGGATCTTCAAACTGGAAAACCTTTAGTCAAAAACCAGCTATTAGTTACAAACACCTTTATGCTGTGTGGGCATGATAATGAAACAGAGGAAAAAGACTCACTATGCCACTATACTGCACAATGGTCAAGAATATCTAAACACAACTAGAAAAACACAAATCTGATGTAAATAAGATTGTATTTATATAAAATAATACAAACAGAACTGAAATAACACTTGTATTGCTACATCAAAAACTGAGATTCAGCAATACAACATTTTGTTCTGTGATCCTTCTTTACTTTTTTCCACCTTTATTTTTACTAACCTGGTCACAGACATTGAATGTTGGCTAATAAAAAAAAAAACAAAACAAAATATGATATGGAGAGAAACACAATGTAAAAATTCAATTAAAATAAACATTAAAAGTTTTCAAACAAATTCAGAAGCGATGCAAGCTAGTAACACAAAGCTATAGACACAATATTACCTTCATAGGAATGTTAGTTATTGTGGTTGAAGCCAGATCAAAGTGCTGTTGTACCAAAACATTCAGCTTTGTAGCCAGATGCCGTCCCGCACGGACACTGTGCACTTCACTGGTTAAGACAGGTGAAAGCTAAAATAAAATGACATAGAGTATTCATTGACTAGGCTCCAGTATCATGTAAAAATATTATTAATTTGAACTCTAAAATAAGCACATTCATACTGCTAAATTTGACTGAGGGGAAGAACTACCACCCCCAAAAAAACCACCATGGAAACTAAGAAGGAAGAAGCAAAAATTATTTCCTGTTCAGAATCTTGCCCATTATGTCAGTTGTTCCGTGCAGTTGCTACAAATTCTCAAAAAATTAGAAGTGTGCTAAAACAACTTGAGCCATTAAATGTTAATAGGAAGAATTAGTATCACAGAATCACAGAATCGTAGGGGTTGGAAGGGACCTCTGTGGGTCACCCAGTCCAACCCCCCTGCCAAAGCAGGGTCACCTACAGTAGGCTATAGAGGACCTTGTCCAGGCGGGTCTTGAATATCTCCAGAGAAGGAGACTCCACAACCTCCCTGGGCAGCCTGTTCCAGTGCTCCGTCACCCTCAGAGGGAAGAAGTTCTTTCTCATGTTCAGCTGGAACTTCCTCTGCTTCAGTTTGTGCCCGTTGCCCCTTGTCCTGTCTCTGGGCACCACTGAAAAGAGCTTGGCCCCATCCTTCTGACACCCACCCTTTAGATATTTGTAAGTATATATTAGGTCCCCTCGCAGCCTTCTCTTCTTCAGGCTGAACAAGCCCAGCTCCCTCAGCCTCTCCTCGTAGGAGAGATGCTCCAGTCCCCTCAT
>Ga0065711_1035872_pt1 | contig 21724 bp, 9 predicted proteins | sample Hoacrofraction12_FD_59098 | JGI IMG/M metagenome (GOLD analysis project Ga0065711, IMG submission 59098) | Hoatzin crop microbial communities from Cojedes, Venezuela - Epithelial fraction 12 v2 (version 2) | ecosystem: Host-associated > Birds > Digestive system > Esophagus > Crop | place... | reverse complement strand
GGTGGGGGCTGCTCTGGGCTGGGGGGGGGACCGGTTCCCCAGGGATGGGGCTGGGGAGGGTCCCGGTTCCTCAGCCCGGGACAGGCCCAGGTCTGAGGGGAGGAGTCCCTGTTCCTTTGTCAGGGTCTGAGGGGGCTGGGTCCCGGTTCCTCAGCCCGGGACAGGCCCAGGTCTGAGGGGAGGGTTCCCGGTTTCTTCACCAGGGTCTGAGGGAGGGGGTCCCGCTTCCTCACCCTAGGACAGGCCCAGGTCTGAGGGGAAGGGTCCCGGTTCCTTCACCAGGGTCTGACGGGGAGTCCCCGTTCCTCACCCGGGCACCCGGGACAGGCCCGGTCTGAGGCGGGGGGTCCCGGTTCCTCACCCCGGTCAGGCCCAGGTTGCGGCAGGGGGGTCCCAGCCCCCCGGGAGCGCGTCCCTCGGGCCCTGCGGGCCATCCCCCGCTCGTGCCCTGGGCTGCCGGCAGGTAAAGCCCCCGGTTTCCCCGCTGCGGGGGCGGCTGGGCACGGAGCTGCCGGACTGGGTGTCACTGATGCCGTTGCTGTTATACTCCAGCTGTCGTAGGTGCAGACTGCTGCACTTCCCAGTCCTCCCTGCCTTCTGATGCCTCTGCAAAGCCCATCAGCAGAAATTACCGGCGTAACGAATGCGCTTTCCGAGCATCAGATGCCTTTTCTGGTTTAGGTATAGGGATGTCACAGCTTTTCTGTATGGTTCTTGTTGTCTCACCTGCTTGTGTGAACAATGTTAAGTTTTCTTTTAACTGTTTAAAGAAAATTTAAGAGCTTGTTTGTGGCTGAACCTTTGCCAGAATGGGAACAAGAGAACATACAGTTTGATTTGCAGTGAAACGTTTCCTTTTATTCCTCTGTATCAGGATAGGGTAAATGCTTGCTTTGAACTGGTACTGCTGGTGGTCAGGTGTGAAAGAAAGGTGTGCTGCTCCCCTCAGCTCCCGCTCGGGACGGTGTTCGGGCTAAACTGTTTGTCCAGGCTAAACTATTTGTGGATGTTTGGTAGAAGACGTGTTAGGGTTACTGTTGGAGTTAGCTGAGTGCAGGGTGAGGACAACTGAGAGATGTTTGCAGTCACTGGAGCCCTCTTGTTTCTTGCACCTCTGTCGTGCCTGCATAGCTCAGCACCCCGGGGTTTTGCCTTTTGATGGTCACTCCTCAGCTGCCGCTCGAGAGCTGGGTGCTCTGGAGAGAGTTCTTGAAGTCTGCAACTGCAGGTTGTCCTTCAGTTAGCTCTTATGGTTAATATTCACCTTCTGCAAGATAAGTTGGAATCCTAATTCAGTTTCTCCCAAATCTGAGTGTTCCTAACCCAGGTTTTGCCGATGGAAACCCATCTGATTTTCAAGGTCCTGGTATTGAGTAAAGGACCCAAGATGAATAAGTTGTCTGAGGATTCTGGGTACTGAAGTGATGGAAACACTGACCAAATAGCTGAGTAAAATGTCTCCTTTGTAGACTTTTTCTGAATTCCATGATTTCATCTGTGTTTAAAATGCAGTATAAAAGCAAAAAGGGGTTAAGCACAACTTTGCTGTTTGCTCTTATTTTCATTTGGCAACCAACACTTTGCTGTCAGTTTGAAAATGCGTTACTCAGTTTGTGGAAGCAGCCCAAAATTTCTGCTGCCTTTTCATTATTAGTAATTGTCTTTTTGCAGTGTTTACCATCTTGTCTGTTTTATTGTTAGTTACTGGTCATAGCAGAGGCAGAGAACTACTGTTCCACCATTTCTTGTGCATACACATGCTGTTTCTGAGCTTGCTTTCTGACTTGGTAGTCTTCCACCTGTTTTTGCTAGTCAGTCCATCTGAGATTTGAAGTTATGATACAGCTTTCCTGCCCAGGACAAAACAGAGCATGCTGTTAACTCCTTTTTTCTCTATTGCGCTCACCATTCAGTTGAGGAAATAAAAAAGAATTCGTTTGAAAAATAAATCGGTTTGGTTTCAAAAGTGTCCCCCCTATTCTCAGGAGCGACAAAATCCTGCCTTTCAGCTGGCAAATTCAGGAATGCGTTTTAGCTTTTCTGTGAGACGCAGACCTTGTGAAGAGTCGTGGAGGTGGGTGGCCGATAGAAGCACTGGAGCTGCTTAATTGTCTTGTGAGTGGGACCTTCGTGTTTATAATCCAGAGATTTCTGTGAGTCCCATAGTAACAAAGTGGGTGAGAAGAGGAGGAGGGTTTTTTTCTGTGTGACATTGACTCCTGTATTTTGCTTGTGGTTCTGCTGCTTTCCTTTTTTTCTGTGAAGCACGAAATTTTAGAAGCACGCTGATTTCTGTGTGCCGAGGATGGCTTGTTTACCAGGGCCTACTCTCAATTTCTGTTGTAACGCAGCCCAGTGATGCTTGCTGCGTTGCATGTATTTACTCATACAAGGCTGTTGCTGCCCTTTAAAATTGTAATTAACAAAACATTTAAGGTGCAGGACAACACAAATAGTGCTGAGCTCTTCAATGTATGGATCTTCAAATGCCAGAGGATGTAAGATTTTAAAGAAAATTTGGGCGTAGCTTGTGACCTGCATTTTAAAGGTGGTTCCTTTTCAGTTGGAGGCGGTCTCAGGTTTTCAGGCTTGTTTTTTTAATATATATTGTTAAAGTCAGTTTGGGGGGATTTTAGCCAGAGCTGTGTTTGAACTCCCTCTTACGGACCTTGCAGTCTTACCTTTAAAAAAAAGACACCCACCCCCCAACCCCTAACTCCAAAAACCTGCCAGCCAGCGCAGCCGCACCTGCCTGGGGAGCTGCACTGATGTTGATGTTACTGGAGTGAAAACAGGGAAGAAAAACCGCATTAATGGTGATGTTTGGAAACATTCTGCAAAATTCCAGCACTACTTACACAGTCTTTTTCTGCACACAAAGGCCCCCATGCAGGCAACTTGCAGAAGGTGTCTCAGTGAGCTACTTCTAACAGCACTTCTCAAAAAGAGGTTCTTCAGGAATAACCTGTGTTCCTTAGTGACACAAAACTTATTTTCTGTGCTCCAAAGTACGTAATTCAGTGCTTTGTCAATCTGTGTGGTGGTGCCGTGACAGGGTTTGCTTGCGTGTTTTTAGGTGTTGTCAAAAGTTGTGTGCGCCTGCGGTGCTTTCTGAGTTCTTGAAAACTACGTGAGTAAAAAGTTGATGTTTATATTTTAAACCTCAGTATTTTTAATACAAAGATCCTGTTTTAGTTTAGTTTTTGCAAGTGGAATATATTGTAATGGCATAGCTATCCATAGATGGCCATTTGACAGAAGTGAAATTAAGTAAAAATCGAGTAAAAACCCCATTGTTTGTATTTGTCTGTGTAAAACACGTACACACACCTCCCTGTAACAAATATTGTACTTACGTATGAGACAATTGTGCATTTACTTCTTCCTACTGGCTGTGGAAGAGGTCAAAATGTCTTTGTACATTCACAGATCATTGTTCAATGTAGATAGTATGCAAGACAGTATTTAAAAGCTTAGTTAAATCAGGAATGCTAATCTGTGGTTTTAAAAATGAAAAACAGTAGTGATGATGACACAGTGTCGCAATGTTTCCTAATGTCTTCAGCGTGCTTTTTTTAAATAATTTGATAAAAAAGACGTTCCTGACTACGCAATAGTATTTTTGAATGTCTGAAAGATATTAAAACAGAAATACATCAAAATCAGGACTGAGCCCTCCCACCAAGCAGATTACTGCTCTCAGCTGGAAGTAGTTTTGTTCGAGTTAAGTGCCCTGAGTTTCTCTCAAAGCAGAAATGTTAATTTTTCAAGCTCTAGAGGTTGTGTTTTTCTTTGTTACTTTCCCAAACACAGGGTTTGAACCCAATATGTGTACATTCCCAGGCCAAGAAATAGGTTGCTTAGGCTTCATCCGTGATGTCCCTCTGCCTTCTCTGGTGAAGCAGGACGCAGCCCCGGTCAGTTGGTTTCCATGCTGCCAACTCACCTGTACCGCCGGCTGCGGGCATCGTTAGTCTTTTGACAAACACAGGCTGGGCAAGTAACTGCATTGAACGTGCTGAAATAATGGTGCAGCGTCGTTAATTCTTTGAAAGAGTCATTGTAAATCAGCGAGTGAAAATGCAGAGGTGAGCTACCCGCAGGGGCACAAAGAATCTCTGTTCTTGTGCAACACTCGGCTTTCCTGAACTCGTCTGAGCTGTCCAAGGTAAACACGCGAGGCGGCTGCTGATATGCCATGCTGGAGAGCTCGCATACTTCAGTTAGCAGTGTAATGTTTCTTCTGGTGAACCCAGGCAGGTTTTTGTTGTGGTTTTGTTTTGATTTTTTTGTAAGGGGACAATGACTTTTTTTGTTATTATTCCGTCGTTACCATGCATTACAGCTGCTTGCTTCAGCTCTCGCACAAAGTCTTTTTCTGCGCGGTAGCCAAGTCCGTCTGTTTCAGTGATGTAGCAAAGCCGTGAGGGATCTGTAGGCACGTGAAGCTATGACTGCACAACCGCCGTATTTCAATGCGTTAATTGTAATTCACAGGGTGAGCGTGTGGAACTCGGCTCAGTGTGCTGCGTTTCCAAGTTTTCTTTAGCTTCAGTGGTGGAGAGCATTTGCAGTAATTTGCATTTATAGAAGCTATTCATATAGTAAGAGAATACGCTCTCAAGGTTATGTACAGTCAGCTCTTCCAACTCTTGGAGGGTGATTTGGGGTCTTCCCTTAAAGCGAATTACCGCTCTGCAAAGCTGTTCTTGCAGAGGTCGGCTTTGCCTGGAGTTAAGATCCTGTAAACTTTTGGGTCTGGTTACTGATTTTCTTGGTCTTGTATTTACAAACTGAAGTTTGTAGTTTTTATGATTCTGAGTTCTGGTTGTGAATGTAGGAGCTACAAACCTCCGGTAGAAGTTACAGACATGGCAAAACCATCAGTCAACAGGAGGAGGTGATTCTGCGTTAATCTGAATTATGTGCCGGCATCAGTAGAAGCGTAGAGGTAAACGACTGTTCTCTGTGTAAGTAAAGCATTAAACCACAAAACAGTACAACAGGAATCATTCCCTAAAGTACTTCTCAAGAATACGTTGTACTGAAAAATGGTTTTAGTAGCGATGTGGCCTAGGCACAAACTCTCTTCAGTATCTGTTAGATGAAACAGAAGAGAGCTGTTCTTTGCATAGCGCAATAAAAAAAGCAGGAGGGGAAACCCTTAAGCCCTGGAAAGCCCATCATGTGATTGTGTAAGGAAGTGGTGTTGAAAACCGTTTTTAACTGTATTTAGGTTTCTCATTCAGATGACTTTTTATTTTAATTTTTTCATCATGTAAACCACATTTTTAGTTTTCTAACCATCTTGGATTACCTGTGCTGATTGTTTATTTTAAGCTGCTGCTCATCAAACTGCTTCTTCCAGCACTAACCATTTATTTTCAGTTTTCTAATCAATTTATTGATGTCATTGATGTAAGTTATGAAGCATTTACTGTACCTTATCAAGATCACGACCCCCATTCTTTGCTGTGGTAGGAGCATCGTGCGTGTTGAAGTTTGTGTATTCTTTCAGTCCTGCGGCTGCCTGGAGCCGCGTTGGTGCAAGCTCCGGCATGCCGGTGGGGTGGGTTGCATCAGGGGTTGACCGTGTTAAACTGGTGGATTGGGGGTTTCTTTGAGGTGAGCTTTAGCCCAGACAGTTTCCTACTCTGACTAGACATGTAAGTTGTTCTGTAAGAAATTATCGGGTATTTCTGGACACTTTCATTGTAGTGGTAATAAAATATGAATTTGTCAAAAAGTAGACATCTTCTAAAAAACAATCAATAGGGATTTAAACAAAATGTCTTAAAGGCTAAGTATTTGTCTTTGGTTTCTATTATCTATCTCTAATTGCAAAGGAGCGTTTTCTTGGGCTGCGTTCTAGCGGTTTTGTCAGTCTCCCCAGACAGCATCGATCAGTCTCTAATGGTATGTTCCATGCTGGCATCAATATTTTTGTACCTAATGTAGGATCTGAAACTCAAGTGTACTTCAGGGCACTTTTCAGCAAATGTTATACTGTGTCTTAAAAAAAAGAAAAGAAGCTTTTCTTTTTTAAAATAACGTTTCTGGTTGAGATGGCTGGAATTTGACCCTGGTGTTTTTGTCGATGTGCTGGGGTAGCTGTTGCTTTGTAGTCAAAGGTGTATGGTAGCTGACAGGACCGGAGTAAGTGGGTGAAAAGAAGCAAACTGTCAAAATTTGGTAGATTTTTTGTGAGCAGAAGCTTGCAGCAGTGCTCATTTTGTGACAGCAACCGGTTGCATCCTCAGTGCTGCTTCCCTTTTTTTCTTTTGGTCTAAACAACTTGCATTTCAATAAACAAATGCAGCCCCAAAGGCTTTGGTGTAAACTTGAGGTGGTAGCCAAACGTGTGAGTCTTTATTAACTCATTAGCGAAGACCGGCGTATCTGATAGTGCGTAGGAGTTAATATTTAAAATGCTGCTTTGATTTGTTTTAAATGGTTTGCATAGCCTGTTTAGTCCTGTGTAAGTGATACCCAGGAATAAGATTTCTGTCAAGATCTCCACGGGTACTTGTTGAGCCAAACAAGCATTGCAAAAGTGCATATTTGTCAACTGGGGATGTTTTTGTATGATCTCATTGGTACTTCATAAATTATGAAGTTGTAACTGAGTGTTGATAATAGTCTTGTTTTGCAAATTATTTCTTGGGAGCTGAAAATTCTTCCCCTTGTACCAGAACAATCCTTTGCAATAAAACACCACCACCACACACCCACAAAAAATGGGTCTTAAATAATGAAGTAGAGGAGAATGAAATGATGCGTTCTGGCTTTAAGCTTCAGTAATAATTCTACAGCACTTCTTGATCCTTGTGTAGAAGTGTGTCTTTTACTTCCTTACCTGCTTGGTCTGTCACTGTTCTTGATGACTGGGAAAATATCCTCTGTGATGTCCCTGCTGGGCTACTCGCTCATGTTTTTTAGTGTGGCTCCTTATCATTATGTAGTAGTAAGATGTGTTAACAGCAGACTGCAGTTCTGTTAGATGAATTTTCAACTAATTTTTGATACCCAGCTATTACTATTTATGTTAGTATTATTTTCTTTGGATGGCCAAGATCTCAAAGAGGAGGGAATTTGAGTTGATCTTCCAAAATATGTGTATTTTCAGGCAGGTATTGGTGGTTCTCAACTCGGAACGCGTATCAGTTGTTTGTGACCTGCCTTTCTGTACATTGGTGCCTCTTTCGACCTGTTGTGGAAGCAGCATCTTGCAGCGGTGTGAAGCTGTGCAGAAGATTTTTCTAGCTCTGGGGTCCTAAAGTGGTGTTTCAACATCCATAAGCTGGATGAAAGAGTAAAAAGCCCTCGGTAGCAAAAGGGAAGAGTGTAAATGTTTAATACACTGACTTTTCACCTATTTCTTTCCTTGAATAATCTTATGTAAATTGTATTCGTGGTATCTGTTCAGCAGCCACCAGTTATTGGAGTGGTGTTGCTGGGTTTCTCCTTGTTCTGTCTGTACACGCGATGGACAAGGATTGTCTTTGTTGCAGTCTTTTATTCACAATTCCACAAGACTCTGTTCCCCCTCACCACCTCTGTGGCATTTCCCCACTAGTGAGGGAAGAGCAAAAATAATATCTTAAATATTGCACAAGTTTCCCCCAGCCTACTCAGATTCAAATGTCTTATTGACCTTCTCGTTGTAATTAGATTTTTCTCTTGTGCAGTGAAATTACTACATTTATGAGCCTTTTGCATTCGAAGAATTTTGACTCTAATGGGAGATATTTTTAATACCTAGAGAATTGTCTGATGCCTCATGTTAAGACCTACGAACAATTTCTTGAGATGTAAGAGAAGGGCTTAAGGCTGAGCTGCAGTGGGAGGAACTGTTTGGAGGGAAGAACACGCTGCAAAGTCCATGGTGGTTTTGGAGACTGATGATCCTGGTGTCACGGACTGAAGGTCATCATGAAATGGCTTTCTCTGCGTGTGAGCCCATGTGAGCCTTGGCAGCAGCTAAATCGCATGTTTGTCCTGTACCCATGGGTTTTTAACTGAACCAGCTGTGCTTGTGGCTACTGTCAGTGCCGGGCTAGGTGCTCTCCTGATTGCTAATAAACTCCAAAGAGTGCAAACGTGCCCTGCTTGTCTCCTAATTTACAAAACTTGTAGGGTTACATAACTGAATTTTCATTCTTTAGCTAAAAATAATAAATGGAACATAAAAGTTATTTTTATCTTGCTTAATGAGGGCATCTCTGCTTTTATTTCATCTTTTCTGAGACATTTCAGTAGAAGGAATGGGGATGGTTTAGGAAGGTTTATTAGGCTGGACACTTGTTCTCTGTTGTTCTCTGAAGTGTTGTCCATCAACTAGCAGACAGAGATGTTGACCTGCTCAGAATGAGTATTTTCTTTAAAAGTACATTGTTAGCTAATAATGATCGTTAAAACACATAGATTTTAAGAGCATTGCACTAGGCTTAAATGTATCAGGGAGGCAAAGTATTTTTTTGCTATCAAATAATCAATGAGCTTCAGGTATGAGTCCTCGCTGATGTATTACATTGAATTATCAGCAACATACACGCCTTTCTTTTCTTGTAACCCTTGCAGAAAAGAAGGGTGGCATTTTCAGAACTGACGTGGGATCTGGTTTGTTTTTAAAAGCCGTGCAAATCAGGTTTGGTTCATATTGTAGCTTAGCTTGGCTCTCTGCCCAGTGATAGAGCAGAACTCTGAAGAATAGTCACTATTTTAAGTCCCTGGTTGTGCTGTATCCTGTTTTTACTTGCTACTCAGTTGTGACTGTTAAGTTTTAAGCAGTAAACCTTTGTTCACCAGAAATAGCAAAGTGTTTTTAAACACAGAGTGACAGCCCGTGTATTAAATTTTATTATTTATTATATTTTAATTCAAATTCTGCAAGGTGTGTTCTTACCAGTTCAAAAATATCGGATAGTTCACATTAGTTTGTTTTCTGGAGAAAGTTAAATGCAGCTAATACCTAACGAAGTGCTACTCTTCGAAGTTCTGCTGGTATACAACAGACATAAAAAAAAAAATTGCAGCATTAAACGCTACAGCCTTCTTTCCTCTCCTCTCCTGCTTTCTCCACAAAACTTCAACATTCTCGTTCGTTCTTTGGGTTCACAAGAAAAAGGGGTTTTGGTCTGGAGTGTAACGTGGGTTTGGGGTGGTTTGTAGATAGCAAGTGTACGTTAGGGGGTGAGATCTTTTCACTTTCACAGGAATTCTAGAAGACATCTGGGGTAGAGGTCCGAGTATGCGTGTAATTTTTATAACCCCGTTTCCTCACAATTTTATAGCTGAGGCAATCTGGGGAGTTGGTTGCAGCTCCTGAAGGAGAATCTAATGGTGCCTTGGAATTTGTGGATGACTCATAACAGGACAAAACAATCCCGTTAAGTGATTTGAGGTCTTGAATAATCTCTTCAACAGGAAGGTGAAGAAAACATCATGAACTCATGAGTAATAATTGGCTCTCTTGGAGTGCTAAAAGTGCAGTGATCGCTACTTGGCGGGGATTCACATGATTCCTGTTTAAGCTTTACTGATCAATATATATCTCAGCTCTTATGAATGAAATTTATTTGACTGGGCTATAATGCTTTTAGCAAAGCAGCCTTGCAGTTACCAGTTGGGAGAAGTTGATTTTAAGTTGGTTTGTAGTAGTGACACTTTGCACCTCAGCTGCGTGGGCTGGGACTATGTCTGATCTTTTTGGGTGTGCTTTTTCTCCTGTTCTGTGCTACATGAATCAGCCAGGTGACCAAGATGGTTTTCTGATGAGGAAGAATCCACGATAACAGCTGCACCTTGAAATGGAGAGAAAGCGATCTTTGCCTTTGCAGTTCCTGGCTTTATGGACGTGCCAGCTGCAGAAACTGAATGGGTTTAGATAGTCCCAGAAATAAACCTATAGGAATACCTTCCTCAGATGACCGACCTTGTCACAGACACTGGAGAAAAGAACTTATTCCATCATCTGCTTGCTCCTCTCAAAGCACAGAACCATTCAGGACTGCCTTAATTTTGTAGAGGCTTTTATGCAGCTGCAAGAGTCCTACGCGGATGTTCCAGTAGATGCACACACCCTTTGAGACCTCACAGTTTTACTGGTAAGCAACTGGAACTGCAGCGTCTGTGTAATACTGTCGGGTAATTTTTCAGCTTAACTGGGTTTATAAAATCTTAAGTTAGCTATTTTGCTGTTCCCTTTCCTCTGACCAGCAGATTTAATTAGTTTGTTGATAAAAAACACTTCTTCTGATACCCAGTTTGTTTTTTCATGGCATCTGGGGTGAGCTCCTATTTCCTTTTGAGCTCTGGCGCTGTGAGGTGGAGGAGGAGGATTCTACTTCCCCTTCCCTTCCGTGCAGACCCTCGTACTGAGTTCGTTTGACCTGGGACGCTCGCAGGCCATAGCAGACCCCCTTTGGTTCTGTGCTTTGAACATGCTGCCTCCTGTGGGGTTGTGAACTGCTGAAGTCTTTGAGAATATTTGGGTGTGTTAGCGTGTTGGGAAAACTGTCGAACCTTGGGCAGTAGTAGTGGTGGTGTACTGTAGCTGTCCACTGGTAAAAATCAAGTGCGGTGCTGGCCTTGTGTTTGCAGCTCTGCTAGGAGTAAAGAGTTGGTTATGAAGCGTTTCAGTGTGGCAGAAACAAAGCTGTTGCTCTTCTGTGGCTGCTAAGTTCCAATACATTGCAACAGATTCCTTCCCTAAAAAAAAAGAAGAAAAAGTGCAGTTTTTCTTTTCTTGAATTTTTGTTCTTAATGACTGTGTTTGGCTGTTCTGCAGAGTTTTTCTCTTTGTGTCCTGACATGTCGATGTGATAATGGAACAAATACTTGAAAGTGACTTAAATGACACTTATGGTGATGGAAGAGTAAACAATGATGTAGCAGTTCTAAAAGCATGGGTTCAAATCCAGTTCATACCATATGTCTGGATTTTTTCGTGGTAATTTTCACTTAGTTTGTAGTAGACATTTGGCTTCCTGTTTTGGCTTGGTAGTGCTTTTCTCTGCAATATCTATTGCGCTAGGATGCTAATAGCATTAGAAGGCCAAATACGATTGGCAAAGGCAACAAGAGAAACTTTTGCTCGGCTTGTCCGCACTTGTCTGTTTTCTAGCCAGTGTTAAAATCTTCACTTTTATGACAATAAAAACATACTAAAATTAAAAAACCCCACAACATTGCAAAACGTTTTGTTACAAAGCTGATGATGGAATATTTTAAATCCCAGGTGACCCGGACAGAGCAGCTGCTATCACTGCGGATTATACCTTTCCTCTAAACTTCAGACTTCATTTCCTTTACCAGTCTTCCTGGGAGGAACAGCTGTGCGTTTGGATCCGCTGCTGCTGTTGGATCAGTACTTGAAACTGCAGGAAATAAGTTACTTTAGAAATCTGGCTTGATGGCGTTTCTTCCTGATTGTGACAGCCCAAATGAGAGAGAAATGCAAGGGATTCTCTTTTCTTTTTCTTTGATAAATTAGTCTGTGCAGTCTGTCTCCATTCGCGAGGAAGACTTGTGAGGCAGCTAGCTACGCTTTTTCTATTCTAGCGTTACTCTGGGTGCCGTGCTCACTTTTCGTTGCTGTCACGAATGGTTGATTATTAGGAAATAAAAGAACAGTGTCACTTGCTTTGCAGCAGACACATTTAAATGTGTTCTGATTTTTAGAGGAATGCGCTTTTCAGAGTTCCCTTTTTATATCCACAGTGTGAATTAGCTTTAAGGGGCTGATAGCAGACTGCATATGTCTGTGTAATTCTAGATATTTTTTATCTAGTTCGGCGGTCAAGCCTTTTTCTAGAGAATCGGTGTCTTTGATAAAAGAACTTGAGCTGTAGTTTCCTGATTACTGCACCTTTTTCTTTATATTAGCCAGAGTAAGTAGCATTAGGTGCTACGAAAGACAATTTAAAAGGAGTGGGTTTACGTCATACAGTTTATTTCCCCTGACCATCAGGACATTCTTTGGATTGAAGAGAAACATCTATCATATACACACTTCTGCGGGTGCACACTCAGATGAAAGGGAAAGCATTGATGTTATTAGATTCCATAATCTCATTTTTAATTACTTGGAAAATGAAAGTAAAGGGCTAACATTGCAAATAGACTTCCATCTCTTTCTTAGCCACCTAGTCAGCTGTTAGATAACATGCGTAGGTGGATTTTAATCTGTAACATCTAAGTAATGGAAGTAATTTTAATTATTTGCTATAAATTGTCAAAAATCTGATAGCACTTATAGAAATGGTCAGTATTAACGTATCAGTTGTAGTCAAAGTATAAAAGCATTATATAGATTAAAAAGTCAGGCATTCCTAAAGTCTTTCCAATCTTCATTCATCTTCTTCTGCTTGAGCAGTATGATAGTCTTTAATTAATTTATCATATATTCCCCACTCCCTTAGTGAGACTGAGCCCCCTGCCTCTTTCAGCACAAAGAGAGATAATGGTGGCTTACTGGGAGGCAGTTAAATATCTTGATTTATCCACAATGTTGAGTGTATTGCTCTGGGCCTCAGAGTGCACCAGTCAAACTTGGGTTTGCTGATAGGATAATTAAACCCCCTGGGAAGTGCTCTGCGCCTTGCACTGTTAAGGAGTCTGAGTAGTTCAAAAACAACTTAATCTTTACAGTATTCTTCTGGTGTGATTATTCTCGTTTTATAGGAGGATAACTAAGAAGCAAGCAGTAAAATAGAAGAAATTGATGCTTTGAATGTCCAATTTGATGTGCTTGGTACTTAGAGGGAAAACCTGACAGCAGGTCTTCCGTTTTTAAAGTGCTTTATACACTCACAGCGCAGGTCCAGTCGAGTCCAGGAGAAGCAGCACTTCAGAGCTGAGTAACCTGAAAATTAGCAGCTGCCTCTGAAAAGGGCCTTTATTGCTCACGCCGTGTCCTGAGGAACTTTGGTGGTAGAGGGAAGGCAGAAATGCGGGGTTGCTGTATCACGAGGCCCTGTTCTCTCGTTGTTCGTTTGACTCATTCTTTTCATACCTTCCAGCTTCCATGGGAGTGCAGATGAGTTTTGCTCAGAGCTCAGCTTCAGTAGGCAGCCCTGAAACGTAACACGAGATTGGACCACGCAGCTGAGTTGGTCTGAGTAGGGAAGAAGTCGTCCCTGTGTTGGCTCCTGCTGCTCTCTCCTGTTTCTCTTCTATCAGAAATTCAGCTGGTTGTGGGGTGAGCAAGTGAAGAGAAATCAAGCTAACCCACCAAGTTTTTCTGCTGGTTCAGCTTCTTCAACCAGATTTCTTTCAGGTCGTAAGAGTTCTGGTGCAAGGAGAGGGACAAGGTTATACAGCTTTCCTGGGAAAGAAAAGGCAGCCGGAGCACGGGGACTGCGTTCTCCATGGCGTGATCTGCTCTGTTGTGTTAGAAAACTGCATCCTCCGTTGCTCATGAAACTTTTGTCTGCTGATAACTTTCTGTGTCTTCTCATTATGGGTATTAATTTTAGGTTCTTGGTTTTAATGAGATTGTGTCTGGGTCTGTTGATGTAGAGAGGGACTGGCAGCTGAATACTTGCTATAATTAATGAAATTGTGGCTAACATTTAAATTTTCTTTTCTTTGGCTTACCAGGATTCTTTTTTATTGATTTGCGAATCCGTCATAATTTAATTAAATAAATTCTAGACAACTTTCATGGAGGGTGGTTTAGTAAATGAGCAGCTATTTTGATGTATGTTAATTTTAGAAATTGTTTTAAAATTCAAATTCTAATACCAACTTTAGAATATTAACAGGAAAAGGTTAGTTTGAGGGGAAGGGAGGAGCGAAACTCTTTGGGTGGTCAGAGCAGTTAGTTAATTGTTGGATAGTTTTCAGCAACTTGAACACAAACATAAAGAACTTTTTTAATGTAATAGTTAGGTGGGTAATTAGGTGATTTTTAGCTAGTGACTGTATTGCCACTAGGTCTAAACGCAGTAACTGTGAATCATTAAATTGACGTTAACTTATCTTTCATTTTAAGACTGTATTTGCTTTTCTTATTAACACGAGGATTGTGAATGGGAAGAAATCTCCCTTTGAAGAAAATTCTTCCACTGGGATTCTACGGAGTAACGGCCTTGTCTTGAGGGTTTGTTTGACTTAGCGTTTAATTTCATGCTGGAGAAAGAGGCCAGATGAGTGGTTTGGGAGGCTCTCTGCCTTCTGCTTGCTCACGGATGGGGCAGAGCCTGCACACTTGACCTGGAAAGTTTCTCGCTCGCTGCCCTACCTGTGTAACTTGAAAAGTCCAGTTCTGAGGATAAAAGGGCTCTTGGTCTCTACTGTCTGTCTTTGGCTCTTCTGCAGAGAGGCCAGAAATAGTAATAGAAATGCCTTTTCTTTGAGGCTGAGCTTTCTACCAACAGTTGGGCTGTGAGTTCATTTCTAGGGAGAGATCAGAAAATAGCAGTGACATATTTTTGAGGATGCCAAATCAATCCCAGCCAGTTTAAAAACTCCATGCAGTTCTGTCCTTTTCAGTGGCAGGTCCTGCCTCTGGTTGCCCTAGGACAAAGCCTTCCTGAGAAATTTCACCGATTTGAACGACAGGATTTACCTGTAATGCAGTCTCTAAAACTTTCAGTTAATCCTTTAAACAGAATTTAATTTCCAATTAAGCTTTAATAATACATTTCTAATTTTAATCTGCACTCGTTTTGCTGCTTAGTAGCCTCAACATGCTAAAGAGAAAGCTTTCTGAAGTGAAAAGCTAAAATTTGTAAGAAAGCTTGGTATGGAAACTGCAAGCCAGCAAAAGAGCAGTTATCATGAAATCTTACTTCCTGTATTCATCAGATCTCTGAGGGTTTTTTTATCAAACGGACACTCCACCCTTTTATTACGGTTATCGAAATCAAATTTTGATGTATTAAAAAGGGCATTTTGAAAGAAACCGTTATAGAGGATTTTGATTGCCTTAATTCCAGCGTCAGATTTGCTGTCCAGTTACAGTTAAGTTCTGACCAGAAGTTTGTAATTGGCCCAGAATTTTCTGGGAATAATTTAGAGAAGTTGAAGTGTTGAATTTTAATAAATGCTGCCTTTGATTCCCATCTGCATATTTTGGACACTTAGAAAGACTGTAGGAAAACTGGACATGCTTTAAAGGATATGTTTCTCTCCCCTCTTTTTTTTTTTTTTTTTAATTTTTTATTGTATAACTTGAATCTCTCCCTACAAACACAGCTGTATATCCAGAAAACTTTAACCCAGTCTAAATGGAAAAATTGAGGTGGTTCATATAAATGGGTTCACATAAAAGCTAGTGACTGGAACACTGTTCAATTGTTAGCAAGTCATTAATTGTGTTAAGTCTTAATGTTTTTGATTTCTTACCAAAGTTGTGTGTGTCCAGTTCCATTAACCAGAGTAGGATCATGTCATGGTACTCAACTGTTAGCTAAGTCAGAATTGTAATTGCTTGCAAATTCCTAATTACTACACGGAAAGGTAACGATTCCTTTCCTGTTTGCTGTAAAGGTGCTGCTGCTGCCTCACAGGTTGTTATTCTTACACCTTTCCAGAAATATATTGATTTTAACATAGCTTCAAATTCGGTGAACCAACGGCATGTCAGCCTTCTGTTTGGGGAACATTTGCAGCTATTCTAGAAAACTGCTTCTGCAGAAGTATATGATTTTTAATGCTTAAATTGGGTTTTAACTTAAAATCTTCATTTTTACTTTAAGTAGCATAAGAGAAATGCTGGTGGAGGGAAAATTACAGATTCAGTTAGGATCTGTCATTTGGGAAACACTTCTTCTGAGCAAGAATGCTAAGCAGAAATAAAATGGTTTAACAAGCAAAAGCTTTTTCCTTACCAAAAGCTTTCTCAGGAAACAACTGGAATATTTAGCAGTATTTTCAGCTGTCAGGGACCTATGATCTTGGCCACATAATGAATACACGGAAAAGCTGTAATGTAGAGTCACTAAGTTCTCATGGTTCAAGAAATTAATATTTCTGGTGTACACTAAGTAAATCATTATTGTACTTCACCATCTAAATTCGTATAGGAAGCAAATTGGCACTAATTGAATCCAATCCCAGGAGATAAAGCTAGAGTTGTCATGAGACTTGTTAACATTTTAAGAGTAATCTGAATTTTTCTATCAAGAAAAGGCTTTTTTTTCTTTTTCTTTTAAAATAAAACTCCACAATCCCCCTCTTCAAACCTAATCCCCAAACTCAAAATGCGCAATATACTGACTTTACCTCACAAGGTGGTTTGACAGGAAAAGGAGGAAATGTTCATTTTAGTCACAACCAATGTCTCTCTTCATTTTCAGTGCTGTTTTTCTTTGTGCACGGGTCCCCTTAGTAAGACTCAAAACTCCTTGAGTTATCTCAAAGCACGACAGTGAAATTTGCAGGGTTTTTTTCTGATCCTCTGCTTTGAAAGACTTGGGCTGGTTTTGCTTGAGGTCTCCTGTTGGAAGGACAGCAAGGTCCAATGTCACAGTATTTAAAAATGCTTTCTTGCTGGCTAAAAAGGAGATTTGAGGCGCTCGGCAAACTGGCCTGCTCTGCGTCCTCGTGATCTTCACAGATTGCAAGTGGCAGTTGTTGATAAACCGTGTAGTCTGGGGGCCGCTCGCTGTTAAAAGGCAGGGGCTGCAGAGAGGAACAAACCCAGATCTGCGCGCTGGTGTAATGATAGATGAGAGCAATAACAAGCAATCAGTTTTCTTATTTTTGGCACGGATCTCCAGAAGTGTTTATCGAAGGTAGTGTTACTAAAATTAATGGTACTGCAAAGCCATTTAACGAGCTCGTTTTTGAGAACTGCTTTAGTTCTTGATCTCTTGTGTTTCCTCATTTCCACGTTTAACGGCAGTGGAAAGACAAATGGTCATGACCTCTGTGTTACATTATGCTTTGGGGTAGGTAGATACTGGGGAAGGCCAAAACATTAAAAAAATGTAAAGCAACCCCCCCTTCTCCCTGGGCGTCTTGTAGTAGGTTCTTTAAAAGAAGCCAACACCTGTTGAAATAGTTACTTCAGTGTTTGGCACAAATCCCAAGCAAGCCTTTTTTTAACAAGAAAAACATATGTAGGGGCCAGGCAAAAAGCACAACTCGTTCTGATACTGTGCTTTTAGTGATCTGCAGCTCGGAGTTAGAGGGGCTGTGACTCATTACGTGATACCGGCGCAGAGCATTTCTCTAATTTCATATATTGCTTAGAGAGCACTGGATTGTAATTGCGTGTCAAAAGATTGCAGAGGAAGAGTGTGAGGGGGCCTTTCCTGCTTTTTAGGTGGGATCTTGTTGCACCGTTTAATACGGCACGCCGTGGATATTTTATAAGTGTTTGGGCTGAGGGGATTTATCTGCCCTTTGGTTGGGATCATCAGCCGCTTCGTGACAGGTATCCTGCCCGAATATTGAGGCTGCTGAGAGCGTCTGTTCCGTAGAGAGGTTTCGTCTCTCAGAGCCGTCTCATAAGTTTTGGATTAATTCAGTCCCTTGGCTAAAGCATGAAGATTTTGGCTGTCTGTGCTTGGAAATTGGTGGCTTCTAGGGCAGATTCTGTGAATAAAGGGTATTTGAGTTGCTTTCCTAGGGATGGTTTTAAAGTCGGAAGAATGCAGGCGCTGCTTTCCTCAGGGTGATCTTGTTTTCCTGTCCCCTGTTTAGGGACTCCTCTAATACATACCTGCAAGTGTCGCGTGATACAGGCAGGCTCCTGCCTTTTCTGTGTCCTGGCTTGGTGCTAGCAGTGTGCAGGGTGGCATCTTCACTGTCGACACCGCTCAGCGTCCCTGCGTGTGGGGTTACCGTTGTGCCAGAGGACTCTGCGTGGCTCGCCTTGTCAGCGCGGAAGGTGCTAGCTCTTCCTCTGCTTTGCTGGAAACGTCTTCACTCAACCTCAGGGCCTTTGTGGGGAAGCTGTAGAGGCCGAGCCACTCATTTCCATCCTGCTGTTTCCTCTGCTTGAAGAAAGTGTGAAGAGAAAACCCCCGTGTAAACACCCAGTTTTGAAGATGCCGCGTTTTCTAGTACTCTTCTAAACTTTGCTCTTCAGAATTCTGGCATTGCAAGGCAAAGGCTTTCGGATCTATTTGAATGAAACCAAACCAGATTTGTTGATGTACACACTACAGTACCTTAGCAACCAACCTGCATCTAGTCCAAGAGCTGAACATTTAGTCTTTAAACAATTCTTTGCTACCAATCTAGGAGTGTTCTCGCATTTCAGAGTGCAAACCCAGCACTGTGAGGAACAACATGCGTTATAAAACACGTACTACTCCACCGTGGGAGGAGAGGGGACTTATGTAAGCTCATTTCTTTGCTATATTAATTGCAGTTTATTGAGTCCTTGGAAGGTGCATCCCTGGGAGCAGGATTGTTGTGTTCAGATGATTGCAAATTCTGCTTTATCAGTGTAAAATAGGGCTACAGTGTCAGCGTGGTATTAAATCTAGATGTGTTGAGTGGGAACGTTAGAGAAATGGATGAGAAATGATTTTAAATACTAGTGCTACTAAACTGAAAAACTGAGAAAGGCCACTAATAAAAGATTAATCAAAAATTGTTGGTCTTATTAATGAGCTGTTGAGACAGTATAGTCTTCTGAAAGAAGTGACAATAAAAATAAGTTGACATTTAAGTAGAAAAACACCAGCTTTCTCTCTTGCATGCTTTTTTCTACACCAGATCTGTACACAGCTATGGGAAAGCATACTAGAATATTTCCATAGAGAGGTGTCATTCAGAACTGAAGAGCAATAGCTGGCAGTTATTGAAGCTTTGCAGACTGTCACATTGATTTTCATCTATACCTGTTCAGTAAGGAATTGTTTGCTGATTGTTTTTTCTTTGGTTGGTTGGGTTTTCTTTGAAACGTGTCTGTCTGCCCTTTCTACAGGGCTTTTCCTGGTACAAGAAAACAGAGCACTTACCTAAGCGTGGAAAGCTACAACTTGCTGTAACATCTCTGTTACCTAGGTTGCTAAAAGGTTGAATGTTTCGTTAAACAGTATCCTCAATATACTAAATTAAGATGACTTTCTTATGTGCGTGGCACACACATGAACAGCTGGCTAATTTTGGTATTAGAGTCATGATCAGACTGACACAGATTTTTTACGTCCCAGTTTTCAGAGCAGCAGGTGACCTAAGAACCGCGTGGTTTCACATGGTGGTGATTTGTTGAGCATGGAATACAAGCACTGTCTGTGAAGTTGATTTTTCTTCCATCTCTTTACGCTGTCACTCAAGACCTAACGTGGCAGTTTGTCAGCCGTGCTTTGTGGAGCAGGTTGACATCCACTCGCAGCAGTTGAATTCGTGCTGTTTGTAGATGGTATCCATTCTCGGCGATAACGGACACGGTGTCAGGCTGAGTCAGTTAAAACAGCTGAAAATTAAACGAGTTGCCTTTACACTTTCCTCCTCCTTTTCTTTTAGCTACAGCTGCAGAAAACCCAGTATTTGCAGCTGGGACAGAGTCGTGGCCAGTACTACGGTGGGTCACTGCCAAATGTGAATCAGATTGGAAACAGTGCCATGGATCTCCCCTTCCAGGTGAGTTTAAAAGGCTGTTTCCTTCTGTTTGTTGATTAATGCTGTGCCTGGATGCTTTGTTTTTCCTCGCAGGGGGCCACGAACAGGCTGCTGGTTCAGCATTGTGGCCTCAGCAGATCACTCTTAAAAATTTTTGCTTTTTTGGAACGGAACATACTTGTGTATGGGATGTGGGGATATCTGTTTTTGTATTGTATATATCTAGTGTTAGATAATAGTTCTCCTGTCCCTAGTCATGCTGCTTTCGTGTCACAGATATGCAGAAGCAATGCAGTTTCTCTGTGAGTGAATATTCATGGTGATGGTGTGTTTTTTTTTGTTCAGTACCAAGTTCATAACAAAGTCTTCTGTGAAGATACTGTAGACTCAGAGCAAAAATGGAAGCAAATAATGCAAGGTGATGTAGCAAGTGCTGGGAGACAGGGGTGTGGAAGAAGGTACCCCATGGCAGCAGGAACGTTCCGTGGGGACAGTGCATGGATTTCAGGAGAGGAGAAAGGGAATCAGGACACAGGCCGGGATCAGGATAGTCACTTTCCCTTGGTCTGATTAAAGAGCAAATGTGGAAATGTACTGGCTTTTTTTTTTTCCCCTGTAGTTGTGACTCCAGAGGTAACGCACTATAAACAGAAAGTGAGTGTTTTATATGAGTGTTTTGCTGTTAGCAAGCGTGTTTGAACGCAAGGTGTTGTGTAGTGGATAGGGTTAGGTGGTGGATACTTTTGCGACTCCTGATTTCGATAGTTAATTGATTTAGGGTGCTCAAAGTAATTAAAATTTCTGTATTAGTTTTCATTTTTTGAGTAGTAACATTTACATTTTATCTCACAAGGATGTGGTAAGAATTACATGTTCCAGTTTGTGGTTTTCTGATGAAGGCTGGCTTAATAAATACAGAGAAACTATTGATGACGTCCTCTAACTATGCCTTTCGAAATACATGTAGGCAGCTGAATTTGTGGAGGTTAAAAGCTTGGATCTTGTGCAAGAGGAGACGCTAATGTCTATTTTAATCTGGTTGCCTTTAGGGAGTACAGTGCAGAGGTTTGTAACATTGTGAAGTCCTTAACATTACTCCACAAGTGTCTGGTCTCTTCAAGATTTTGTCTTTAGTTTCTTGTCAAGGATGTTCATAGTTACTGTTCTTTTTAAGTAGTAGTATTTTTGTGCTTGATGGCCATTACTAATGGTTATTACATAGACTCTTTTAGTCCTGAAGCTAACAGAATGCTTGAAAGTGACTATTCAAAAAATTATGACTGACTAGAGGAGGATGTGGAGACAAATTGACCTTAACCAGGTTCTTAAATATTTTTTCACGCACACACAAAAATCCAAAGCTGATACTGTTACAGATGTCAACTCATGGCAGGCAACAAAATAAAATCATGTATTTGTGTCAGTGATGAATGCTTTCCAGGTTTTTCAATTTTAGGCTAACGTGTGATAAAATTGCTAAAAGATACTTGTACAAAGTGCCGATCAGGTGCAGCCTGTCTGGTTGGCTCTGGTGAGAGCGTTGGTGTCTGAGAATCTTGGTTCTTTGCATTTACAGCACAACGGAGCTCTGGCAGAAGCCTTTGGAGCAGTTCCTGTCTCTTTGGTAATCAAGTATTTAGGTTTGTGCAAATACGTATTTAGGACTGGTGTACTGTTTGCCCAGGTAGATACGTATTTTAGCACATGTTACACTTCTGATATGCACAGTATTTATTTGATTCACCGTCCCAGCTCCGAAGGAGTTATGGTCTGTCACATAAATACAGGTTTTGCCATGCATCCCCGTTTCGAACATGCATAAGAATTCCTGTTCAGACTCCCTGGACTTGCTGTGGTCTGTCATGTGATTACTTATGATTTATGGGGGATTAATTTGATGTAGACGGTGGTTTATTTGGCACTGTCTTGGCCTGTGATTTAAGCAGTCTCTGAGCATGTGCGCTTAGCCTGCATGTTAAACTCCATGGGGAAAGGCAGAATGATGACCCGAATGCTGCTTGTCACCAAGGGGCACCGAAACGTAAGCTGCCAGTAGGTACCACTCCTCGCTTTCCCCTCATCTGCCTTGCTTGTTTTTGTTTCTCAAGTCAATGTCTGGATAAATCTTAAAGGGACACTGTTGCTTTAGGGCACTGAACTTTTTCCTTCCTGTCTGGTTTTTTTTTTTTTTTTTTTT
>Ga0065711_1035871_pt1 | contig 21724 bp, 33 predicted proteins | sample Hoacrofraction12_FD_59098 | JGI IMG/M metagenome (GOLD analysis project Ga0065711, IMG submission 59098) | Hoatzin crop microbial communities from Cojedes, Venezuela - Epithelial fraction 12 v2 (version 2) | ecosystem: Host-associated > Birds > Digestive system > Esophagus > Crop | place... | reverse complement strand
TGCCCCCCCCCCCCAGCCCAAGGGCTCCCTGAACAATTGTGAAATGAGATCTTGATCATTTTTATTAAAAGCGGTACACAAGGCATCACCATTAGGCTGGATGGGAGGAGGGAAGGGGGGGCAATTCCCTTATGGCTCCCCTCTTCTCCCCCTCATTTAATTCAAGTGGTGGGATGCAAAAGCTCCCCAGAGAGTGATGGATAGTGGGAAATGAAGAATATGAAGGAGCTTTATTGAACCCATCAATCTCGGGCGAGGCTGCTGCGATCAAAGGCCCAGCCTGTTTCGGCAGAGGTTACGTGAAGGAGCAAAGAGATCAGGTTTCGGGGAAACGCAGGGCATGGAGGGGTTTCCAAGCCTGCGAGCTCCTGGCTCAGCCCCAGCCAGAGGAGCCGGGTAGGGTGGAGAGCGGTGGCCTTGCCCTGGCTGGAGATGCTGATCCTGCCGACGGTTTGGCAAACCTGCCTCTCCTTCTCCGGGACAGCCTGGGCAGGAACAGGGAGGTTAACTCCTCCCTGTGCCGTGGTGAGGCTGAAGGGTTCACCACAAGCTTCTCACCAGCTGAAACGCCCTTCCCCAGCAAGGTCTCTGGTCCAGCACAGCACCAGCACTGTTGGCCAGGGCAACAGGACATCCACTGGGGTCCAGGCTTCGATGTCCCCCTGTCACACCAACGCTCATTCAGCCTTGCGCTGCCATGGCTTGGTTGATGGTGCCCAGCAGATGGGATGGAGGCTCTGAAGCTTCTCCTGATTTCTGCAGACACCTGGCTTTTGCAGATGATGGCCAAGATGTTTCCACCCTGCTTGGTGGACTACAGGAGGAGACCTTCCCCTGGAGCAGGGCAGCATCCTTCTCATGAAGATGAGTGGGCTGGGCTGGAGAACTTCAAGATCGCTTGGTGCTGGGATAACGTTGACCCACCTTGGTCCCATACCCAGCCAGAGACCATCAACAAAGCCCTGGGGTCCAAGTGTGCATGATACTCTGAGCAAGGACATGCTGGGAGGGGAGCTAACACACCACCCAGGGAGCTTGTCAGCTTGGTCTCGTGATATTGCTGCCCGGCGTGGATTCAGGCTGCGGCTTGCCCAGTGGGGCTGCCTGGCAGCTGTATGTGCCTCTTGCTGGGCTCTTCTCTCCTTTCCTTCCTGCTTTTCCGCAGCCGCCGTGTCCCTGGGTGGCTGAAAATCAGGACATTAGCAAGGTGGCATCTGCTGGCTTGTTTGGAGGTGGGACATACAAGGCAATGCTGCTGGGCTGGTGGGTAGGTAGATCTTGCTTTCTGCCAGTTTATTTTCTTTGGATCACCCCACTGGGAGGGGAGAGGGGCATGGGCAATCCCACAGTGACTTTTGGAGCTGATCTTTCATCCTAATGTTGCTTGGTGAGGGAAACAGCATCCCAGGACGGGTGCTGCTGCATGCCAGGGCTGGCATGGCTCGCTTTACCTGCCTAAACCCCAGGCCCAACTTCCAAGCCCTGCCACCCTCCGCTGACCCCACAGAAATGGGCTTGAAGATGTGTGTGTTTGTGTGTGCACTGCCATGAACTTTACAGACTACTTCTACCTTTTTACGGAGCACTACATTCCTGGGAGGTGAGGTCAGAGCTGCTTCCCCGTGCAGGCGAAACCAAGGGATGGCTGGAGAGTCGATGCCTTGAGACTGTGACATGTGCTGGATGGGCTGAGGATGGGGTCTGGGATCCATCTGAGCTGGATGCTCACCTGGGGCTGGTGGGCTCCATCCTTCCTCTGCTGGAACCTGCACTGGTGGGGAGTGGGATGGTGGTGGCACCCTGAAGTAGACCAAATACTGGGGTGGGGGTGGCAGCGACAGCTGCTTCCTAGCTGAGTTTTGGCCCTCTGGGAAGGGAGGTGAAGATCCAAGGTCCCATGTCCTGACCTAGAGGGAGTCCCTGGAGGGGACCAAAAACCTGGCTGGGGACGTGATATCCAGTGGAGCATCAGGCCACGGGGTGATGTGGCTGTGGTGGTGAGTGCCACTCGTCTGTCCAGAGACAGGGCTGCCTGCAGGGTCACAGCCCTAATTTGGGGAATCCCTTTGAAGCTGGCATGCTATATCCATCACGGTCCCTGGTGAACACCAGCTGTACAAACAGCAGCCCGGAGCAAAGCTGCCGGCTCACTCATCTGTCTCCTACCCTTCCCTTGGAGCCACCGAGCTGCCCTGGGGGTGGTTTGGTGACATCCCCGGGGTGTAGGATGAGGTGTGCTCAGGTCCTGGGCTGGTTCCTGTGGCTTGGAGGCTGCACTGAGCATCACTACCTGGCACCTGGGGACAGCTTTGGGCGCTGCCTTTCCAACAGTAATGGTAGATGAGGCGTGTTGCAGCTTGTGCAATGTAGCTCTGGGACAGCAGAAGAGGGTGTGGGGTTGTCTGGGCCAAAGTCATCAAAACATAATGGGGAGAAGGAGAAATGAGAGCTTGTTGGGTCTGGCACTATGACAGATCCTTCTTTCTTTTTATTGCTACAAAGGGAGAGGGGCTGAGGTTTCCTCCCGGGGCTGGGGGAGGCTGGATGCAGTGTGGGGCATCTGGTGGCACACAGGGACATTGGGGACACGAGCCACGGGCTCCCCAGCTGTGGTGAGATCTCATCCCCGCTTTGCCAGCCAGCCCATGCTGCCGAGACCAAAACTTGACCCTTGCGCCGGTTTTTGAGTCGTTGGCGGAAAAACTGTTAAACTACCCAAACAAAGGCTCCGAGTCTATCAGCGTCCGGCGGCGGGCAGGGAGCGGCCGGGGGATGATTAGGTGCGCCTTGAGCGCTCGGGTTGTGCAGCAGGGAGGGTTTCAACCCTTCTCCCTCCCTCCGAGTCCAGATAAAAGGTGGATCCTTGGAGGCACAGCTGGATTTTGAAAGCTCCCGGTCCCTACACTGCTGCGGGAGTGACCTGAGAAGATAAAGGCTCTTGGCTCAGCGCCTCCGTCCCTGCATTTCCAAGAGCCCAGGGGGATCCATCTCGTGAAAGCCCGGTTGCCTTCTGCCTCTGGTTGCTTCTCGCCATCTCTCTCCAGCCCGTGGAGGGGGGGAAGGAGACGGCCATGGCAGCCAATGGCTCCGGTGGGATGCACGATGCTCTGCTGGACAATGGCTTTGCTGGCGCTGATGACCTCATTTCTGACTGGTATATCTACGAAACCATGGAGTCGGCTGTGCAGCAGGATGAGTAAGTGTCTACCCTGCTGACGGGTGCCACGCGTCCCCCTGTCCCCACTGCGGTCACCCCGGGCAGCTGCCAGCCTCCTGCCTGGCTGCTCTATCCCATCTCTGGAGAGCAACGTCCCTTGAGCAGCAGAGCCAGGATTTCTTCCCGGGTGAGCGGGAGGTGACGAAAAATGCTTGTTTTGGCCCCCTAAAAATGCTTCATTTCTTTAGGGTGCTTCTGGCAAGAGCTGGGGTAAATCCTACAGCAGGCATCTCTGCTACATGCACCTCCTTTTGCTTAGCCTTCCTCAAAATGCGAAGTGAAATGCGTGGTGTTAATCTGCTGCACTGACCCCTCCGAAGCCCCCAGAGCCTTTGCTGGCATAGAGCGGGCTGCTCTGGCTCCGTGCTTCTGGGCTGGAAGAGCTCGCCACAACACCGCCTTGTGAATCAGTCCCCTGCCTTCATAGCACCCCGTGGCCATGCTGATTTCGGCCAGGGGCGAAGCGAGGTGTCAGCTCACCCCGAACTGCTGGCAGGGGTGCGGGGCTGGGAGGCTCAACTGGGTCTCTGCGTGGCACGGCCACCCTGAACAGGTTTTTTACCTGCAAAATAGGGCTGAGAATCCCTGGGCTTGCAGGGATGTCTGATTGCGTTCTTCGCTCCCCAGCCCCCCCCCGACTGGTGTATCAGTGAAGCCTATCCCCTCTCCATCCGTGATGATCCGCTCTTTAACTGAGCGAACTCCCAAGAGCTGTGCTGTGTTTGCCCTGGGGATGGGACCCCGTAGCCCAACCTCACAGCAAGGACCTAGCGCTTCACGTCTTCCTAGCTGGGTGCTCTTCCCAAGGACAAGAGAAATGCTATGGGAGGGGAAACTGAGGCACAAGCAGCGGGGCAGCTTATCCAAGGTGTCCCACAAGGCTCAAAGCTGGGTGTCCCAAGGCCCACCTATCAGCATCTATTGTCCCTCTGTTGACTTAGTCCTCTGCGGGTGGCTTTTACGCCGCTCAGTTGACTGATACCTAATCCTGAGGGCAAGCAGGAGGAGATCCCAGCAGCGACCAGCCCAAAGGGTTCCTCCTCATCCTTAATCTTCTGCATTTTGAAACAGCCTTTGAAATCTCCTTGCCCAGCCCAAGTTTTCCCAGGTGAGGCCCTACCTGCATGACCCAAACCTCTGCTAGAAACCTTTGGGGGGATTTTCTGGGTGTCCTCCTTTGCAGCGAGCCATGGTCAGTGAAGGGATGGAGGCAGCACCAGGGGGTTTGCCCATCTCATTGCTCCTGGATGCTCTGGATTTAGATGCTGAAGCCCTGGTGATACCAAAAAGGGTTTTGGTATCCCTGTGCTCTCAGTCTTGTGGGCGAGTGCCCTGGATTTCTGGAGCCTGGATATTTTTGGCCAGCAGGAATTTTGTGGTCTATCCAAGGCCAACCATTGACAGAGAAAAAAAGGCAGAAATCTGAGCTTTGCTAATGGCCCTTGGTCCTAAAAAGCCTTTCCTGGCAGGTTGGTGACAGCCTGGGACATCTGATGCCTCAGAAATCCTAATTTCACTGTCGAACCCTTCCCTGCAGCCTTGTGTGTGGGGCTCCGTTCTGCAGCTGGTCTCCCGTCTCTGCCCACCCCACCGGCGCTATGGGGTTTGGGAGGGCGTGAGGGCTCACAAGGAGTTCCCTCCCTGCGAGTTATGGGGCTCATGGGGTTCTCCCTCTGCAAGTTACTGGTCTTAAGGGGTTCAGCTCCCTGGCAAAGGGATTTGCTGCCCAGCGTTGTGTGAAGGTGGCTGGGCATGACGGCGCCCGACCTTGGAGAGAGGAGGAGGGCTGCAGCGAAGCGGAGATTAGGGGATGTGGTGGAGGCCAGAGAGCGAATAAATAAAGCAGAGCCTGGTGCGCCTGCTCGACTGGCCTTGGCTGGCCGGGGGATGTGGCTCTGGGACCCTGTCCCGCATGCAGCTACCCTGGGCAGCTATCGCCTCCGCCATCCCCCCAGCTCTGGGGCTGGTCCCTCTCCCATGGGAAAGGTGTCAAAACACCCTGCAAGGAGTCTTCAAGCCTTCCAGCTGGCATTTAATAAGCGCCGCGCTTTAGGCAGCAAGGAGATCTGCTGCTTTGCAGACTGCACCCCTTGGAAAGACCCAGAATGGATATGGGTGTGAAAGAGGTGAAGGGGGACTTTGTCCTTCCTTGGTGGTCCCCTGTTCAGCCTTGGCATCCCTGTACATGCGGGGAGGTCACCCGGTCCCCGCGGGGATCAGCTCAGGGCCGCTCCCAGGTCTTATCTCTCTACCTTGATCATCAAGTCATCTTGTGAGGGTGACTTCATCCCTGATTATGGAGAGTGGTGTAACCCAGCTCTTTGGAGGTTCGCCCCTTCTCAGCATCAGACTGAAATCTCCACTGCCGCCGCGTATGTGGGCATTACCCCAACATCTTTGCTTTGCCCTTTTGGGACTAAATACAACCGTGCATCATATTTTTTTTTTTATCCCCTTCTTTCCAGCATGTTTCCCAGCATAATCCCAGACTGCGACCCCACCATTTCTCCCAGACTGTATCACATCTGCATGGCACCAGTCTCCGTAAGTACCTGCCAAGTCCTGTGGGGTGGGTTATCTGCCCTGACATCGTATCTGCTGTCCCCCAGCTCAGGTCATGTCCATCTACTCCCAAACAGCAGGTCTGGGCTCCCCAGCTTGAGATGGAGTGAGGTTTGAGTCCCAGCATGGGACTCACACATCTCTAGACTTTGTTTTGTCCCTGAAGTCAATGGAAGACTTTGATTTATTTTGTCTTTTTCGCAACATGGTGCCTCTGAGTCGTTTAGAGCCCGTAACTCTTCAGAGCGGGTCGAGAAGCGCCTGTCCCTGCTGCGACCGTGGCTGGCTTTAGCGTGTCGGGTGGAGACCATGTCTCTGTGGAGGCTCCCACCACATAGCAGCATGTCCAAGCCCCTGCCGTGTATTTATTTCTCCCTCAATTGGGTTTCTGGCAGCTGGCTGTGCTTGTGGGCTTGTCTTTGCTGGTGAAACGCAGGCGTCTCCACCGGAGCTGCTGGAACGGTGTCCCGGGACTGCTCAGGTACCCTGGCCTTGCACCCTGGTCCCCAGGGTCCCTGTCACCCTGTGGCCAAGCAGGTGGAGGGATGCTGAGGGTGCAGCATGGGATAAACCAGCTCTGGGGCAGAGGATGGTGGGGACAGGGTGCCCATGGCCTGGTGTCAGGCTCGTCCCTCCCTTGGCTTGCAGCCCAGCCAACTTTCTGGAGGAGGAAGACAACCGAGGGCTGGTGGTTGCGGTGTTCGGCATCCTGTTCTCCTCACTGTGCGTGCTGGTCTTGGACAGAGACCCTCTGCCGCTCATCGCCCACTCCTCCCAGAGCACCCGGGGTAAGGCGAGCACCCTTCTGGCCCGTGGGCACAACACTCCTCCCTACCCTGGAGATGTGCAGCTCCGGGTGGCACCCTGAGCAGCCTGTTCACCCTGGTCCATACTGAGAGTGCTGCCTTCTTCTGCCCATGTTGCTCTCCCTCCTCTCTTCTCACCATCCCATCTAGAGTACTGGAAGATCCTGGCTTTGCTCTACTACCCTGCCTTCTACTACCCGTTGGTTGCCTGTGCCACCGTCCGGCACAGGGTCAGCTACCTCGTGGGCTGCCTGCTCTCCTGGTGCCACTGTGTGGTCCACATCTGGCAGAAGGTGGATTGTCCCCAGTCACCGAAGGTACATGTCCCACTGCCTGGGGAAGGAGCGGGGAGGTTGGTGTGGCCAGGAGTTGGAGGTGGTGTTTTCATCACCTCTTTGAAGCGATGTTAAGGTGTCACCTGTCCAGGGCTAGGCCCCCAGGCTGGGGTGGTCTCATGTGTGACATCTCTGCTTCTCCTCAGATATACAGGTACTACTCCACGCTCTCTTACGTCCCCATCATCCTCTGCCTTGTGCTCCTAAGCCTTTGGTATCCAGCGCTGCTTATCAGAAGCTTCACCGGACAGGAGGAGACCTTGGATAAGGAGGTAATGAAAATCCATGGGGCAGCTGGGGGGGGTTGGTGGTGCAGAAGAATCCCTTGATGGACCTGCATGGTTCTGTGAACAGCATGGGCTGGTTCATGGCTGTCCTGCCCCACAGCCCATCTGTCTGCCTGGGGGACCAGCAGAACTGGGGGGCTCCCAGGGCACGTGCCCCCCACTTTGCTCCGGCACTGGGAGCTGCCTCGTCTCCGTCTCTCTGATGGTGCGGGTCGCAGCTCTGTTTATCTCGCTGGATTTGAAGAGGGAGTGAAAAATCCATCTTTGAAGTAAACTCCTTAGTACAAGAGGCTTAAAGCATCAATGCATCCCATTCAGGCTGGGACTGGGGTCGCCTTGTTTTTATCAGCAGGCTGGATAATCCCTGGCCCTTTGGGAAATGCCGGGGCTTTGTTGGGAACAGAGGAGGAAAAACCTACTTCGGGGAAAAAAAAGCCATCAAGCCCAAGCGTGGCCTGAAGTGACCCCCAGGCGCTTGCTGGGAGCTGGCTGATGGGAAAGATGGGTTTCGGCTGTCCTACCGGTACGCCTGGTGTTGGGCTGCTTTGTTGATGAGAACAAGGCAGGCTTATTTCCACCTTTCCGGTGCCGGAAGATTTGCTGCTAGCATCGCTCTGACACGTTCGTTATCCAAAGGAGGGCTGGGAGCCCATCACCCGCATTCCTCAGTGAGGGTGCTGCGGGGCATCGTGCTGGCAATGGGTGGGTGGCCGGGGACAGAAGACCAAGGTGACAGCTGCAGGGTGGGATGCAGATGCTCTGCTAAGAGGCCCCCCCAAATGAGAGTCACCTCTCCCTGCCCCAAGTACCTCGGGGTGTTGCTGCGCTCGAATCGGGCAACTTCTTGCTGCTTTCCTTAAGGTTACAGGGCGAGGTTATTACAAGAAGTACCTAAAGGCTGTCCTGTCCAAACGTCCTCGGAAGGGGAGGTAAGGACAACACCTTCCCATAGCTTGGCCGCATCAGCAAGCGCCTGTGCCAGCCCTGCCTGGCTGCCCGCTGCCGGGGCGGAGGGGGTCCTTGCTCCCAGCAGACATGCTTTGCACCGTCTCCTTCCTCCTTCAGCTCCACGAAGACAGAAGAGAGCCTCCTCTCAAGGGTCCAGACGTATTTACGCTCCTACGTCTACGCTCCCGAGGAAGGTAGGCTGCAGCAGCAGCTCGGCAAACAGGCTGCCCCCCCCTTCTTCCCCGGGGAGAGCAAATGCCTTTCTTGGCTCCTTCCCCAAAGCATCTGCGCTGTGGCAGCTGCCGCCCGCCGCACGTGCGACGCCTCGGCTTTGCACAAACTGTTGCAATTTGGGATGGGGAGTTGGACACCCTCCCGCCCTCCTGGGGACATGGGGGGTTGAGGCAGCAAGGTTCACGCATGGGGTGTGCTAATATTGCAGCCTGATTCTTGACAAGGCTATGGTACGGGAATAAAATCTATGGGAAGTGGATAAAATCCCTACCACAGCCCAGGAATGAGGAGCTACTCCTTGGCCCTTCTGCCCGTGGAAGAAGCAGGGGCTGTCCTGGGTGGTGGCACCCCAAGGGACTCCATGCTGAGGGCACACGAGGTGTCATGGGCTTGCAGGAAAGGAGGATCAACAGGAAGGAAACCCAGCCAGCCGGAGTAGGGAGAAACTACTCCTAGCTACGCATCCTTGCAGGATTTACCTGGGGAAATCCCTATTCATATGCAAGCGCCTTGTTCCAGTGCTCTCCCCTGCTTTGGCTACTGGGTTGGGTGGACCTGCAGCCCGCTCCGCTCTTCTCCCGTAATCCCACGTCCCAGCTCCTCTCTGATACACCCATCCGATTCTGCATTCCAGGTTTCCGGGTCCCGCTGAAGCTCATCCTGTCCATAACCACGGCCGTGATCGCTGTCTACCAGGTGACGCTGACGGTTCAGTGCCAAGCAGGGCCCCCTCCCTGCCTCCTCGGCTGTGTCCTCCCGAGGCAGAGGAGCCCAGAGGTCATTGCCACGCCACAACTTTGGCTACAGGGATGGTATTAGCGTGCCTCGAGGTATTACCATCCCTCGGCTGAGCCGCAGCAACCGGCCATGTGCTTCCAGGGCTCAGCCAGCCTTAAGTCTTTAAGCTAGGGCGATGGCTCGGCAGCGGGACGCCGTGACCTGAGGCTCACGCGGCACCGCTCCCTTGCAGGTTGCCCTGCTGCTCCTGGTAGCTGTCGTCCCCACCATCCAGATCGTACGGGCGGGGATGACGAAGGACATCGTGGTATTGTTGGTCCAGTTTGGCTTGGTGCCCTCGGAGAGCCCGGCCATCCCGGGTGACATGGAGAAGGAGCTCAACACCGTCAAGTACTACCTGTGGTCACTGGAAGGTGGGTTCCTGCATCCACAGGTGATTTTTTTGGAGGATTTCAGAACTTAGTGGAGAGATTTCTAGCCCAGAGGATGGTCCAGCAAAGCGGTTGGTGATGGGGCATCTTCCAGGGGGGCTCTAAAATCAGCTGCCGAAGCCGCAGCCGTGCAGAGATGAAAGGCGACCGTGTGAGCCTGGTGCCATGCCAGGCAGCTCTGCCGCATGCCAAGGCGGCGAGGCAGGGAGAGCCGGCAGCACCGCACTGCAGATGCTGCCCTTCGGTTGTGGGCTTTGATATGTGCTGGAATCGAGCAGATGGCCCATGGCCCCCTGCATAATTGAAAGCCCTGGATGGGGGCGATGCAGGGAAGGCAGGGGTGCCCCCCTTCCTCCACACCTTGGGGTACCACCAGCCAAGGAGGGCCCTTTTTATGGCTGTTCCAGAGTCATCAAGCCTCTCTCACCCTCTTTGTTTTCCTGACATCTCCACCCCTCCTTCCCTCCTCTTGCTTTCGCCCCCAGCACCCCCTTTTCTGCGAGCATCTTCCTAGGCTCTCTCCATCGCACTGCCTGCTTATCACAGCTTGCTCAATGTTTTTTTCCGGCGCTAAGCTAGCCTAACTGCTCGTGTTTCCTCTGGCTGCTCGGCTTTTCCCTTCCCTTTTACTGTCTCACCAGCTCATGTCTGCCATGGGAGGTTGGAGGTCCACGTATCGCAAAGGGGGTAGGGAGGGAAACTGAGGCACGGCACCCTGCTGGGGTGTATGTCCATGCAGCCCCATAACGCAGCCCCCCGCAATGCTCCTGAGCTACACTTTACAATACAACTCCTGTTGCTGGGGCTGGCCGCAGCACTGACCCGGCCATCTCCCCCTGCTCCTCCGCAGTCTGCTACATCTGCTCGTTGGTGCTGTGCTGCCTGCTGACCTGCGCCATGCTGCTGCAGACGCTGGTGATGCACAGGTACGGGGGGTACCCGCTCCTCCGGCCTTGGCTTTGTCACCGAGCCAGGATGGAGCTGCTCTCTCTCTCCCTCTCCCCAGGAACAACCTGAAGGCGCTCTACCAAGGGGCTGTGCTGGATGTTTTCTACAAAGCCCACATCCTCCGCCCGTCCCGACAAGCTGTCGTCTGCTGGATGAGCTTTGCCGGCTTCCAGACGGCTTTTGCCTGCCTGGGTAAAGGGTGTTGGGCAGTAGGAGGGGGCGGATGGGTGGTGGACTCCCACCTTGCACAGCCTACCCCGGGGTTTAAGCATCGTTTCCCCCTTTCTTGCCCCATTTTGCAAAGGGATGGCTGTGAGGCTTTTGTTCCTCTTTCCCCAAACACAATCTGTCCTTCTGCGGGAAGGACCATGCTGAACACCAAATGGTCGGGAAGGGAAAAAAAAAAAAGGAGGGGGGGTGAGGGAATGATGACTTGTTTTGGCTCAAGCCCAAATATTTTGATTTGAAAAGCTGTCACAGCATCTCGTGCAAAGGACTGTCTGTCTCCTCCCGTCCTGGTCTTCACATCCCGGGTGCTCCTCACTGCATATCTTCTCCAGCACAGCCTGGGTCTCCCTGGCTGGGAGGGCTGGCTGTCCCACGGATGGGTGGAGGACGTGGGGAGTTGAGGCAGCAGGTAGAAATGCTCACCCCACCATGGTTTGCAGATGTTTTGAAGCCTCTCTGCCGCATGGGAGGTGGCTCTGGGCAGCGTCTGCGGTGATGCATGTGCAACACCCAACCATATCATCAACAGGAGGCTGCACAGGAGAGTCAAGCTGAGGGTCCAGGGGGTGATGGAAGGGCAGGGGGGACCACAAGTTCTATTGGGGATCGCCCCTTGGGAAAGTGGACCTATTTTGCAGGCAGATTGTAGAGATTAGTGTAGAGGTAGGAGCTGGAGAGCATCCCAGGAGATCCTTGCACCCCTTTGTCAGCGAGAAGCAGCTTTCCTTTAGCCACCCAGCACTCGGTGCATCCCTGGCAGAGCTGGCTGCATCTTGCTGTGCTGCCGTGCAGCTAACTTCTGCTTACAAATCTTGATTTTTCAAGTTGTTAAAGCAAAGCAGTGGAGGTGAAAGACAAGCTCAAGCACAAGCAACCGCAGCTGCTGCTGATCTCGGTGTGATTTATGATTAGAAATCAGAGCTCAGGCTGAATTTTATGATGAGGCATCATAGTTGCAGCCCCAAGTGATGGCTCTTCTCAGTGGGAATAATGTGAGGAGCGATAAGAAAAGCTGAACTTGTAATTAAATCCCACACGGAGCATTGTGTTCAGAGTGGAGGAGGCAGGTAAGGATCTCGCAGGTTTTTTTTATGGGATTAAAATGAAAGATACACTTAGCAACAAGCACAGGTTTGGGGAATAAGAGCAAGAACCGCTTTTCCATCCTCCCCCGCCATGGTTTCTCTCCCCGTGTCTCCTTCCCAGGTCTCGTCATCCAGCAAGTGATTTTCTTCATCTGCTCGGTGGGGTTTACCTTCCTCGTCGTCATCCCACTCCAGTCCGGCACAAACACACACCTCTTCAAAATCATTCAGAACATGTGGTGAGCACTCACAGCCCTCGGGGAGGGATGGAAGACCCAAGTGGGGGCCGTAGACATGGCCTGGTTTTGGGTACGCTGTCAAGGGGAGGCTCTATCTTGGGCTCTTCCTGCTGGAGGTTTCTGCTGCCTGGGATGGCGTGTCATGCTTGGGACCCTCGTGGTGTCCAATCCGTCTCTTCCCTCCCACCCAGGCCCTTTTGGTTAACCCTGGTTGTTGCCGTCATCGTGCAAAATTTGGCAGCTCATTACCAATTCCTGGAGCAGCATCCCCTCCGGAAGGAGCTCACCAACAGGTGTGGGGACATGGGGGGCCTTTGGGGTGGAGCTGTTCCTCCTGAGGTCCAGGAGCCCGGGACTGTGCTGGGGTCACACATGCCCCAATGTCATGGCATCCTCTGTGCCATGAGCTCAAGGGGGAAAACCTGTGGGTTTTTAGGGGGTTCAAGTGGCTCCATGCTCCCAGACAGGTTTCTTTAGATGCTTTAGAGGGCCGTGGTCCATTTACAGCCTTGATTTTCATGGGGTGAAGCTGGTGACGTCTGTGCCCTGCTCCACCATGCCCACCTGCAAGCCTTAGAGAGAGCCCAGATCCCTCAGGATTGGCTGGACAGGTTCAGATGCTGCCAGCGGATGTGGTTGCTCACTCATGCATGGTGTCGCTGCCTAAGATGTCTCGTTATGCTGAAGACAAGGGTGACAGATGGATCTAGGTGTCCTGCTCTGTCCAGCCAAGGCACTTCCATCATCTCCATCACTTGCCCAGCATTGCAGGGAGCCTGCTGTAGGCTCTTCCGACCTCCACAGGAGCTGGTGTCCTCCATCCCAAACGGCTATATTCACAATTTACCTGGTTTCTAAGTCTTCAAGGAGAAATGGAGACCCTATGCATGCTGGAGGCCAAGCTTTGAAGTCCTGATGGCACACTAGGCTGTTTCATCTCCAAGATCCCTCAAGGGTGTTTGCTTCTCTCCATGGGATGGAGACACCTCAAACAGGGACAGTGTCTGCCGAGGAGGGAGGGAAGGGTGGGAGGCTTATTTTGGCAGGAGGTTTCTCTGGCAGGGAAGGGCCATGCTTCTTGTCCCGTGGTGTTTGTGTTCCTTACTCCTCCTTCTCCACCCGCAGGCGAGCTCTCTACATAGTCACCTACCTGCTCTTCCCCATCAACGTCCTGGTGGGTGTCCTGGCCGGGGTGTGGAGGATGGTAATTTCTGCCCTTTATAACGTCGTCCACTTCTGCCAGCTGGACATCAGCCTGCTTAACCGCGGCGTGGAGACCTTTGACCCAGGTAGGGTGCTGGGGAGGTCCATCTTCAGCACCTTCATATGAGCATGGGGACCCTTGTCCTATCGCAAAGCTCCCAGGGAACATGACGAGGGGCTCCTGCGTTGCTGGAGCTGCTAGGACCAAGATGGGCTTCAGGACCTCATGCTTTGTGTTCAGAAATGGGCAGGTGGGATAACAACCACTTGCTCCTCCTGGTGCCCGCTTTGTCCTGCTTTTCCACCAATCCCCAAAGGTGGGTGATGCCCTGCTGGGGTCCCCTGGGCTTCACCGGTGGCCAGACCCCATTCCCATGGGCAGCAGACCTTCATGTCTCCTGTGCTAAAGGCAGGAGAGCTTGGTTCTCCCTCTGCTTTTCCTGCTGGGATTTCAGGAGCAGAGCTCATCCCCAGCTCTGGAGACAGAGCTGCTCTAGCAGGGCAAAGATGGAGCCTGGCAAATGACCCTCCCTTCACTCCAGGGCAGGAGGGAGGGGGGAACCATGAAGTCTGGCCTCCCCTCACGTGTTTACTGTGGGCTGTGTTCCCCCCAGGCTACCACATTTACTGCCACTATCTGAAAATTGAGGTCAGCCAGTCCCACCCGGTGATGAAAGCTTTTTGCTTGCTGCTTCTCCAGCTAGCCAGGCCGGAGGGGCCGCAGGGGCTCCGGGCTGGCAATGTGGAAGAAGGTAAGACCTTCCCACTGCCGTATGGAGGGCTGCATGGCTATCGCTGTGGGGCGGCATCGGGGTCTCCTCTGCGGGTTTCCTTTAGAGATGCTGGTGATGCCTTGGGGGAATGGCACTGTGTAGGGTTGTGGTTCTGCTGCTCCCTCTGCTTTCGTGCCACCTCCTCTGTTTGGTGTGTGACCATCTCCATCTCAGGAGCTGTTCCCATTCCTCTGCCCATGCAAGGGCAGGATGTGGCTCATGCTTTCACCCCAGGGTGTAGATGGCATCTGGGCAGCCGCAGCAAGGGGTAGCTGGGGCTGGAATTGTCATTACCCCCTCCCCAATCTCCTTTCAGGAGTCCAGCTGATGCAGCCCAAGAAGGCACCACCAAGCAGAGCCAGGTTCAAGCAGAGCCGAGCCCGCTGGTGGCTGGCTTACACCCTCCTCAACAACCCCTCGCTGATGGCTTGCCGGAAAACCGCCCTCTCCGATCCCACAGCCAATGGCACCCAGCTCAGCCCTCCCAAGCCCTGACCGCCAGAGAAGCCCCCCACCACTCTCTGCCTCCCGTGCACACTCCAGTCCCATCCCATCCCTGTCTCCCGTTGACTCTCCTCCTGTGCTGGCAGGAGTTTTGGGCACCTCTTGCCCTTCTCCAGCCTCTGGTCCCTCTCCAGTGGTGATGTGGGCTGGTTTTTAGCTATAGGTCCATGCTGAGCCACTACCAAGGTCCAGAGGTGAAGACAGACAAGGCAAATGAGTCGCCTCCAAGAATGACCTAGATGGAGAGGGGTTGGTGAGCCAAGATAAACCCTCCAGGCATCTCAGAAACACCTTCCGAAGAGTCACTCCTGCAGTGAACCCACCAGTTCTCAACGGCTGCCTTTCCAACACATGGCAAGGCAGGCACTAGTACCCAGCACCATGGCAGTAAGAAAAAGAGGGAGAAAGCGTGTGGTTGTCTGTGTGGAGGGATCCTCAAGCAGACTGATCACGAGGACCTACCTGCATCTCAGCATGGTCTCCCCATGGAGAAGATCCCCACTGCCAACCCCATCCCCAGCTTCTCCTTTCCAGGTCTGATCCTTGCTCTCCTCGGGCACTGTACCTACCCCCAGGACTTGTGTGTTTTCCCCAGTTTTGTGAAGGCTGAAATCCCCATCCGCTCTGGGCCATGAGGTTGCAGAGCCATTTCTTTTCTGCTCCCTGTAAGTCTTGTGCCCCCAGTGCCTCTTGATGCCACCCCATTTTGTTTAAAGCCAGCGGTTCCCCACAGCTGGTGACCTCCAAGTGAGCTGAGCTTGAATCTATAGAACGCAATTTTACACCTCGCTTGGATGTGCCGACTTGGGGCAGGTTAATAAATCACATACCTCTCTCCTACACTCCGGGTGTTCTTGACCTCTTGGTTGTTCCCGAGTAAGCCATACCTGGCAGGAGGGACATGAGGACCATTGTAGCCATGTCTCAGGTGATGGCTGGGGGTCATTTTACTCAGCAGAGGCTTTGCAGTAGGTTTGATTGACCTGGGGGTGATTGGGACCAAATCTGTGATCCCTCTTCCCATCTTTGGTGAATTTTAAGGCAAAGCTGATCAGTTTGCCTTCCCGTCAAAATGTCTGGCCCATAAACCACAGCTCCCATGAAGGACGGGACTCAAAGCAGGACATTTTGTGGCTACAGCACCAAAGGTAGGTGTCCAAGTTGTGTCTGGATAATCTCCTCCCTTGATGTGCCCCTTGAAACCAAACCCTGCCTTCAGTGGCCTGAAGGATGCCTGGCTTCAGCCTGCGGTTGCAGGCAGGGCTCTTGGTAAGTTGTACCCGTGTCTCCTTACTCTTCTTGACACCATCTCAGCCTTGCTAAAGCAGGTGCCTTGGAGACTTTGCAGCCCACCCTGCATGGAGCAGGGCTGCTGGGCCATCCCCTCTGCTCCCTGGGGTTTGAGCCCCTTGCCCCAGGGATCTCCTTGGAGGTGAGCAGACCTGCTCTTTGCAGGTTTTCAAGGACCCCATGCCCTCTTGCTGAGGTGCTTGCAGCACCATTGGTGTGGTTTGGGGTTGAGTGATGCTGAGCCCTGTGCTTTTGGGGTTTGCCTGTAGTGTCCTGGCATCTCCCCACAACATCAAAGCTCCCTGAGTGGGAGCCTTCCCTTTCCCCAGGAGCCTGACCCCCCTCCCTTTCCACCTCAGCAAAGAGAGGGGGGTCCCTGCCTTCATCTGCTGCCCGAAGAGCTACCTGGTGCGCTTGGGTGCTCCTAGCCCTGTCACATCTGCTGCCCTGAACAACACTGTTTTAATCATGTTTGATTACTGTCTGGCGCATAGCACAATGTCACCAAACCGGGTGACAGCAGTGACACCCAAGGCAGATCTGGGTCCATTTTCTTTATAAGACAGCAGGAGCCCAAGGTCCAACTCCCTCTGTTTTCCCAGCTCTGGGCTTTGCGTCCTGGGGTTTGTGTGTCTGAGCACAGGAGAGATGCGGTGCCGGTGGGCGCTGGGTGTCCTGCATGTATCAGGTGAAGGGATGCCCTGTGGCAAAGGCTTCATCTTTCCATCACAGCTCATCCCAACCCTTCTCCAGCCTCTGAGGCACTGGGGTTTTGAAGGCAGCCTTTGGTAATCCTGCAAATCTTTTCCAGCCCTGGGCCATGGGTGGAGCTGGGTTTCGGCATCTGTTTACACAGCCCTGCCCCAGGCTTCCTGGAGATGTCTTGGCAGGCGGCAGGCTGGGACTACAGCCCTGGGAGGAAGACAGGAGGTGGCTTCACTGGTCTGTTTGTTTTCTTTCCCTCCTTTGACATAAGCAGGGTTCCCTGGGGGTGAACTGAGCTCTTCTTCATGGTGGCTTCTCGCCTCCTCTCTAAACCCCCAACATAGGTATGGCCATGCAACAGCATCACCCCCGCGCATCCAGAGTCCTCCCCACCCAACCCTGAAATGATGGGGAGGTGGTTCAGGGAGCTGATCTGGCTGAAAACAGCCCTTAACAAAAAATGGCACACACGGGGAATGGAAACGCAGGTCTGGGTCATGCTGTGGCTTTGCCAATGTGAGGGACAGAGAGGAGCTGATGAGGGGTTGTGGCACCCCAGGCTTGCACTGGCTGGTGGCCATGGTGGGTCGGGATGGTGAGGCCAAGCGTGGGATCACCTGCTGCATCCAGCCCAGGAGCCACGTGGCAGGGTGCCGTTTGTTATGAATGAGAGATGCTTAATATTGCTAATAACTTGCCATAAAAGCTCTGAGCGGAGGAATTCACCTTTCTGGTGACAGAACAGCCACGCACCAGCAAACACAGGGGGAGCACGGGCTCTGCAAGGCAGGCAGAGACGTTCAGGCATGGCTTCAACTGCTGGCAGACTAAATCTTACTCTTTTTTTATCCTTATCCCAGGCTCCAAACCCTGTTCCCAGCTGAAGCTGCAGGAATAAGCTCCCATACCCCGCTATTCCTAGGCAGGCAGGGAGGGGAGGGGCCCTGGCTGGGATAAAATTGATGTTAAAAGTTGTATCCTACAAAATGAAACTGAAACTCTTGTTGGCACCCCAATGTTTTTCATCCTTTCTGCTTGTAATGGGAAAAATATGCGCCTGTTTGCTAGCTTCAAAGGCCCTTGGTGCAGGAGGAGCTGCTGGCTGTTTCTGGCTCGGGACCCCCGCGGAGACCTCGGCGCCGTACGCAGATGGTGTTGGTGTGTGGCAGCTCATCGGCTGCCCCTCTCCTTAACCCTACAAGTTGGCTGGACAACGAATCGTGGGGCTGGAGAGCTTGGGTGGAGGCCTGAGGCTCTGGGACAGCTGCTTTTCAGCTGGTTTTGGCATCGCTGCCTTCCCCTGCCCACTGCAGGCAGCGATGGGGGCAGTTTTGGGTGCCCTACAAATGCATCCTCCCTCCAGGGTCATCATGGGGGGGATGCTACAGCACAGGGAGGGATTTGGGGGAGCTGGGGGGGGAAAGAGGGTTGGTGGTGAGCTGTGGCACCCCAGATAATGCTGGGTCTGGGCAATGTGGGGGCGCACAGAGGCAGCATGCACCAGCTTGTTTTAAAAATAATAATAAAATAAAGTGTTTATTGCTGTCCATACAGCTTTGGTTACAAGGCGAGGGTCGTTGCAAGGGTCCATCCAGCGCCAGCAGAAGGTACGAAAGCCGGACCACCCGTGCTTCGGGGTGGGGGAGATGGAGATGCTCAGCCCCCCACCATAAGACAAGGGGTCCCCCAGCACCCTGCGGCAGCCGGTATAGTGTATATGTCCCACGTGGGAATTCTAAAGCACTTAAGGAGTGTGTTTATGGCTTATAGGTCAGCTCAGCTTCTCTCTCTGTCGTCCGGGTTTTCCCAATCTTTCTCCCACTCCGTCATACAGCCCCCGCTCGGTTTCCCATCAGAGAGAAGTGCTGGGAAATTATTTTGGTCTCTTTGGGCTCAATCCCTCCCCGCTGGGGTCGGAGCCAGAGCAGGGCAGCTCGGTGGGTCCAGCCCAGCCGAGTGTTTTGGGCCGCAGGCTTCAGCGGTGAAAAGGAAGCCAGGGGTGGGGTGGGGTGTGGAAATCATCTGCATCACGTCTGGGAGAGGAACTGAGAGGGGCAGGGCCTGATCCTGCAAGGTGCAGGGAGGGTGCAGGCACCCTGGGTGCTCCGAGCACCCAGCCCGTGGGAGCCCTTTGTGCTCCTGCAGGGATGAAGCCTGTGGAAAACCTTCTCCTGCTCCACAAAAATGCCTTGATCCAAGCCCACGGCCCCATCCAGCGTGTCCTACCATACCCATCCTGCTTACAAAGGACCATTGTACCTCTGTCCCTCAAAGCCATGCATCCTGGGACCCTGGGACCCTGTGGCCAAGCTATTCCTCTATGCTCCGCCTGGTGCTTCTGCTCCTGGTGCTTCACGTGAGGTTGGTGGTAGGAAGGATTCACCTGGTCAAGAGCCCAGGTGCTGGTCATGGCGGGGATGTCATCTTTGGTGCCACTGGACCGATGGGATTCTCTTTGTGAGAGATCCCCTCCCTGGTCACAGCTCGCTGCTGCGGGTGGAGGAGGGCTCATGGTGGTGGGCTCTGGGGTTAGGTGGTGGTCACCCTGTTGTGGGTGGACTTTAATCCTGCAGCCGCACTTTGGTCTCGGGAGGGAGGTAAGTCGGGAGGTGGCAGATCTGGATGCCTAGAAAGTGGCAGCATGGTGTGGATCTGCTCGCCATCACCCAAGCTTGTTTGAAGCTCTCTATTAACGGAGCCCAGCCCTGACCCCCATCTATGGAGGGCTTGAACTACCAGCCCTGGGCCTGAGTCTTGGCCCCCTTTGACTCCTGACCGCCCAGAGATCCCAGAAGCTCAGCAAACGCATGGCACTACGTGAAGATAAATGCTACAGAAAGAGGGTTAACCCCCAAGGCACCGTTTCCCTCTCCCCCCTTTAACAGCAGAGCGCAACGCCCAAAGCCAGCAGGAGGGTCCCCAGGTGGACCTGGGGCACCGTTCCTCCTGCCCTGCTCTTTGACTCCCTCGGCATGTGGTAAATGATCACCAGCTTTTCTCCGGCACCAGAGGGATCCACTTCATCCCCCTTGTAGCAGCTCCGACCCCCGAGGTGGCTGGCTTGGGGGTCGTCTTGGAGCAGGTCTTCAGCTGGATTCTCTGACCCAGCCAAGGCCACGTTGACCGAGACATCCCGTGTGCCCACATCATTGACAGCGAGGCAGGTGTAGGTGCCTTCATCCTCCTTGCTGAAGTTGGGGATGGCCATGGTCCCATTCTTGAAGACCAAGAAGCGCTCTTGGCTCTGCTTGACATTTCCATCCCGTGCTATGTTGGGCCCATTGATCTCAACGCGGTGGCTGGAGGTCTTGATCTTCCACCTGATCTCTGGTGGAGGGCTGCCTGCCACGCTGCAGTGCAAGGTCAGGGTGAGGCCATCGTACATGACGGTGTTGTCCAGGTTGGAGAGGTAGGTGAGCTGCACAGAGGGGGCAATGCAGTTGTGGTCGGGGATGTCCATCACCGCCCTGCCCTTCAGCCTGCCAGGGGCCATGCACAGGGTCGACCCCCCCTTGGTGATGGAGACGGAAGTGTTCTCAGTCCACTTCTTCAGCCAGAAGACCTTGCAGGAGCAATTGAAGGGGTTGTTGAAGATCTGCAGCTGGGACAGGGAGGGCAGGTTGTCAAAGGTGCCCTCAGCCAAGGTGGTTAACTCGTTGTCGTTGAGCCAAAGGGAGCGCAGGTCCTTCAAGGAGTGGAAAGCGTCCCGGGGCAGCCCGGCCAGGCGGTTGTTGTTCATCTTCAGGATCTGCAGACTGCTGAGGTTACGCAGGTCCTGCCAGGGGAAATCTGCTATCTTGTTGTGGCTCAGGTCCAGATTCTTCAGGTGCACCAACAAGGCAAAAGCCCCCGGCTCCACCACCCCGATCTGGTTGTAGCCCAGCCACAGCGACTGCACTTCAGGAACCTCAGCGAAGGAGCCCTGTCCCAACCAGCCGATCCTGTTGGCCGACAAGGTGAGGATGGTCACGTTGGAGGACAACCCCTCGGGCACCTCCTGCAGATCCTTGTAGGCACACTCAGCCAACAGCCGCCCGTTTTTCTTGGTGGAGCAGGAGCAGGCGCTGGGACAGGCCAGGCAGGGCCCCAGAAGCACGGCCAGCCCCAGGCAGTAGAGGAGGAGCCTCATTCTTCCTCCTGGGAAACAGAGGTGGAGGGGAATGAGCGGGATGGGCCTAGCCAAGATGGGGATCTGCTTTTTCTTGCCAAATTCTAACAGAAAGCAGCAGAAGAGCGAAGCATCCAAGCGATTATCCCCAGCACTTCAGCTGGAAAAGGCTGTTTGAAATCTTCCCTAATCTGAGGAAGGCATTTCCTCATCAAGAGCAGAGCCTTCGACTACCTCCACGAGTGGAGAACTTCCCCCTAAACCCTTTCCTTCCCCCACCAGAAAATGCCTCCCCCCGGGATGCTCTTTCCCCAGGTTTTGGGAAGCAAAGTGGGAGCTGGGGCTTCAGAGAGCTCACCCTGCTGAGGCTGGAATTCGCAGGAACGGAGGAGCCACAGCCCTTTCACAACCAGCCTTTCCCTAAAGCCCGAAGCTGTTGAGATTTTCAGCACGCTCTCAGACCTCAGGCCAACCCCCCATCTCCATATTTTTCCATGTCACGGAAAAAAACCCAAAACAGCTTCTTCAGTGCTTTTTCTCAGCGAGAGAGTGTGGGGTCCCTGGCTGCTGGAAGTCTTCAGAGTGAAATATTTCTGAGCTAACTCCTTACTCCCCTTCTCCTTGCCTGGCACAGGGGACTGTGCACGCTCGGTTCCCGGCGTCAGGAAGCCGCGTCCCACCAGGGAAGAGGTTAACTGCGGCTCTGCGAGGAGCTGGCAAGGAGACCCCTTTGTCTCTGCCTTGTAGGCAAGTTTCGCTGCTCCTTCCAGTCCCCAACCCTGTCATTTAGAGCAGGAGGGGGGAGACATTTTATTGGCGAGGGGGACACTGACTAAGCCCTACACAACAACGGGGGGGGGCAAAAAAGGGACACAAAGGGTCCTGTCCTGCAGGGACAGACCACCCCAGGGCTGGAGTTCAAGGGGTGGGGAAAGAGCCCCGAGGGCTCTGGGGGTGATGGAGGGGTGAAAGCCCAGCAGTGGGGGGGTGGGAGGGGGTGGGCTCCCCCTCGGCTGATGCATTTCAAGCCCCCCGGCTGGGGTCATTCTGGGGTGCCCCGTATCCGCCCCAGCCCAACTTGCC
>Ga0065711_1035870_pt1 | contig 21724 bp, 6 predicted proteins | sample Hoacrofraction12_FD_59098 | JGI IMG/M metagenome (GOLD analysis project Ga0065711, IMG submission 59098) | Hoatzin crop microbial communities from Cojedes, Venezuela - Epithelial fraction 12 v2 (version 2) | ecosystem: Host-associated > Birds > Digestive system > Esophagus > Crop | place... | reverse complement strand
CATGAACCTGTTGGGAGTGGGTCCAGAGGTGGGCCACAAAGATGATCCGAGGGATGGAGCACCTCTCCTCTGCGGAAAGGCTGAGAGAGTTGGGGTTGTTCAGCCTGGAGAAAAGAAGGCTGTGGGGACACCTTATAGCAGCCTTTCAGTACCTGAACAGGGCCTAAACAAAAGATGGGGAAAATATCTTCAGCAGGGCTGTTGCGATAGGACAAGGAGCAATGGCTTTAAATTAAGAGAGGGTAGATTTAGATTAGATATAAGGAAGAAATTATTTACGATAAGGGTGGTGAAACACTGGAACAGATTGCCCAGAGAAGTAGTGGAGGCCCCATCCCCGGAAGTATTCAAGGCCAGGTTGGATGGGGCTCTGAGCAACCTGGTCTAGTTGAAGATGTCCCTGCTCACTGCAGGAGGGTTGGGCTAGATGACCTCTATAGGTCCCTTCCAAGCCAAAGCATTCTATGATTCTATGATTTATCATTCCAGTACTGTACTACTACACTTCATATTTCTAGACTCATCCCATGCTTTAAAGTAGCCGGTATTTTATGAAATGCCAGCCACAAGATTTTAATGAAAAAATAAAAATTAAAATATGAAGATGTAATCCTAGAAATCAAAAATAAACAGGAGACATCAATTTGTTAGCTAAAAGGAGAAGACAAGACTACTTACCTGTTTGTGAGAAGCTTCTCGAACATTGAGAATTTTACCCCTGAGTGGAAATACTCCATATCTGTCTCTACCAATAACACCTAAGCCAGAGACAGCTAAAGATTTGGCGGAGTCTCCTTCTGTTAATATTAATGTGCAGTCCAAGGAATGTTTGCCACCTGCAGCCCAGGAAGAAGTAGAAGCAAGGCAAAAAAACAGCATAAACTCAGCAGAAATAGTTGCATCAGTCATGAATATTTTTCCTGTTCCACATCAGGTAATTTAAATAGACTGAATTTCTATTTTTAGAGGCAGCTCTTCATGCCACTAAAACTACACAACAAGAATAACTATCCTTGCCCTTAGCAATACAGTATGGATTGCTATGGACAAGGAGCAAAACAGACAAAATGAGATGCAAAGGTGGCACATCTTATATAATGGTCCCCACACATCTGCATGAAAAAAAGACAGATTGCTTCTGTACCTTTACCATTTCATTTTTCTAGCTGCAAATTTCTTACACGCATACATTATGCATGTCTGAGTTATATACAGGAGTTATTTCCAATTCTGCACTTCCACTTTCCTCACAGTATATTTTCAGAAGTAATTTATTAAATTACATTTTGGGAAGTTTCTTTTTTTATTGTCCATCAGCTGAAGCCAGGCAACTGTAAGAAAAGCTTGACAGAAAAGCTCAAAAGATCAGAACGTCTGCACTTCTTATACATTCTCAGAACTTTCTCGAACAAAAGAAATAAATCTTTACTAATGGTGTAATTTTGATTCTACAAGACACACTGTATTTCAGTGCCTGTGTGTCCAGTGTACTCAAAATTGGTATGACATGTATATTCTGTTTATTGCAACTGCAATAGTTTAATAGATACTCTAAATAATAAGCAGGTACAAAAAAGGAACCCACCCTTTTCCAAGAGTGGAAATGCTCATTAAGCAGTTTTGCTATTTTACTAAGGTCAAGCCATAGGAAAGACTGCAAAAAACTTCAAGCTGGTTGAGTCTCACCTACTGTTAATGAGATAGTTTTGAATATATAGGCATTTCAAATAGGTGTTTTGATTTGCCATTACCTGGTAGGTAAAAACAACCCTGAGCTTCCTATTACACAGAACTTAAGTTCCACATCTTTGGTCTTCTTCGTCAGACGTATGGCTCAGTATAATCTAAATTAGGCAGCCATTCACACTCTATCAAAAGGTGTCAATAGCTACCATGCTATCGGCAAGGTAGAATCCAAATACCAAGAAAAGTATTAGTCTGCTGTTTTAGAATATATGAGAGGCCCTTTTTTTTCCTAAATGAACTGCAGAAAACACATCTGAATATCATCCAGGTGCACTTTCTTCTGGAATGGATGCAATCTTTAGCAATTAATTTCATGGAAACGCAATGTGCCAGATATTTTACTGAGCACAGCTCTAAAGAACTCAAATAGAAAGCTATGTGAACTGGCAGGTTCAAAGAACGTTTTTATGCTTCACCAGATTTAGTAATCTAGCTCCTCCCTTACAATCCTATACTCCTCGTTCTTTATTTTTTCTTTCCTTTCTAGCTCTTTTCCCCCAGCAAGCCACAGAACTATGTCTGCCTCATCAAGATCTCAAGAAAACAAGAATAACTAGGTGTAGGACTCATTCTTTTCAGTGGAGAAGGAAATCTGCAGCAAGTACATCACTATACAGATACATCTTACTCCTATTTTAAGTATTAACGAGTACCGATTCAAAAATTCAGTGGTACCTGGCACTCAAGAAACTTGCAGATTCTGGACCTCCGCTATAAATTCACACTTGAAGTAAAAATAAAATCTAAAAACCATAGGAAGAATTAAAACCAGAGGGGTCTGTGGCCAGGCACTATTCTCTCCCAGCTGCACCGGACCACTTCAGTCCAACAACTACTGGCACCTCCTATTAGAAAACAAAGCCAACCCTGCTGCCTCATCTGATTTGGGGTTCTTATGAAAGTGTAATTCCAGGGTTCCTCACAAATACTTATTCGTCCTGAAACACAACTACATCAAATAAGACTACTATATTTTGCTGCCAGATTACAGATAACCTCTATGTGGCATGTATGAATGTCCTGAAGCAATCTCCCTGAAACTATCTTCACACATCAGTTAAACCTTTTCTCCAGCTTATGGAGAGGTCCGACATTCTTCTGAAAAGACTGTTTGTAACCATGTAATTCTTCATGACATGCTTAGTCACATGCACATTCATAGCAAATATTCATATAGCAAAGACCTGAATTTTTTGGACCTAGAAGTAGTGATCATCACCTCTCACACAGAGAAAGAGCATGTACAATCCTCATTTCAGCTGACCCTTAGAATCCCCAATCCTTTCTATTAAGATCCCAAAGACAGAAAGAAAGATTGGTCATTCTACAGTGTTGTCTGTGTACTCATTAAAGAAATTCTACAGCACCAGGACTTCCTTCTCCCCTTGTGTTAAGAAACATCAAGCTTTCAGTCAGACGCAGTCACGGACTAAAGTTCATTGAGGCAAGTTTTCAAAAGCAGAGCAACAACATGCACTCAGTGACTAAAGGAGTCACTCTACCATCTTCTGCCTTCCCTTTCTCAATGAAAGCAGCTTTTTATTGAGGTCAGAGATCCTGATTACAGTATTAGCTTAGTTCTGGTGCAAAAAGAACAAAAAATTCCTATTGATTTTTAAGAGCAAACAGATGATCCCTATGGTACCTGCAGTCTTTAAAAAGAAAGGACTAAAGAACTTTTTACTAAATGTATTACTTGTGATCCTGCAAATTAAAACATCCCTGCCAGGACATCTAACACTTCAGAAAGTCAAGCCAAGTGTAAATATGACAACACACATTGCATTCAGAAACTGAATGCCTCTCTGCCTGCCACCCCGAATGTTTAAATACCTTCAATGTAAGAAATCTAGTATGTTCTAGCCCTTCAATAAACCAATACTTGGGTAAGCCTCCTTGGGAAATGCAGATTTCCTGCTCCCCATGTGAGAATAACTGGACAGCAGAGAAACACCTGGGTAACAAGGATCCAAGCCATGCAAAACTTCAGGCATCAGTGCTGAGCCCAAATGAATCCCCACATACCTTCTTAGCTGAGGACATTTCAGAGTGAAAGGCAATGTGATATTTTATTAGCTCCCCTGTTAGACTTCTTCCTTCCCCTTCTCCCCAGTGAAAAAAACTGAGTAAGAAGTGATTTTGAAGTCTGGTCTCCAAAGTAAAGCTAAAAAAACATACTATGAAGAAAGCGCGTCCACAATCATCCATGATGTTATTTATGAGCACTAGACTTGATATTCATAACACACAGCATTTCTCCACACACACACAATCTTCTAGGCATGAAAAATACCAGCAACATGCATCTAACCAAGGAATACAAATTCCACAAGCAAAACACTAGTTAAAGGAGACGTGATTATCAACTTGAGGCAAAATATGACATCTGAATAACTGGAAAAGTAACAAAATACCAAAGAAAACTCAGTAAAATGATTAATAACCTGACCCCAAGGAATCAAAAAGAAAGGGAGGAAAATTAAACAGAACTCATCATCTCATCAAGTTATCTTTGACTTGAACACTGGATCTCAGAAAAAAAAAAGCCTCTTTACCAGTCTTACATGCTTTTACCTACTTAACCCACTCACCCAGTTCATTGCAGTTTCTCTGTCTTTGCTGAATGTAAGGTTGTATTAAAAATCAACTAACATTAACACATGCTAGCAACATTTCAAGCTCTTTAGTCATACGTGCCCCTCAAATGATTCAAGGGCAACTCCCATCCTATTGCTATTGGCACAAAGATGGCCAGCTGTTCCTGATTCCTATCTGTGCTAGGCAGCAAAATAGCAGAGATTGCCAGTTTGCCCTATATCCCCAGACAGGAACCTAATGGTATTTAAAGTCTCAAAAAAAACCCCAAACCCTTCAACCATTCCCTCGGGTCTGCATACTAAGTGATCTACTTCCTACAGCTTGTGACCCTATAAAGATTCTGATATTTTTATATTAGAAGGGTCAAGAAGACTAGTCACTTCCAAAATAGAATACTGGTAACACTATTTAGCTGGCAACCACAATTAGAAAATACGCACTCTTTCAATATGGAACTGGACTGCCGCTTTAGTTCAGCGTTATTAATTCTCTACCCTAGAGAGGCTGGTGTTCCTAATATCAAACTCACCATCATGCTTTAATTCTTACTCTAGAAAGGTTAGAAAACTAGAAAGATTTTTATTTAAAAATATACATAAGGATGAGAAATAAAGTCAAGTTTAAAATGATGACGTCTGCGAAACATCTACAAAATATTAAAAACATTTAAAATAAGTGCTCTTACCAGCATCATTAGCATCGTCCAGTTTCGGAATGCCCTTGATTTTGCTGTGTTTCACCGATGAACATTTTTTGTTCAGCTGAGTTTGTGCCTTAAATTTCACCCAATTCAAAATACTCTCTATGATACCACAGTTAGAGGCCTATACATAATAGATCAGAATTGTGGATGAGAACAATAACGCTTCACACAGCAGATTCTTATATCTCTATTTTAAGTCACTGACCTAACACCATTTCTCAAAGCCCTCTAATTTTAAAAACTGCAACATATAAAAGGTCAAGGAATTAATACATACCTTACTGTTTAGTATTTTATGCACACAAAACCAAAACACAACACTCAAACAGCTTCTTTTCCACCCCTTGTATAATTGGTGAAAGGAGCAAAAGAGGACTAAGACCTAATAAGATGTTGTCTTGTGTTGTGTGGTTGATGTGCTGAGACCTTTTAGGTACTAAGTACCTGCTTCCTAAACTTTGACAGCAAAAGGTAACCTGATGGGATATTTATGACCATTTAAAGTTTATGGCTGAAAGACAATCAAAAGCATTTAAGAATAAGACTCTGTATCAACCACTTAAGAAACTGATAATGTTTTATGAAACACATCTGCGGTAAAACTAGAATATAGCATATTTTCTAAACTAAAACTTCTTTAGTTTCAGTTTCACATCAAAAGAAAATACAGGTGGAGCAAAATACTGTGAGCTTTGGCTTTTCATTAACCCCCATAATACAGCACTCATTGGTTAGAGATTGTGCTGCACATTTAACACATCTGGAGATCAATGTTCACTTCTAGGAATATTAGAAACACTGTAAATCCAATCTACTGATAGAAATACAACACATATAACAAAATCGATACAATAACAAGATTGTGTTCTGTTATTTTTTCCTGTAAGTTCTACAAGAATGTCACCAGTAACATAGAATTAGAAAAATAAAACACTCTGCAATAAGTGGAGTTTTGATGCCAAGAGTATTAGCAGTGGCACCGTTCTCCTTACTACTGGAGTTCCATTTATGCTGCTGGCACTAAATAGGACTTAGTATAATGAGTTCTGGCTAACAGAATTCTACTTTTCCTTCCTTGTATAAAACTACAGTAGAGGAAAAACCTCTACCATGTATTTCTACTAATACATTTATTTAAAGTAGCAATTCATAGCCCATCTACAGGCAAAATTTCTAAACTTGTTGCCTGACAATAATGATGATTTTGAATACTACAGCCACAATTTTGCATTTCTTTGATTACTGGAAGAATAAATAAATGTGACATGTTCCATCCCTCTCTCTTCACTTCAGTGAAAGAGAATATCAAAGAATAAGGTAAACAATATTCTTAACTTCAGAAAAATACTTTAGCACAAAAAAATTGGCCAAGCCCCATGTTTAGGTTCTAAGAGTCAAATTTATTTCACCCATATAAATACCAGAATCTCCAACAAATGAGCTGACCAGGTGAAGCTCGCTTTTAGATCCAGGGCAACAGCCAAAACACAGTCATTGCTTCCATTATTAAGGCCAGAGAACGAACAGAAGTTCCTCCATCCTATTTTCATAGTTTGCTAATGTGACTAGAGTACCATAATGCACTAATTAATCTTCTGCTACATAACGTACATACACTTGATCCAGTATGCCAATTCCTGCCTCTCAGAAAAAAAGAAATATGCATTACTTACTGCTTTAAAAAATTTCTCAGACAGCTGGCACTTGGACCCAAAACTTTTAGGCTGCAATGTCATGTTTTCCTTTGTCTGGGAATCAAATGATGGGTTTTCAATCAAGCAATTCACAAAAACCCATATATGATTCTTCACCTGTTGAAAACATAGAATCCAATTTACTCAACAAAATTACCATATCCTTCTTTTTCAGTTTTTTTTTGTATACAGCTACTTGCCTGAAATGGTTTCACTGAAACTCCAGCTTTATTCTTCTTTTTCACCACTTCTATCAGTTTGCCCACAACCTGATCCACCACATAATCAACATGCCTACCACCCTTAAGGAGGGAATAAAAAAAAAAAAGAACAATTGAATTTCCCAATATCTTTTAGCCTTATTAACAAAGTTCCTGTAGTCATACTTAAATGTGGAAATCCATGCATATTAAGCGCAGCATAACAAAGGAAAATTTGGTTTAAAGTTTCTCTTTCATGTCATTTAGTTTTCATACAAGTGAGGATGATGGACGTTACACAGAACAGAATAAGCATGAGACCTTTATTCACCGTACAGTGGTTGACTTCAAATGTAGCTGCTTACAGCTTGTAACACGATACAAAACCTTAAGAGTATGGCAGATCTGAAGATGACTCTAGCACTGGCATGGTACCTGCAACACTACCTGGCTGTCAAGAGGTATATTTTTAACAGGCACATAAATAACCAGGGACCCAAAACATCACATATTCGTTCATCATATTAAACTTTCCCTATTTGGTTCATAAAAAAAATGTTCAAGAGCTCACCCTCAGATATACAGCATCCATGCCTACTCCTCCCCAAAAGTCATCTCACCTTTTCTTAGCTGTATTTACAGAACTCTTTGAATAAATGCTATTAGCATTCTTTGCTAGCCTAGGGCTTATGTGAGGGCAAAGGGAGAGCAAACTGCAAATAGCCAACCACAAGATCCAGAAAATTCTAAGAGAGCGAGATAACCATAAGGAGATGAGCAGTTCTCCTTAAAACTCACCAGAGGCTAAATCTGCTCCAAATTCACACCTGATATAGCAATGAGAGATACATACAGAGCAAGCAGTTAACCACAAGCAAACTGACCCCTTAGAAGACCACAGGGCAGTAACTTGTAGCTACATAATCATGCTGCCACCTGTCTTATAGCAAATGAGCAGTCAGCTGGACTCCCTTACAGTTACTGCCCAAATGCAGAAGGAAAAAAAATGGCTTATAAGCAATTTCTTGCATCACCACAGTACTAGAAAAAAAAGGAAAGAATATATAGGATTTTCGTCCTCCATTGAATCATAACAGCTGAAACATTCACAGTGCCCATCACAATTCTTCGCTTTACCATAGCAGAAAGCAGGACCAAGCACTGGTTATCCTTGCTTAAGGCTTTCCCAACTAGATATTTCAAGTGAAGCAAGAATTATTTAAGACATTATTGCAAGAAAACTTTTGGTGGAGGCAATGTATTCAGCTCCCAACTTTGATTCCTGGAACAATAGACCCCAAGGAAGAAATACTTCTATACCTAAATTCTGGAAGTAATAAGTCAGAAAAGTTACTTTTTTGAAGCCATATATAACTCATGATTTGCAATACAGCAGGGTGATGAAAACACAGATTATTTTCAATGATTAAATAGTGGGTTTACTTTTGATGAAATTCAGTCTAAACAGGGAAGCACTATAGTATTTGAACACCTTCAGAAGGTGCCCCAAAGCTTCTATCACCTTCTCTAGCTACAATTCTTTTTGCACTTAAACTTTAAACCAGCTACAAAAAAACCCCGAAAACATACTGCTAAAAGACAAGTAATTTTGAAATTAAATTGCTTGGAAAATAAAAGCCTTTCACATAAGCCTTCTGGAAAAAAAAAAAGGTCTATTATACATCTATTACATCCTAACAATGACTACTGATTTACATGTGTAAAACAAACTTAACAATTACAGAGTACATTCTTCGATGCAGAAGTAATCTGAATCAGCACCACTAGTAAAGACTAAAACAGTACAAACATATCATAGATAAAACATTACAGATCAGGAAGAACAGCTAGTATTTGAAGATGTGTATCCTGTAGTATTTAATTCTATGTAAAAATGACTACAGAAATGGCCTAAATCAACGGTGATAAATATGTTTAAATATTTATAAGTCCAAGGTGACACAACCTCCCTTACAGGTAAGATAGCAGGCTTTCTTTGGGAAGATGTCAAAAATATGAACGAGCCTAAAAGCCCTGGATATCTGAAAGCTGTTTACATTTTTGATTATCCAAATGACTTCCTTTAAATTTACAGACAAAAAGGTACAAATAATAATGAGATCTTAAATTCTAGTGGCTGTTACAGAGAGTTCATAATGCTTTGACTAAAAAGCTTGTAACAAAGAATGGAGTGATGCAGGCATATCCTATACAATTAAAACATACCTAACTCAATGCTCAATCTTTTACACAGCAGATCACCTTTGCTTAATATCAATTAGTGCCTTACAAAAATACACACTGAAGAGTGGATTCTGTTCAGACGAAATTGCGTTAGGACAGACAAAATACAGAAAACATATCTACGGAGACATTCATCATGAGGTAACAAACAAAAAACCCTCCTTCTTTAAAGCTGTTTTAAAAACAGAACTGAGGAGAGAAAAAAATCTTTTGATGGGTATGAGGAAGAATAGGACAGATAAGAAATAAGAAATGGAAAACAACTAAACCAAGAAAAAACAGCCAAAGAGTCAGAGGAAGACAAAGAACAAACAACTAGCAAGCAAAACCCAAAACTTAGGACTCTACACTTTAAAGCAGAGTATGCATCTGAAAAGACTGCAGAAGATGTAAAGTGGCTGAATTGATGGGATATAGTAGCTGCGTTCTCAACTTCACATAGAATGTAGAGATGAAAATAAAAACAGAGAGAGGAGGTAAAAAAATGGCTTAAGATGGTAAATATTATTAGTCACAACCAAACCAGTACTTGCACTTCAAAGAAACCATGTATGGTTTTTGTCATTCTCTCAGTCACCTACTAAACAGCAACACAAACCACAAGTGTGTTTTTTAAGCACCATACATACAAGCAGTTTTTCATGTCTTTTCTTCTTAAAAAAACTAACAAAACAAAACCCCAAAACCACCAAAATTAAAACACAAGTCCATCATTCACATATGGATGACAGAGATTCAGCATGGGGAGAGTTCAAGTGAAAGTTGATACATTAACATCCTACCACTGTAAAGAAAAATAAATCCATTTCTAAACCATAAGAAAAGCTAATACAGGAAACTATCAAATTGTGTGATTAAAAAAAAATTCCACATTTAAATAGCAATTTTAAAACGTGTTACTTTTGTGAATTGCAATACTGAAAACCTATGATTATTGAAATACCTCAGTATATTTTTCTGTTTACAACTTGAGCAATTTTTATTTTTTTTTAATTTTACCACTTCAAATATTTTGCTTAAACTAACATCTGACATATCAAAAAATAGCTACTTACCAGTAATTCTTGTTCTTGGACGATATTAGTTATCATAACAATTCCCCATTCCTGTGTCCATTCTTAGTGTGTAGCAACGAGTGAGGGATGTTCAGAGCTCAAAGTTGGGAACCTCTCAACCATCTCACCAGTAGGTGGCACATTTACCCACTATAGAAGCATAACAGCCTATAACTGCCTCAACTGTCAGTACATTTTAATACGAAACAGGAAAAGAAAAATACCCTCTAAATCTAGAGGGCTGTCAATAATTATTATGGCTATTATGAGAAAGAGCACTAAAACTGCATAACCTTCTTTTCCCAGAAGGTAACCATTATGACTGAATCCCAGTCTCGCAAACTTCAGAATCCAAAGACACCTAACGAAATGGTAACAACTAAAATCTTGAAAATGAAGCTTAGACTGACTGCTATATTCATATATATATTCTATTCATACTGTCATCAATCGCCAACAGCCTCAATTAATTCCAAGGTAAGCCATATTTAAACTCTATGGACAGATAAATGGTTCATATGGCAAACAAATTCAGAAGCTAATTATAAATTCAAAGGTTTTGTTCAATTAGCTACACAAATAAAATCCTATTTGCTTTTGCATTTGTTTTCTGTTATATTTATTTGATTAGAATAAATCTGAAAATGTCAAGTTCTGGAATGGTCCTGAATTTCTTGCTGAACTCCGGCAAATTTTAACAGGTTGGGATGCTCCCTCCACCCAAGTCTAGTATCTGACACCGCATCTGTATTAGCTGAGCATTTCTGCTAAAATGATTAGTCATATTACAGTTAGCAGTGCCGCTCTATCAAAAATATCATTAGATTGCCATGTTAATAACTGAACTTTCTACTACAATTTCTACTACAGCTACTATGTGAAATTCAGAACTTGAGAAGAACACATTTAATCAGTTTATATACAAGTCTCACTAAAGCTTATCTGCACAACCGTAATAGATACAAACATTCTTTCAAATGCTGCCTCAGAGTTTGAAGTCAAATTCTGTGGTGGTCTACTGTGGCAAAATTGTGAATAACTGAGTATCTGACCAAGGTAACCAATTTACAAGAACAAAGCAAGGGAGCTGAGCCTCAACATACTGCCTGACCTTCTACACACCCCTCAAAAAACTCCCCCGTCAACCTAAAAAATACTTTTTTGTAATTTAAAGCAAGTTTAAAAAAAGTGGAAGGGAAGTTATGACTGGGTGAAATTTCTCCAGGAACAGAAATGAAAAGCTTTCAGCAAACAGCGATAAATAACCAAAAAACAGCTGAAATGAGCTCCTCACCTGTTAGCAGATAAAGGGACAGGCAGTTGACGCAGTTAGTTACTAGCCATTATGTCTCATCAGTGGGTAGTTGCACATCAATTGCTGGTGAGGTGGTTCACCGCCCCGAACATTCCACATCCAGTCACACACATAAGGCATGGATTGGGAGAGCGGGAAAAACTAGAAATTACAACACTTACCTTTGAAGAATACACAGTACTTTTTCTATGAATTTTCTTAAAGAATATATGATAACAATGTATGTGTAACTGCATGATGGGTGAAAACTGATCCAAAAGAGTCAAATTCAAAATCTTATGAGTAAGTGTATGCAATATATTTAACTTAGGAGCCAATAAGTATTCATTTTTTCCAAATACCTTTTCTTCACCTGATTATCAAACATTATTAAGTTTCTCTACACTGCCAGCTTCTTCATAAAGGTATAGTAAACATCTTTAAGGTCATGCTATTTTCCTCCTTTATGTTGCATAAAGAGGCCTGAATTAAAACTAAGTTTTAACCTTTCAACTACCAGATACGTTTGTTATCCCTACTTTTGACAAGTATCATATAAGCATTTAATTGAAATGCACACTTAGAAAGTAAATATTCCACAATGAAATACACTGTTCCTCTTACCACTGAACACTGCTTCAGCTACACTGAAAATGACACTGGAAGAAGTGTAGTAAAAATTACATACTGCCAAAACACTGGCTACACATCATCTACCACCAAGATTAACACTGATATTTCTGGGCAGGACCCCGCTTAGTATAACCACTTGTGCTACCATTAGAATTTTCTTCTGTTTGACTCTTTCAGAAAGGATCTGAGCAAGGAGGGATTTTGAAGTGTCTGATTACAAATTCTTATGGTTCTCATCTTTTGGGGAAGCTCATGGTTAAGATCCCCTAAAACCAGCCTCACCAATCACTAGAATTGCTTGACTGTTCTCAGATCACTCATCTGGTGCAATCTGTGAAGAGCAGAAATGATAAAGACCTTCTTTCACCATGGCAGATCCCAGATCCCTAAACCTGGGCCACACCAAACTGGCACACATGAGAGTTCCTTAGTTGATTTTCAGGTGACTGCCTTAGTGCCTGACCACCCCAGCACTTTAAGAAGCACAAAGATGGTGGTATGCTGAGCATATTGCTGCTTCATCATAACTGAAGATTTGCTGTGATATTGTTTCACTACTGCTACAGTTGCTAATAAGTACAGAGAACACCTAGATTCCCGTATACAGAAACACAAATAAAAGAAAATTAATCTCAACATTTCAGGCCAGTTTTATACATCATAAAGCAATAAATGGAAAGCCATTCTTCAAGAACACCAAAAGCTGTTTCTGCCTTCTAAAACTTGCCACTACTAGCTTTAATGGGGTTTGTACATTTTTTTTAACCTAATTTCAGAATTATTTTATTACAATGTGTTAAAGTGGAAGGAAAAAAATAGTCCCATTCATTTTATATTTAATCAATACAATGTCTGATTACATAAGATATCAGTAGAACTGAGATAATGACTACTAGTGTTTTAAAAACTAGTGCCTATTCAGAAATACTGCTATAGATGTATTTTGATTGCATCCAATTGCTCTGCCAGATCCTCTCATGCAAAGCATTATCTCACCTATTTACTTTCAGTAACCCAGATGTACGTTATTTTTCATATATCTAACTGGGCATAACCTTAGCACACATTTTTGTCATTTACATTTTTTATCATTTAATATAACTACTCACCTTTGTGGTAGCTATACTATTTACAAAGCTGATTTGCTGAAACCCTTTTTCACTTAAAGTGAGGCACACATCCCATCGTTCATTCACAACTTCGTGAATAACTTTTAGTGCAACTCCAGTTTCATCCAGCTTGTCTTTTACGTAAAGATCTACATAACTGCGAAATCCATTTACCTATGAGTAATACAGGTGACAATTACTATTCTTTGCATAAAATACTTAGTACACTCATATTTAGTAATATTTTAAATTAGGCTCTTACAGGTAATTTCTTCCCATTCAACATGACTTTGACTCCTTTGCATGACCCAGCCAAATCATATGCTCTTCTTGTCATGAGGGCCACAATATCCTTATCAAGCTTTTCCATTTTAAATTTAGATAGATCTGGTTGGAATGTAATGCATGTGTAGTCATCACCATCGAAATGCTTAATCTTGGGTTCAGAGGTCTTCATCATATTGTTCATCCAAGTCTTTGGAAACAAAACATTTTAGATGTTATTTCACAATATGTGTTCTCCTCCTCCTTTGTTGCATTTTCCAGCTATGCTAGGATTGCAACAGCTACACAACAAAGACCTCACAGACTTCTTTTAGAAGTTTCCTCTGGTAAAACACTACATGTAAAATTAATTGCTTTATCGAGATTTGCACAAGCATAGGTGATGGCAGATTTGTGGTTTCTGTAAATACGCAGGTATCATTCCACTGATGGACATGATTCTAATGCAAATAGAGCCCACCACAGAACTGACTAAATTAGATACAAATGAGCTAGCTAAACAGTCCTTATTACCCATCCGTTTAACGCTTTCAATCTACTACACACTTCTATAGAGAGGCTTATTGGTGCCTGTGCAGAGACTCAGTAGTCTCCGAGACAGCATCTTAGTGGCTGTACAGAGTAGCAAAGGATACTTCTGGACAAACCAACTTGCTCAGACTTGACTCGGGAGTCTTGGTATTGCCCCCTGTTTAAGAACACGGGCACATTTATAAGACCAAGCAGAATGCCTACTCACAGCATATATATCACAGTTCAGTTGTATTAAATTTTCACTACTTTTGAAAATACTGGAAAACGTAACACTTTATCTAAATCATAAAGCATGTCATTTTCAAAAAGTACACTCGACCCAAATTTAATGTGCTTTTTGGCAATCAGCAGAAAATACTACATTTTTAAAGAGAGAGATAAAGCTATTGCAATGTATTGTTTATGTAGTGACATGACAGCACTGCCATAAATTATTTACTTGTCCAGAAAAAAGTAGAACGAAGCCACCAACTGGGAAAGACTCCAAAGCCAAGAAACTTTGGTACCTAATACTCTAACAAAGTTCTTCAAACTTTTAGACAGGTGGCCATCTCAAAGCTATATACAGTAGATCAGATTACATTCAATCCTTGGTCTGTGTACTAACAATGATAACAATGAGCAATGGGTACAAAATGGGGAGGGAGGGGAGTTTGCACCAAAGTCCAGCTAGACTTACGAAATTCATGACATTAACACTGAAATATCTTTTCCTTAACACTATAAAAATAGTTAGATAATTGCACAGCTAAGTAGAAAGGTTTTTTGACAAACTACTAACAGCAATTACAAAATGTTTCAGTTAAATATATTCCTTCTCACACGCACAAAATACCCCTTAACAGAAATTTGGTTTTCGTTTTCAGTCACTTTACACTCCGAAGAAAAATATTACTTAACAAAACCTCCAGATTCCAATACACAGAAGTACCAATTTTACTGACTGAACTATCTAGCCTGCAAATTCTACACGTCCATTTGCATGTTAAATGATTCATTTCATGAAATATTCATGAAATATAGAAAACGTTAAATTTTAAATTTATAATTACAGCAAAGGAAAAAAGTTGAGATCATTTCTATACCTGCTTAAAGCTGTGTTTGTACTCCTTGCAAGCAGTTTCAACTGTAAACTTTGTACTAAATATGTTACAAAGCTTTGCACCATAGCCATTGCGTCCACCTGAAAAAAAAATAATAAAAAAAACCCATCCAAAATGTTTAGTAAGTTTTTTACAGTAGAATCATATTTAAGATATTCAGAGTATGCCAATGAAGTAACATGTTGATATGTAAGACAAAGGTGGGGCCACATGTCAACAGCTATCAAAGGATGCCAGAGATGGAGTTTCACACTACCTCCAATCTGGTGCAACTGCTTCTGCCTCAGAAATGAGCAGTTTGCTCCTCTCCCCAAGGCTAGGACGCTCCCCTTGTTTCCCTTAGGTTGATCTACCCGGTTGCTTGCTGAAAGCCAAGTGACCTCAACAAACTGACCAGCTGAAAACTAGGTCACGATCAGATCCAAATCACTCTGCAACCACACATGATAACTGGGGCAAAATATATGGGGTAGGATAGAACAGAACTAACTTTCATTCACGATCCAAATAAATTAGGGTTACTTCACATTTAGGATATTAAATCATATCCTAATTTATTAAATTTATTTTTCCCTTTATTTCAAGAGTAAATGTTTAAATGCTTGCATACATTATAATTAAAATATGAAAATATGTTGTTACTGACATTAAAGATGTAAATATAAAGTTCTCTGTAAACATTGATGTTAAAAAATAAAAATAGAAGTTTAAGTAATTTTACTTTAACAGAGCTATAGTAAAGTTGGCTAAATGATCATCTGTTATGAAACAGGACAGAAATAGAAAAAGTAAACAGAGAAAGCATACTGAAAAGCAAGCAACGGCTTAATTGAATAAAACAAAGCATGTTAAATAGTCTTGCCTGTAACTTTTTTCTCATCATCATCATAGTTGCTGGATGTTAGCAGCTGCCCAAAGATTAGCGCAGGTACATATACTTTTTCTACTTTGTGTTCCACAACTGGTATACCCTTTCCATTATTCCATATGCTGATAATGTTTGATTCCCTATAAAATAGTGAGGACATTAAGCCAATTAATGTAATCTTGAAAACAGACTCCTGCATACGTTTTACCTGTTTAAATAACCACATAAAATACAATAAAGGACCATGTTCTTACCATGTTTATTCACAGCTCTATGAATTTTAGTTACAAAAAAGACTTTTTTGTGCTTATTAGATGTCTTAGCAGAAGGAATATAACTGCCCACACACGACAATATTTCATATCATGAAAATAACTCCCAAAAATCTGTTTGAAGAGCTTTCACTATCCACATGATCTGGGACAGAATCCTGAAGTTTAGTTATAGAATTATACTTAGAGATGTAGCTTTTTAGGTTTCATTGAAGTCCACACAGACACAGCCAAGTTATCATCTGTATGAAACTGTTATTTCCCAGTTATGATAAACGTTGTAACTTATTTAATGCATCAATGCCAAAATCCATCAACCTCTGGCATTGTTAATACTTGTAGCTCTCATAGAATTTTCATTTCATAGTATTAGAGAGTTCAAAATGATGACAGATCAGGCAGGTTTACACTACCATTTCCCTCCCACTCCATGATAAAAACTATTTGGCTACAGAAACTGATAATGCACTGAAAACTTGCAGAAAAATAATTCCTCAGTATATTTATCCTAAAGATTAGGTGTGAAAATTGGGTCTCTCAAACATTTATTATTCGGTTACACATCACGGAAAATGTACTACTAAAGGAATCCAATCAACATCTATTTAACTATGGTACTTCTAATTAGGAAATACCTCCTTAAGTATTTAATATCGAAAAACAGTGGTAGTGACTTCCTTACAATCTGCAGTTTCAGTGTCATATAGCTGACTAATTCAAACATAACCTTATGCTAATGCTAAAGGAGTTAACATAGAAGTTCAAAATGTGCAAAATTATGTTACTAAATCTCAAGGCTGGTCTTTATGATTTATAAGTAACATGGCTGGTTATAGTTATGTGCTGCCAAGCTTTCACCTAATCATGAATTTTATAATCTTCTGGTTTTAAGTTTCATTCAATTAAACATTAATGAGTGATTTAGGAAAACATATTATTATAAATTCAGAATGGTAGTACTTACTACTAACCACTTTAAATTCACCTCTTCATCTTAAAATATGAAGCTAATGGAAATAATTCCAAAAATATTATTTTATTTAAAAAAAAAATTAATTTCATTTAGTAAAATAATTTGTACAAATCTGAACTACAATAGCACTGAAAGGGAAAGTAAATTAAAATATGCTTTTACTTACGGATCAATGGATATTTTAATACAAGTCATATTCTTGTCCCTCTGCTTATTATCAGCAGCATTTACTACAAAACAAAGTAGCACAAATTAACACTTTATAGGAGCAATAATTAATTACTTGATTTGTAAAACTGATTATATACATATTCCACCACAAGTTACAAAGGTCCAGGTATTTCTTAATCTGGTATCTTTTTGTATACTCTGTATCTTATTACTGAAATCTATAAATACGACCAAGTATCTGCAAGAAGATATTTTTCAACCTTCTTCTAATTACTGACTCTATTTCTAGCAGTTAGACAATCTTAGAAATAAATATAGAAGTGTATTTTTTAAGCCTGTTCTCTAACTGTTCTTAACATACTGAACACTTCATTCTTCTGTTGCTGTACTTGTTTGGATATTTATTACAGATATTACACTATGTATGCTAAAAACCCTAGGCAATTGTATGCATCACCAGGTCAGTTTATGCATCCTTTTGTTACCAAAACCCAATCCTGAAAAAGTCACATCCATTAAGGAGTGCTCTGATTGCAGCAAAAGTTATTTCTAAAGTGCCCGTGAGACTTATAACCAAGTTCTAAGTTAGTTCCTAAACAGTTTACACAGTTTAGCATCAAAAGAATAACTAGAAAATCAAAAGAATGATAACTAGAAGTTAAATTTTGATCAGAACTTAATTAAACTGCACTCCAATGCATATTAACTACAAAGAACAGAAATTAGAAATGCGACTATGGGCAGTAATCATGAAAGCACATTTACAATAATTTTCAGCATTTGTCTCATCACCCACGAAATACATCAGAGTAAAGCCCAAAGCCACTGAAGGACATGAAGACAAATCCACTAAAATATCTTAATACCTTAATAGGTTATAAGCACCTCAATATAAGATCAGATATTTCAAGGTGCTTTAGATAAAACCATTAAGTGCAGTTTCATTAAAAAGTATGCACAGATACAATGTCAAATTTTCATAATGTTATTACACTGACCCATAACTCTCAAGCTACACTCTGTGGAGCACTCATCAGTGCTACATAAAGAAGAAATAAGCCATACCGTACTGCAATAATGATATGATAATGATTTTCCTTTTGAATGGGACAAGATAGAAGTGACTCCCTCCCGTGAAAAGCCCGTAAATTTCATCTATTAAGCAGCACTCAAAACAAGAAATGACAAAATATTTTCATTCCTGTATTTCTCAAATTAAGCAATAAGTAAAAACCAAAAATTAAAAAACCTTCTTTTCCAGCTGGCCAAGATATAGTCTTCATTGCCTCCAAGACAAGAATGCTGTAAAGCATAGTTTTAGAGGTGTGGATAAGTGCTGAACCCCATGAAGGTCATGGCAAAATTTCAATTGATCTCAATCAACCATAATTTAGTTCACAATGTAATCCTGCCAATCCTTACAACATAACTTCATAAAAACTGATTAGCCCAAGAATTCACGTCAATTAACCCAAAATATCAGTTCAGCAGACAGCACACTGTTCAGATGTTGTACATCTCTACTGCTGGTTAGTCGTCAATGTGTGTCTGTCACCAAGAGAGTATCATGGACTAGTAAGTCATAGTGACTCACGGATTTACAACAGAATTTTCTAAAAAACATTTGTTTGTGCCTGGTCATCATGCTTTTAAAGGGCAGTATGGTAATTATTTTTAAAACTGTCTGAAGTCTAGAAATGATCCATGTAAGAATCACCATAACCACCACTATCATTCTGTACAGAAGGAGGTAGTTTTAAATGATTCATGAGATGATGATTTAAGTTAACACTTAGGTCAATTTTCAGTTGTCTTCTTTCTGATGAATAATCTTCTTTCAAATGTTATTTAAAACTGTGGCCCTGATCAACTTTGCAGATTAAAAATCTTGCAACAATACTGATCATAAAGAATGATCTAGTTTAGATATTCAGTAACAAACCTTTACATTGGTTTACAAGTTCAACTGGAAATACTCTTCTCTCTTCAAACTGTTCTGCAGTGCTGGAATGCACTAAAATTTTCATGCACTGAAGCTTAGTGGGACTCTAGGTCTGTGATTTAAACTTAGATACAAATTAATGTGCTTTGAGAGCTCTTAGAAAACCGTGTACTCCATAATGCTAACACAATATTATTGCTAAAAATACTCACCAAGGATTTCATCAAAGATCTTGTACAAGCCTGGAACAAAGGTAACTTCTCTGCAATTCATTCCTACATCTTCATCATAAACCCACATTAACTACACGGAAACAAAACAAAAATATTTACTGTCCGTGATTCTATAAGATCTATTTACTTCAGGAGTTTTACTCTTCCAATCTGATTGCAGTTGTCAAATGAGACAAAAGCAGAAGTTTGGCAAAAATTACAACTATACCCACAAAGATTTCCATAATGAAAATGCATCATTTTCTGCTTGGTGGGGAACTCCAACACTACAGACAGTGAAGTTTGAAGCAATTTGCAGCTTCACTAAAAATAGCTGAAAAAAGTGCCAGCAGGAGGCTTAAATTCTCCGTTCTCTACCTAAACAAACAGACCAAAGCATTTTTGGACCCGGAACAAATGCTACTTACAAATATGTATACATATTTGTGTGCATATAGCCATGTTTGTAAACACACATATATACACATACCTGTGCATTTACACACATAGGTATGTGTTTACATTTTGACTGCACTGCAACATCTTCTGAGCATCTTTTTTCAGGTGAACAAAGCACTGCTTTAAAGTCTTCTCTTGACCCCTTCCTACACACGCATACATAAACATGACCATAGTATTTACCATGATAATTTAGAATACTCAGAAAAGTAGAGAATTGCCTAGTTATTAACCAGAATAGTCATTTCCTGGTTAAAACAACAAAAACTATTAAGACTTAGTGACACTTACCTGAGTTAATGGTTCAACTGACCCAATGTAGGTATCTGGACGGAGGAGGATGTGCTCAAGCTGAGTCTTTTTCTGATAAACTCTCTCAACAGACATCTTCTTTGAAGTGTCATTTTTATTAATGCTTTCTGAGTCTTCCTTTTTTGAAGCATTGATCTGATTATCAAATAATGTCTAAAAAAAAAAGACCCCCATCAACCTCATTCATTCAATCTGTCACTCTCAAGTTATAAACAAAACCTAGCAGAGATTTAAATTACAATCAAAACTTGTCATGTAATTTAAATGTTAAGTTTTCAGATGTATTAAGATCAAGCTATCCTCTCAACAGAAAAAAATCAACAGGTTATGTGACAGTTTCTTAACAAATTATCACACAGTCAAACTTTAGTGATTCACTAAGCATGATAAACCAAAACCAAGGAAACAACAGTGCATTGCGGAAAACACCTAATTCCTCAGGTTAAGTATTTATAACATTCATTTTGTGCTTAAGCATTTGAATCCAAAACACCAAATACTGTTCTGAATGAATAACAACAGTAAAATCCCTCTTTTACATTTTAGTTCAGGTAATTCATTCGGTGGGACTTAAGAAAAGCTGAAATGCCTCTCCTATGGCTTCCCAATTGCTATAAATTATGTTCTCTGTTTAACTGAAGTAACTAAACCTGATATAACCCCAGTTTAGAATGCTTTCTGATGAAATAAGCCAAGGACTGTAAAAAAAAAAAAAAAGATAATTACATCGGCTAATGTTGTAATTTAAACAGAAATCAAGCCTAACATGGCTGGAGATGGTGAAAAATGTCACAACTGGAAAAGCAAGCAGTGTTACAGCAAACTAATCCACTTTTGGGGGGAGGATACAGGGATTTGGTGCATCTTTCAGCAAATTTTTCTTGATAAATACCTCCTTCCCACTGAACTGAAGACACACAACAGGAAAAGTTAAAATCTCTCAGAGCAACCAAATCTAGAAAAGCCCCATTCTGAGATAGTAAGAGCACATCTACCAAGAGATTAGGTGTAACATTTTACAGTATACTTTCTTACCTGTAAATTGGAATTATCTTAAAAATACCAGTAAACAAAACTTGAACTCACATGATTTACTTGCCTGGCTAGCAGACATGACGGAAAACAAATTTCTGTCACCATCTGCCTAATACATGAAACAACCTTCTTCTCTTACAGGGAGTTTACCAACTGTTTTGGTTTCGGCTGCCGCCGGCAACAAAAGCGCCACGCGGCCACCCCTCCCCCTGCCGGCGTGCGGAGGAGAATGAAAAGAAAGAGGCAGAAACCAGTGGGTCGGGATAAGGGCAGTTTAAAAGA
>Ga0065711_1035869_pt1 | contig 21724 bp, 13 predicted proteins | sample Hoacrofraction12_FD_59098 | JGI IMG/M metagenome (GOLD analysis project Ga0065711, IMG submission 59098) | Hoatzin crop microbial communities from Cojedes, Venezuela - Epithelial fraction 12 v2 (version 2) | ecosystem: Host-associated > Birds > Digestive system > Esophagus > Crop | place... | reverse complement strand
GAAGCGACAAGGGAGGAGACTTGGCAGCACAGGAGCCAGCGTGCTGTAGTACAAGGGAGTTTCAGCAGCCAGCAGGTTTCAGCAGCTCTTTGGAGTACTTGCACCAAGTGGCTCTGGTCCAGTTGTTACTGGAGTGCAGCGAAAGGTACGTTGTCACGGACTGTGTTTGTCCGAGACTCATTTCCCCGTATGTAAGATGGGACCAATGTTTTTGGCTGTTTGTGAGGCCCCATTCACCTCAGTGCAAATGTGCTGGTGACTTTCACATTGAAGAGTCACGAGTCGCTTTGAACAAATTCTGTCCCAAGTCTTCTTCATGAAGTCAATGGAGGGTCACAGTGATGGCAGCTCTGAGCAGTCATTTCTTGACGCTGAAAAGCACTGTGAGACCTGCCTGTGCACACAGGGACCTGCTACCCCAGGAGCACTCTGCAGGAGCAGCCTTTCTTAAGTATTTGTACTGCTTTATCTTAACCAAAAACATTTATCTGAGCTTGGAAGAAGTTGAAGCCTACCCAGGTTTACTTTGCTTTGGATGCAAAGGCTGCTTGCAAAACCAGCCAAAAAACAGTGGATCCTTCTCTCAGCTTAGGCTGGCAGTGCATACAGTTGTCGCTCCATCCTTCCAGGACCAAACATCTATGAAGCTGTTTTGAATTTACGGAGGGGCAAGCAGTAAGTTATAACCTCATAACCACAGTGACTGCAGAGTCTTGGAAATTAGTGCTGATGCATATACTTCAGGGCTCTCAGCAAGGTGTTATCCCAGCATTCAGTTCCATCTAACTTAGCAATTGTTTTTTTCTGAATGGTGACCAGCCCACATGCAGCAGTTACCTTCTGTTTCCAGCATTTTTCACCAGCCCCTTAAGCAAAGATAAGATTTGCCTTATTGGTCTTTAAAGGTCTCTTCAAACCCAAACCATTCTGTGATTCTGCTTTCCCTCTCTGTCACTCTGCTGTCCTTTCTTTCTCTACTGAAAGCAATACACCTGTTTCTGCAGATGTCTACAGCTCCAAACCAGTCTCTGAATCTCAGTAACTCTGGAGAGGCAGTCACATAAGCTTAAAGCAAAAAATAGGAGTCTGAAAAATAAGCTAAGGAACCTGTTTTGGATGCTACATGTATATAACTATGTATTACAAAAACCCTGACATGCCATGGTAAACTTTACTTAACAGACTGCTTAATCTCTACAAATGTTAACCTCCAGGTTTTTATTTACTGAGCTGGTGTTTTATGATGCCATTGTCTAATTGAAATGTGTTCATTCCTTCTCGAAATGCCACTGCTAAGCATTTTACTGATATATAGCAAGAGAACTGGATGGGATTTGCTTTCTTTCAGAGTAAACTTGGGAGACAGATGGTGTTCAGACAGTACAGATGTGACAGCTTCCATTGCCTGCTTTATGGAGTCTTTCTTGCCAGCTAAGCACTTTTGTTTTCAAATGGCAAAATTGAAATTTTCACAGGCACCATAGAAAAAGAGGCAGAAGAAGGAGATTTGTATTTGTGCATCCTCAGCAATGAGGACGTTTGTTTCCAAGACTGGAGCGGGAGGTGGCTGGAGCCAAGTTCTCATCATCTTGAGCCCAGGCCATTGTGTATAGAGCAGCAGTTTGGATAGTCCCAATCCTTCCGTCTCTCTGCTGTTGCATTGCTTATTACTTGGAGCTTTCCAAAAGAGACCAATGGCTCACTCTTTTGTTACAGATGGGGAGATTCAGGCTCAGAGAAGGGGCCTGAGCTGCACAGCATTGGGAAGCAGAGGGAGGTCTGGGAATAAAGCCCAGCTTGCCTTGGTCTGGAGCCAACGCAGCGGGCACTAGACCCAATCAATCCCCCAGGCGTGGTGGGGGGAGTGGAGGGGGAGAACAGGCAGACCTGGCACTGCTGGTGGAAGCAGACTCTCAGAGCCAGGTGACATTTGTTCCAGTGTTCAAACTCTTTCAGGTTGGGCAGATAGAGAACAACAGATTTGTTAGGAACGGTTTTTTTCCTTGTACAGCTCGGGTGCTTGAAACAATGAAAGGACTACTGTTTCATTTCACAGAATGGTAGGGTTTGGAAGGGATCTTTGGGGATCATCTAGTTCAACACTCTGCTAAAACAGGTTCACCTAGAGCAGGCTGCACAGGACCTCGTCTGGGTAGGTTTTGAATATCTCCAGAGAAGGAGAATCCACAACCTCCCTGGGCAGCCTGTTCCAGTGTTCCGTCACCCTCAGAGTGAAGAAGTTCTTTCTCATGTTCAGATGGAACTTCCTATGCTTTAGTTCGTGCCATTTCGCCTTGTCCTGTCTCTGGGCACCACTGAAAAGAGTTTGGCCCCATCCTTCTGACACCCACCCTTCAGATATTTATAGGCATTTGTAAGGTCCCCTCTCAGCCTTCTCTTCTTCAGGCTGAACAAGCCCAGCTCCCTCAGCCTTTCCTTGTAGGACAGATGCTCCAGCCCCCTCACCATCCTCGTGGCCCTCCACTGGACTCTCTCCAGTAGCTCCTCATCTTTCTTGAACTGGGGAGCCCAGAGGTGGATGCAGTGTTCCAGATGGGGCCTCACTAGAGCAGAATAGAGGGGGAGGAGAACCTCCCTTGACCTGCTGGCCACACTCTTCTTAATGCACCCCATTTGATTGGATATCATTATTCTGCTGTTATTTACCACGGGGAGAAACAGCAAGGCTATTTTGCATGGAGGATGAATAATCCTTTGAGACCCACTAGCTTGGATTATCACAAAGGTGAAGAGCTCAGTAGGTGTAGTTCAGCTCCTTCCCTACAAAGCTTTCTATGGGCGGTCTTTTTGTGATGTTATTGTGCCCCCCAGACAGGGCTATCCTAGGAGCTGGACTGGAGCTTTTGCCTCAGGCAGTCCTTGGGACTCTGCTGTTACTGCAGATGCTTTTCACTGCTAGCTAGTCGCCTGCCATTAACACTAAAAGCCCTGGGAAACACTGATAAGGAAGGCCAGGTCTGGCTCTAGCCCATTTCTTAGAAGCTGTTCACCTTTTGTAAGGCAGTGCTTTCAGCATTGTAAGTTAGAGAACAAAATCACAGCTGCCCCGAAACCCATGGGACTTGTGCCAGCTGGGCTGGAGTTTCAGTCCGGAACAAAGACTAGATCTCTCTGAAAAACTGCAAAATGTGGAATGTTGGCTACAAGCCAAATCTCACTTTTGAATAAAGATAATTTTTTTTGTTTGTTTATTTTTTGCAAGGGGGTCTGGAAGCCAATTTTCCTCCCTGGGAAGACAGCTGAGTCTGTGCAGGCTGCACTGGATACTCGGCTCCACTCTCTGAACCAGACTTGCTCCCTGCTCTGACGCCAATTTGGGAGGGTGGGCATGGTTGGAACTGGGTCCCTGGTGCACCCAGAACAGAGCTGAGCACAGCTGGTAGCTTGGCACAATGCTGCTACAAAGTCTGGTGGTTTATTTGCTGTCATGAAGACCGGGCAGGCTGTCAGCAGGCTGCCATCATGCATTTCTCTCTGCAGACTACCTGTGGACACATGGCTGGGAATCTGGGGGTCTGCTGTGGTCCCGGCTGCCTCTGGTAGGCTTAGATAGCAACAGTGCTAGAAATACCCAGAGCAGCCATCTGTGGTGAGATGACTCTGTCTGTGTGTATTCATAGTAACTGCATAGCTTTATTGTGCTGGTGTTCATGGACTGTTGTTAATTTTTGTTTCTGATACCAGTCAACAGAGAAAGAAAAGTTTCTGGTTCAGAGCAAAAGTCAGCCTAGGACTGTGAGTTTCTCGTTAATCTGACGGTGGCCAGACATCTTCCACAGCCGCCTGATCTGTCTGTAGTTGAGGACACTGGATAAGATGATGGAAAGGCTATCTGCTCCCCACAGCTCTAGTTTGGCAGCAGCTAATTGCCATACCAGTTTAGCTGAATCCAAGATATGGAGACAAACTCTTTGCTGGCTTTGGACCAAACCTGACTTCAAACCCATGGCTGGCTGGTGCAAAGATATGGTGTGAAGTCAGTCTTTGGTTTCAAAGGGGATGAGCTGTCTGCAGTAAATCAGGCAGGTTTTGCTTACGACACTCCCTGACAGTGCAGGCTCTCTTGCAAATCGTTCTGGTGTTAGGTGGCCATGGTTTCAATTCATCCAGCCTCTAACATATTTTACTGCTTATCGGTTTAATTGCAAGGGGCCCGTTGCCGTGCTGCCTGACTGCAGAGTGCCAACTTAAGTGTCTATAACCCTGGAAGTGCAGTGCCCATATTCCCAGGCCCAAATCCCTCTGCCTCATGCAAGCATGCTGTGTCAAACCAGATAAGTAGGTAAATACTAAAAAATTAGCAATTTAGCACATGTGCAAAGCTGCCAACTGGCAAGAATCCTCAGAGCAGTAAGATGAAACATTCTGAGTTACCGAACAAAATGTCTGTGCTGAGGTACTGAAATACATGTATTTAATGTGCTATTATTGAGGTTCAGTGGCAAAGCAGAATGAAAGCTATTTAAACAAATCCTCACTTCATGTAACGTTGCTGTAGTCCAAGTAGTTGCTCAGCATATCACGAAAGACAATATTATCCAGCTTTTGTTCAATATCAATTATTTTTCTGCTTCAAATAATAAGAAGCGTTTTTTTTTAAAAATGGGTTTTTCTTAGACATTAGGGAAAATAGAGTTAACAGACATCAGAACTCTGTCTTGCGAAATTCACTGTGAAGCAGGCACAAGTATAACAAAAGTAATTATAAGTGAATGCTGATAATTTATTTACTGGGATAGTAGTATTGTTAGAGATGTCAAAATCCTGCTTTATCTGCGTCTGCACAAGTAGGCTTTTTAAAAGAGTTTCTATGTTTCCAGCAGCAAGACTCTTACGATTCTGATGAGGCTGTGAGAAGCACAAGCACTCTTCCATTGCAGCGGAGAGGAGAGCTCACACTGGGATCTGGAGACGAGTGGTCCCCATTTGACAAGAGTGATTCAGCCAGAAAGTCCAAGTTCGACTGGGCTGCTGTAGGAACGTCAGTCTGGGTAGCATCATGTAGGGATGGGTGTGAAAGTCACTTTGACCAGCTGAAAATGGTTTAGTACATTAAGTTACTGTCAGACAATAACTCCTGTAGAGGAGACAAAGTGAGGTGCAACGGATCTGATGTTAAATCTGCCTTCCTCTGGCAGGTTAATCAGGAAGGTGGGAGGTGGGAGAAATGCTGCAAAGAGCCTCTAGCTTCATCGCAGGCCTTGACAATGCGGGCAACAGCCTGCAGCAAGAAGCCTCTGACTGGACACCAAGCGATGCTTCAGTCTGAGGGGTGAATGCAAAATGTGATGTCTCAGAAGCTGGTGGGGCCCACATTCTCTGTGACTGGGAGGGAGAGGACAAAGCAATCTCTGCTCCTGGGCCATTACATCTGGCCGACGCATTTAGGGCACATGATACCATGCTGCTCCACGCACTGTGGCAGTCAGGGGACCACAGCCATGTGCTTTTAGTCACAGCCTGTCACCTCATCAGGTGCCCCACAGTGCTCTGGGTGTGCTGTGTGGCCAAATCCCACCCTCACACCTTCCACAAGGGGTATGTGGAGCTGCTCCTCAAAGGCAAGCCATACCAACCCAGCTATCACTGGGTTTGCTCCAAAGCCCAGGGAAAGTGAAGGAGTCGTCCCTCACCAAGGGTGTCATCACTATGGAGCTCCTGCCACTAAAGAAATCTTATTCTAGCAGGGAGTTGCATTGCATCCCAAAGCAACAAAGTATATATGCACTTTAACAAACTCAAGCTCAGCTCCTTTCACAAACCAAAATAAATTGTTTCCATGCCTGCCCGGATTCTAAATTAGCAGAACAAACAGTCATTTAAAATGAATGATTTCAAGTCAGAGGAATACAAATCAGAGACTGTATTTCTTCTTATTGGAAGAATACTTTTACACCAAAAAATATTACCTATATTTTCAATCTTCTATAGACTGGGCAGAAGATCTTCATTATCAAGCAGTTAGAAGACAATGTAACCCATTCTGGCTCCACATCTGACATGTCCAAACCTTGACAAATCATTCCCTTTGGTGCCTTTACACACAGCGAGGGTTGCCAGCTACAGGGCTCACATCTTTATTTGGCTTGTGTGGAGCTGGATCCAGAAAAGTTGTGGCCCAAAATTCACCATTATGAGCTGTTTCTCCTCTCTGCTGTGCACGGCACGGACCCCAGCAGCTGTGGCAAAAGATGGTACTGCCAGAGGGGAATGGGGTGTGGGAGAAGGGGAGGAAGGAGTGCCTGCAGCGTGAAGGGGCAACAGAAGAGAGGGACCAGAAAACATTAGCTGAAACCACACAAACCTATGTGGAGATCTTTCTACAGTTCTGCCCCAAATGCTCCTGACTGTCTTGAGCTGCAGCTCAGTCTTTTTTGTCATCCTCACCAGCCCTGCTTTCTTTCACCTGGGCCAAGAAACCATTTTTGCATGGAAGAAGGTTAGTAGGTGATCCTGGTTCATAGCTCTTCTGAGAAAGTGTCAGTCCAGGCAGGACAGCTATTTGGAACAGGTTATAAGACATTACCCTCAGGCAAGTATGGGTGTGTGATGAACGCATTACTCCAAAGGGAGCTCATAATTTGCTACAGACCTTTGGAAGCATCGGTACCAAATTCCAGTTGTGCAAATTAAAACTCTTAACACTTCAGGTCTGATTCAGACTGCTGCAAAGTCAATAGGAGTCTCTCACTGCTTCCAGTGGGTTTTTGATGTGATCCTTATTGAATAAACAACAAAGAAATAAAGATGTATAGAATCTGATTACCAGGTCTCCAGCCTCTGGATGAACTCTCTGCTGTATCATGGAAATACACCGCTAGCATGTGAAGTCCCAGCAAACTGGAGCAGCGTTTCCATCGCCCAGCTGGATACCTCTGGTCAAGATCACCTGTGGCTTCTGGTCCTAAAGTCGCTAGTCTCTGTTATGCAAGAGGTAGGACTATCATTTGCAACTGTCCTTTCTGCTTTTAATAATCTGCAAGGAGGTCTTTTTTACATGAACTCTAAGCAGCTGCAAGTGCCTGCACCAGCTGCTAAATCTGCCCCATGACCACTCACCCTTTCCACAAGTCACCGTGGCACAAAGAGTGCTGAGATGCTGCCCTGAGATGATCCAAAGGATCTCTTATTTTAACAGTACAGCTGTTTGTTTTTCTGTCCAGGAGCAGTAAAGCTATCAATGGCACAGAAGGACAACATTTTAAAGCACACTAAACAGCAAATAATCCTCTGGTCAGGACGTTAAAATATCACAAACCATGCATTTCCCTGTGCCATTACTTTGTAGCCAGTATCTGTGTGTTTTAGCACCCCAGCCTGTAGACTGAGGAGGTGACATGCTCTTACAAAGCCTAGGGTAAAAGGGGATGCACAGATAGCCTTGTGCTGTCTGCTTCCAGGCAGGATTTGCTTTTGCAGACCCTTTCTCTCCAATCTACTGACTTACAGTCACTGCCATGTATGAATGGCATGTCTTCTTCACCATAATGAGGCTGGGTGTATTAGGTAGAGCCTTGGCCAGCATGTCTGACACAGACCACCTTGTGATGGAGACCATATCTGCAGCCAATCTTACCCCATTTTCTGACCCATCTACTTTTTTAGACCTTGGAATAATTGCCCTAATTGCATGCTCGCACTAGATCTCTGCCATCAACTAGTCAAAAGTAGTTTTTAAGGTGCTGACCAAGTCACAGTCTAAGGCAGCCTGACTGCAAGATGCTCTGTTGTCATCACAAGTTCCTGCAGGGTCAGATCCATCCAGACATGACATGAACTGGTACAAGGGGTGTTACTGAGGAGGCAAGAGGGGAACGCGGCTATAGATATAGATAGGCAGACAAACAGACACACTTATTCTCCAAAAAGAAAAAGTTATGCTTACAGTTTGTCCTTCTTAGTCCTTCAACCAGCAGAAAAATGCTGGTCACACCATTAGATAAATCCTACAAATGTAAAGAGGAGCTTCCCTTAAGATAGAGAATGAGTGGTGTCACCCGACATAAAGGGAGAGATTTTGGAGATAAAGGAGGACAAAGTCCTGCACTGCCTTGTGGAAAGAGATTGTATATGGCTTTGGGGAACACAGGATAAGTGGCATAAAGCAATTGTAAGGCCTGGATTTTAACACCAAGAGTCTTCGTGCTGTTTCCTGTTATCCTCTGACACTGTGCAATCATTTTCTAGCCCTGAAAATGATGGTCAAGGCTTGATAAAAGGTATAACTCATCAGTATGTGCAGAGGCATCTGCAAAATCCAGATGGGAAAATGACCTTGGCTCCTGCAGTTAAAGAGAAAATGAGGCTTGCGCCAGATTAATTCCCAGGGTTGCACATTGATTTCATTGGAGTTGCTCTGAGGGTGAGTTTGATTCCCAGCTCCTGAAAGTTTCCAGAACAAAGCAAAATCCATGTGGGTGGCAGTATGGAACCAATGGGGCTTTTTTGTTTTGCTGGGGTTTTTTTTGCCAATAGTTTTAGTACAAGCTACCATGACTTAAAGCTTATTCCTACAAATATGCAGGAGCAGGCAACAGTTTTATGAAGAAAAGGTAAAGCCTTTACCTGGAACAAGCTCATGCTGCCTTTGGGAAGATTTGACTTTATTGATGAGCTTGTATTTCTATTTAAAATACCCCCAGTTTTGACTCTCAGGAGTGCATCCATTCAGGCTCTCTCTGAAGCCACCACCTGCTGATTTGTTTGCAGAAGATTCTCCCAAGGAACATATTTCTGAACAGAGAAATGGTTTTACTGAATTAATAATAGATGGACTCAAGCTGCAACAGTCGAAGCTAAATTTCTACATGAATGTGGGCTCCAAGGTTTGGGCATGTCTAGAGCTAGGTTATTGTGCTCCTTAGCAATCAGATATATCCGATACTTTACTTTTTCCTTGTTTTAAATGCCACCACTTTAGAAAAGGCCCAGTCAATCCTACAGATGGAACAGAACTCTGAAATAGTCAGGTTTTGTATTTGGATATTCAAAAAAAGAGAGATGAGCATAGGATTTAGAAGTTCAGTTTGGTTTTGTAGGGAAAAATACAGAAAGGGAATCCAAAAATGACAAATTTGAACTAGACCTTCGTCCATGGCAAATTTAGGTCTCTGAGCACTGTGGGGAGCTTTCCCTGGGAAGATCTGGTTGCACACACTGACTGCATAGATTGAATTCAGATTTAGGACCTACGTTGCACTCCATTGACCTTGCTAGGAGAATCACTTGAACTCACTGGTGAAGAGCAAGAGTTGCAGTACCCTAAATGTGACCTTGTGAAAGTTCATTACATGCTCATGTGAAAACTACCCATCCGAAAGCCCAGAGGCGCTTTAGTAGATGTATGACTGAGCTGGCAATCATGAGAGTATCTGTCTGTTTGTGAGATAATGTTTCCTGCTTCCACACCAGAAGTCAATGTTTTCCCAGTGTGTTGCTCTCTATTAGTTTTGCTTTCTGTTCTGTCTGATAGCAGGAAGCATAGAAAATACTGGAAATTAAAAAATGAAGATAACGCAAAGTTAAACACACCTCTCTTTCATCGCCAAATTGAGTTAATGTCAAGCAAATCTTGTGTTCTATGCCTGGCTTGCCTCTCTGTTCAACGATGAATCGAGTGGAACTATTTCACTTGTCAGCTTGTGCAGAAAGTTGGAAAATAAAACTAATAAGAGGCAGTGTCAGAGTCACAGTGCGTAAGTGACCCTGCCAAAGCACAGCTGAATTGGAAGCTCTTTGCCTTTGCAGGGTCCTGTTCTCATATGACCAGACCATTGCGTAAGGCAAAATGTTGTGATCCTCGTAACACCCCTGCGGTAGGGCTGCTTGCCGACAGTAGAAACTGCTGGCACCATGAGCACACGCTGGGAATGGCATAACAGGAGGACTGACATCTCTGTGTCTCAGATTTGGGGGTTCTTGCTGTGGGGCCTGCACAAATCAGGGTCCTTGGAAGCAGAATTGCCCAGGATACTGAGCCTTGTTTTCTTGTCTTTCCTGGCATATCTGGAGGAGGTGTGTGGTGCCCTGGGAGGGCTCTGTGATGAGCCCCTCTGGCCTGGGCCATCAGCTGACAGCCTGAACAGGGTACTTGGCTTGGGATCGCGCTGCTGCCCAAGCAGGAACTGCTCTGCCTTGTGCAGATGGGCATGCCCTGAGGACTCAGTGAGGATGGTCTCCCAGGAAAACTTCGACCCCTGAGAAAGGAAAGGATCTGGATATAGAGACTTAAATGTCACCGAAGTCCTGGTTTAGGCACTGGTGCTAAAATGGAACCACCGATTGCTTTTCTTCCTGAAATTTTTCTCAGAGCTCAAGGAATTACATTCACCAAAGCCTTAATTTCTGAAAGACATGAAGTCTGACATACTTTGACCTGAAGGTCATTTGACTGTCTGATGAACGCTTTCATTCTCCCATGTGCTGTCCCTTCATTTTTGTATGAAGCAATGAGAAAGAAGGGTAGTAACCAGCTACCTAAAATGCAGATTACACACGAGGTTAGCACAGCAGAAGCATCCTGCCTTCTTCTACCAGCTCTGTTCAGTATTTAAACTGAGATATTTAGTTCCCATGGGGAAAATTGTACTAGAATAGAAAAAGGCACAGCATGCAGCTATTATTGGGGCAGTGATTGTAATGAGCATGGAAAATGGAACAATATATAACCCATTCTTAATAGACTCTTGGGAGGGTTATCCTCTGCTTCTTCTCAGATCCAATACTGAGACACTTTTTTTTAAATAATTGGTAATGCAGCTTTTTTTTTTTTTTTGAGAGCCCAGGTCCATTTGTACTGCTCAGTAAACATTAATGGCATTTCCCAAAGATGAATTATCTCCATGCCTGCACCAGAGTGTGGTTTGAATGAAACAAACCCCCTTCTCTCTTTTCAAACAGCTGTTAGATCAGAGATCCTGTCCTTTCCAGAAGGCCATAAAGGTCAGATCTTTCTGCACTGATCCTCATTATAGCCATTAGCAAAGGCTGGGTTTGTTTGCTGTAGCTAATGATAATTGTAAACCTTCTTTTTTTAAGAAGTATAGTCCTCAAAAAAAGGGTTTTTTTTCATGTCTACTATCAGATGTATATGCTGCTGCTTTGCTGGTGTGAAACCAGGAAGGATGGCACATTTTGTTGCCTTCTAGCTCTAATCCGCTAGGAGAGCTTACAGCACCAGTTCCTTCAGCTTTGCTCAGAGTGTGGCAATGATGTCTTTCTGGGGTGGTAACAGTCCACAATCAGTGCAGTTTAAGATGTAAGGATGTAAAGTGAGGCTGGTGACAGCTTGAAGGATTGCGTGGGGCTCCATCAGGCAGACCCTATCCGAGTACAAACAAAAAAAATGTTGTTGACAGACAACTTTCATAAATTGCTTTGTTGAGTGTCAACTTCACTTTATAGCACATTGTCACATGCCAGTGCTGACACTTGTGGCATAACTTGCTGGTGCCGTATGGCATGCTTTTTGTGCTGGTGCCTTTTTTGGATTTTTTTTTCCCAGTAAATTCCTGATAGTCCAAACTGGAGCCATGTTATCAGATTTTGCCCTTGATGCATAGGTGAGAGGAGCTGTTTTGCATAGCATGTCCTGCCTGAACAGTGCAGACATCACAATTAAAAACTCAACTAGGGTGAAAGAGAATGAATGCTTTAAATGTACCTGTTACATCTGTGCTGTGAAGTGTTTTCTGCTGCTGGACCTCTAACATCCAAGTTGTTCCATAGCAGCATCTGTTCTTTAGAGGGCAAAGGTTTGCTGTAGACTTAACAGAATTAACAGTTACCATGGGCTAAGTGACATGAAAACATCCTTCTTTTTTTATCACTTACTTTTCTTGGCCGTTTTCTGTGCTAGATGTTTGCCCAATGCCATGCCAATATAGCTAGGAAGGGAATTTGTCCTGCTAGTATCACATGTAGGCTAGACAAGGGTTGTGGCCACCATAATGTTAAACTGAGTCACAAAGCTCCCGAAATGGGTCTTGCATGTATGCCTAAAGACAGAAACATCACTTGCCAGGACTTTGACACTGAGCAATAACAGAGAGCATCAATGAAGAGATTGTAGAAACCTCAAAGCAGGAAAAAACCTCTGTGGACTCCCCTTTTCCCTGCAGATTGGGAATAGGCAAATGGCTAACCAACAAAACCCATAGCACCTCCTTGAGCTATGGCCTGGGGAGAAAGCTTGCAAGGCACTTGAGAAACAAAAGAAAAAAATACGTGGACCCCTATGTGATGCCTGCAAGCCATAGCTCTCCCTGGGCTAACCCAGGCATCCAGAGAGCCTCAAAGCACCTGGCGCTGAGCAGCTCCCAGTCAGGAGCCGGTGCAGGTGGGCACTGTGGAGCTGGGCTGTGCAGCCTTGCTGGTTTCTGGGCTCTCCTGAGGTCAGGAGTCCCTGCATTACACCATGAGCTGATTTTTGCAGCTTCCTTAAAGGTCAAGCAGCGCACCGTGTTTCCTGAGGGGAGTGAGAAGGTTTTATCGTAGTTTAGGCCACCATATATGTCTCATGGTTTGCTAAGGCTAAGCAGGCAGCAGGCAGAGCCAGCACTTACAGTACATGGCAGAAGAACTGCTCTGAGGTAGCACAGACCCTGACTGTGAGCAGGATTAATAAGCTCTCATTACGGCCCAGCTCAGTGAATGTTGCATGAAGGTGATTAGCTCAAACACAGTTGCCCAAAGGAGCAGATTATTTTGACATTTTAGGCCTGAATGTGACATTTCCAGGGACTCTTCCAATGATTTGGCCAAAGATAACTGTAGGAAGTGATGTGAGACACACAATGGAAAAATTAGCACCTGGTAGGACTGGATCTGCTGTTGCTCACAAATTTCTGGGGCCTTAGGCAAATTGCACAGAAGGTCACAGCAATATTTTTTGTCTTTCATGCCAGATTTGCTTTAGGTGCCACCAGTGACCTTGTCAAGTTGTCAATGGGTGGGGCCAGAAGAGGCTTGTGGTACCAAGATGTGCCATGGATGCTCTCATCCACGGTAGGTGCTGGGCTTTCCCTCCAGAAAGGCAGCTGAGAAAGGCTGTGGCTCACTGCCTAAACCATGGCCTGGGTGTTTGGTTAGTTCAGAGACCTGCTAGCTCAACATGTTGGTCTTGATGTTCCATTTCTTTCAATGGCATCTCTCCCGTGAGTAAGCAGCCCCTTGCTCCTTAATTTGGGGTGCCTTCTAATTTGTGAGAGAGCTGAAATATAGGAAATAGATTGAATCAGATGGGGCTGGGGGATGTGTTCTCAACCCAAACATGGATTAGAGCCCTTGCCCATGTCTTGTGGGACTGTGGGCTCGAAGGAGGGCAGGAGTAAGTCACTCCAACATGACTGGCAGCCCCAGATGAACCTCATTAGTGTCTGCTATTGGCATGCGGGCACCAGTGCCCTCTATGTCCCTATAGCATGAAGGTGCTGCCCATAGGTGCAGGTGGCAGAGCAATGTTAAGAGGCTCTTTATTTCAAGGTTTCAGCTTTTGAAAACACAAAAGGACCTGCCTGAAATTCATTCCTTCATGCTGAGCCTGGGAGTCTTCCATAACCTTGAAATTTGGCTCGCTCCTTAGTTTTTCCTCTTGCTCTACGCCTGTATGGAGCTGCTTGCTGAGCCCTGCCACACACCAGCACATGCGGCAGGGCTGGAGGCGCCCGGGCCAGTAGCAACTTTGCAGGAGCATCTCAACCAGTCCAGGTATGCCCCATCTCCTGCAGCCACAGCAGCTTCACAGTGTGAGGCATTGCATTGGCCGTGACAGCAAAGAAACAAGAATTACAGTGCTATTTGCCATTTCATGTATGCTCGTAATTTATGAATGCCACAAACACTGTCACTGGACTTGCAACAGCAAGGCTTTGGGCTGTTTCCTATTGTATAATGAGCCAATTCTGACCTGTTACCCCTCTCTAGGCGCTTGGGCATTTGCTTATTCATTTTGCTTTTCACCACTCACAGAAGCTATAACCATGGCCCAAGCAGCAAAAACTTCCTGGGCACCTCAGCCAGGGCAAAGCCTGGTTTTGTAACAGCAACTGTATCACCTCTATGATTTGCTGCTCCTGCCTGCAGGCCCTGGGTTCCAAAGGAGGTCAGAGACTGAAACTAATATGTGTGGGCAGAGAAAGGGCATCTGCCCATATTGCCCTGTTTCAGTACCAGCCATGGGAGCAAAGGTGTGTGGGTCACCGCTGACAAGGAGGCAAAGCATCAGGCAAGGAGAGACCGGCAAAGCCCCCTCATGCTCCAGCTGCTGCAGGTGGCCTCAGCATTGAGCATCCCTCACCCCATCGCCCTTTGCCTTGCTGTTCCCTAGCTGTGAATGCGTTACCTCTGAAGAGCTTCTCCAGCATTTGCAGCCCCAGTACTCGTGGGACACATACCCACACCCATTCCCAGGTTGCTGCAACATCTCAGGTGGTTCTCATCCCGTAATGGGCTTGGCAGTGGTAAGGCTTTGGATTAGAGGGGTTTGTAGTCTCAGCTTTGAACATGTGTAAGATGAGGTGTGTATATACGGAGCTTCAACATGCACAGAGAGCTCAGCTGCTAGAATGAAACAGCAGCATCTCCTCGCCCTGGCCCAGCTGGACAGGCACAACCACTCACATTCCCCTGTAGCTTCCTCCTTCACTGCACACCCCACCTACTCCCTCCCAACACCCCCCCATGGCTGAAATCCCTGCCACCCCCTCACACAGCACATGCCTCATCATTTCCACCTGACAGCAGGGATTTCAGCAGCATTTCTTGCTCTGTTTCATATTTTAAAGCAGGCAGCCATCCCTCCTTCCCTTTATCTTCTAACTCTTCCCTAATAAATATGATCATTTCACCCTGCAAGACCTGAAAACCCATTTCCGAAATTCCCCTGGCAACTTATACAGTAAAACAAGCCTATAAATATAAATAATTATGATAAAAAGGCATAAAATGCCAGACTTGGGTTAAACATACTCATAGAGTGACACTAGCAACAAATAACTCCACAGTGTTTGAATGTAGATGGAAAAAAGCTGAATACAGAGTATCTAGTTTGTTGCCCATAACTGTCAGACTCCTAATTCGGACAGGCCACATTTTATTGATAGCAGAGCAAACACAGTCATAATCCATCCCTACCTTTCCTGCTTTGTGAAAAATCCCATCCATCCCCAGGGAAACAGGGATGGAAAAAACAGTGGTGTGAACGTGAGGTGAAAGACAGACAGCACGGTCCCAGGCTGTGTTTCCCACATGTTTCTCGCACATCATATGCTAAGTTCAATTTTCCAAAAGCTTTGTTTTATTTTTAAAGGTAACATCTTTATTATTATTATTATTATATTAGTAGTTATTATTGTTATTATGCAGAGATGAGATTTTTTTTTCCCCTTTGATCACAGAGCAAACAGTTTGCTTTTGAAAATGTTAATGGAGTCCTGATTTAAAACATTTTTTCTTCACTTTTTTTCTTTTTTTGTTGTTTTTGTTTTTTAAAACGTTGCAACAGGCAGGGTCTGGGGTTCGGTTTCCTCGTCCTACACAAAGAAAGATTCTGGAGTTCAGACTCCTAGCCACTACCGGTAGGTCCTGCCTTGCTCAGTTGTCGTCGTCTCAGTGTGGTTTCGCCGGTGGGGTGGGTAGGTGGGTGGGAGGGGAGGAGCTGGAAGAAGGGAGGGTATTTGTCAGCTATGTCGAGTCTTGGTTAACAACTTTGCCTCCATTCATGGTTGGTGTCCCTGAACTTTTTCTTGAGCGTCCTTGTTTTTCTCCAATTTCATGCAGTGATGGCTCTCTGTACATGCACACTGCAAACAGAAAAGACACTCGTTAACAGCCATGAAGTCACAGACATTAGCGACCGTAATGAATGATTTCTTTGTATGTGAGGCTGAAATTCCAGCCCCAATACAAACATACACGTAGCTACAGAAGCCTCAGTGTCCCAGCAGCAGATCCTGTTACCATTCTACTGTCTCTGGATCCTTCCAAAGGCACAGATAGAAGCAGGGGTTCTTCTCCTTTTTCACAGAGAATTCTTTCTAGGTTTTCTGTGCTTTACTGGTTTTTCACATTATATTCATATGTATAAAATAAACATTCCAGTTTGCAACACTGTGTATTGTCTCGAGATGCTGATTATCATTTACTAACAGGTCCAAGAATTACCTGGTCCCAGGTCCTTAACCTCCAACAAGCAGCCCTTGAGAGTCTTGAATCAAAACTACGCTTGCATCTGAGCCTTCCAAGCTCTCTTGGTGTTAAGCTCTGGAAGTGTTTACTCAAGCCCATTTGGCTCCTTTGGCTAAGAGCTGAGGTCTGGTCTCAGCACTTCTTATTTTTTTCTCCTTTAAATCAAGACAGCCAGACAAGGCCAAGGCCATGAGCAGACACATAGGGATAAGTTCAGTGGCAGCAAGCCGGGAGCCATCTCAGCTCTGTGTGGTCACCTGGCAGCACCTGAGAACAGGCTGGATGGAGGGCACCTTCTCTCCTGGCCCTGACCAAGCAATGTATACCTTATAAAAAAATACCTGCTGGAGCCTAGACAGTCTGCGAAGGCAACGTCTGCCCAAGGCACGGCACATTCCCATGTCCTCTGTGGCATAAAGCATTTATCCAACTCACCATGTGGACTAAGTCCTCATGGCTGTCCTCACGCTGTGTGAGGTGTGCCAGAGCAGGGGCATGTGCTGAGCGGCTCACACCAAAGGGAGCATCTCTGATGAGCTCACCGCAAATGTGGTGGGGGGTAGAGGTGATTGAAATAGTGAGGCATCTCGAGGGCAGACACACTGGAGTTGAGAACTTAAGGTAGGTCCAGACTGCAAATGTCATGCTCGGATCTTTGCAAAAATTAGGATAGAAAGAAATGACTGTGTACTGCTTCATTTTATAAAGCTGTCATGTCACAAGCAATGGCACAGAGCTCAAACACAGGAGATAGAGCCCATCAGGTTTTGGTTCTGGGTATCCACCAAGAACAAAACTTCAAAAATTATCTGAAGAAATGAAAGAAATACCCCATGTATAAAAAGACGATGTAAGTGCTTTTATTTATAATCTCCCCTGATCTGCAAATAAATCCTGGCAATTAGAGACAGGCGGCAAATGACATTATTGCTCTGTATTTTACTCCTAGCTAGATAAACAGTTATAGCAGTGTGCAACAATACAGGACAGAGATAAAGTGCAGTCAACTGTGTATTAATAGGAGGGATATTGCATTGAATATACGAGCAGTGAAAAAATATTACTTTTCCCACAGAGCATTTTTCATGCAAGGCTTTCCCAGCAATTTAAACACACGCAGTAGCGTGGCTGCAAGGCAGCTACTGCTCTGCAACTGTTACTGCTGCTGGAGCCATTTTTTGCTGAAAAAAGAGAAAAGCAATGACTTGCCCCATGGGTCTGGGCCAGGATAAGCAATGCTGCGACTGTCCATCAGCTGCCCAGATCATGGATGCTGCCTGCACACTGCAAGGAAAGTCTGTAGCGCGGCGGCAACAGAAGGAAAGGGGTCTCGCATCCCCTTTCAGCTGCTGAGCTGCCTCTCATGCCTCGCTGAGCGTCACTCAACAACCTGGTGATGGTGAATTTGCCTGTTGTGGCAAAGTACCTTATAAAATCTTGAAAAACAGTACGAAAAGGTTAACAACTGAGGAAAACCTATGCCCTTGTGATCTCTCAGCCTGAGTTGCAGAGCCTTTTGATAACACTGGGGGTGCACATCACTGCTGTGACTGACCTTACTGTCCGACGTGATGTTTGCCCAGCAAGGTATTTGTGCCCGTGTTGCCCCAGTGCCCCTAACATCCTATACACAAAGTTCTGCCTCAAGTACAGTGTTGGCTTCACCTTGACCTCTCTGGCCCCAGGCTGGAGCTGGAGGGACCTCCATGAGCTCTTCCCCCGGGCAGCTGCACGTACTAAGCTCATTTCACCCGCATCCATCCCCAGTACCCCATTGGGCTGGGCCAGATGTTTAACCACAAGGGCTGAGCCTGAGCAAAGCCCACAGCAGCAGCACCATGGCACTTTGCCTTTCTTCAGCTCCCTGCCTCTCATGGCAGCCTTTGGGCAAAAGCACTGAGCTGCTAAAAAGGCCCACAGAGTAATGAATATAAATCAGGCTACTGAAGTAAACAACATTTGCAGCTAAAAATTAAGGAAACCCTGCACCTAGCAAGCAAATAGGGCAGGAATTGTAAGTTCATCTTCCAGTCTAGTGCATGATACAAGTACCGACGTGCGACATAGCTGAAGGCTGCTCACATTTTGCTTTTCAGGCAGAGCTGTCAAATCCTGTGTACCAGACAGGCTGTGCCAACAGACCACGCTAGAAAATCTGTAGCAGCATAGGACAAGCGTATTTTCAGTACTGAGATACACCTACAGTATCAGTGTACGCAGTATGTATATGGCGTCACACACAAGCAAGTGCCTGTATATTCTCCTACAGCAGAGGCTTGTTTGCGTGGGCTGAGCGATGGCCACGCTCTGCAGCAGCTGCAAACCCACGTGCACCACGACACACAGGTGCGCGTGCACACAGACATGCGGGTGTGTATGCACACAGCCGCACACACGCAGGGTGTAAGGACAGTGCGACATGTGCAACACAGGCTCTCGGACTGCAGTTTGTTACTCCTAGTACTGCGGAAGCTTCAGCGTGACTCACGCGCGGAGATGTTAGTCATGGACCGGCGAGGGGGGTGTTTGCAAACGGACTGCTGCGAGTGCCCACATCTTCCCAGCTTTAAAGTACATCTTTGTGGTTCAGGACTAGCAGCAGTCACTGACAGGTCTGTTTGGTGTCCCTGTGTGTGCATGTGTGTGAAGACACATTGTCCCTGTCACCTGCATCAAGGTAAACTAGCAGCAGTGCGACAGTCGGCACGCCCAGACGCTTGGGAGGTCTGCTGGTGTGCACAGCACAAGGCAGCTTTGGAACAATGAACAACTTGGCTAGAAGAAGAGTCCTGTCCCTGCTTTGCCTTGCTTCTCCCACCCACCCACACACCAAGCCAAATACAGCCCTTAATGTCTGGAAACCAAGCTAATGCTTTGGAGCTTCAATCAGATAATCAGCTCCTATGTCCCAGATTCTAATCAACACATCCATATTCATGTTTTAATTGGAAAGTGCCGTTAGCCTGATCTGCTATAGAGCCACAGGTGTAAATGGAAGGGAGTGAGTGGGAGTGGAGCTGTGCCCGTGGTCTGGTTCTTGCTGCTTTCGATCCCCTGCTTCCCCACTAAGCAGCAGTGCCTGCCTTTTGCATGCACAAGGAAATGATTTTGCACAAAGAAACACCTCACAAATTAGGCAGGAAGGAGACCGGGGGTATAAGCAGGAGGAAGGGGGTGGCGGGGAGCACCCTTCCCAAAGGCAAAGGCATGGAGGGGTATGCCTGTCACCCAGGAACAGCTGAATCTCTTGCCTATGTGCTGGCACAGGATTTCAGCCCCATTTCTGCTTCCCTGGCATGTCACTGGCACAGCACCCATGCAGTGAAACCGAAATCACCCTGTGCTTCTTCCCTGGGCATCAGCGACTGGCTGAGTTTGGGAAGCTCGCACCATTTTCACTGCTGATTGAGGAGAATGAGGGGATGAAACGAACTCCATTTCCACTCTCTAGAATACATGGAAAGGCTTATTAAAGGACCTCAGTTATAACCCCTCCATCCAGCTTCACTCCTGGGCTTCCCTGCCGCAGACCCTAGCGAGTTAGGAAGAACTACTTTTTTTCCCAAGCTGCCATTTAGCAGATACGAGGCCGGGAGGGCTGCAAGTTCGCAGCACAGCCCGACGGCAGTGGGGACCAGTGTCTGGGCCGTGCTGGGCGCACCTCCTGGCAGGCAGCCCTGAAGACGGGCTCCTTCCCTTGTTGCGTGCCACAGCTCCGGGTGTCGGTATCTGCAGTAGCGGCTGCATTAGCTAATGCTTCGGCGGAGAGAATTAATTGTCTGAGCAGCAGCTAGGGACAGGAGGGAGCAAGTGATTATGCACCCTCGTTTTCTGCCTCTAATTACTCTGTTCCATACCCGGTCCCAGCTGATGCATTTCAGAGGTGTTTGAGCTCACTGTCTATCTGGCGGCTAAATCTGCAGGATGCTGCCAGATGGCATCACAGTTTGTTCAGGTAAGAAATGCAGCACTGGATGACAAAAAGCCAAATAAAAGCCTGGTTAAAATACATTGCTTTTGCCATCTAATAAGATGATTAGGAGTTTGATAGATGAACAGGTGAGTTTGTGTGGGACTGAAAACATACCAAAGCCTGCCCACTTGAAAGACAGACCCAAAAGAGGAGCTGTGTTAACAAAGACCGGTAAGGAATGGGATTTGTTGTGTGTTTTTTTAAAGAACACTTAGGATGTTTTGTGAATTAAGGTGATACCTTTGAAGCATTTTCACTAGACCTACCACATATTCCTACTCAACAGTGTCTTATACTTCTTTGCGACATCTGAGGACTCTAACAAACTGAGATGTTGCTTCCCTGGGAAAACACACTGGGAGAGATCTGGCTGCTGTTCCTTGCACATGGATATACAGCAGTGGTAGAAAATGGATCAAACTAGTCATTAACAGGTCACCTTCACGTCTGAGACATCTTCACATCATAATGGCTGAAGCACCAAGAGTTTGGCGTTAGGGGTAGCTCTGCTGATTCAGATGGAGGAAGAGATGTCTTCTGCTTTCTGTGGCCAGATTTGTCACCCCAAATGCATTCTGGCTTGGGCCAGGTGAGAGATGAAATGCAGCTCTTTTGGGAGAGCAATCTGGAAATGGTGTCTTCAAGGAGAAGAAATATAAATAACAGAGCACATCTATAATAAGCATCTGATAAAATTCATACTTCGGTGACCAGAAAAGTCTCCCATTGTTTGAGATGGGTTTGGATATTTAAAGGAACAAGAGGCGCCGTGGATGGTAGTGTTTGTCCAGCACTAATCACTATAGACACTTAAAGAGACTGAAATTGCTTTGAAAGATTGCTTGGTGTCCAAGTGACAATTATACTCAAGCTAATTTCTTGTGCAGTCTGGTTCAATCTATATATCAGCACTTAAAGGGCTCATTTAGCTCAAATGATTGGTGATCAGAAATAAAAATATCAAAAGAAATGTGTTGCGTATGTGTGTTTTTAACCAAAACTGGCACCACACAGTACATTAACTGCTGCCTGCCAGGCTGTTTGCCTTGGCTTTGCTTGTGCACAGATGGGAGAGGAACTTAACGTTTCCCCTGTTATTACTTAGTAAGTTTTTTGTGCTTTTATATTGATTAAGCTCAATGCTATTTCTAAAAACAAACAAATCCTACCTACACCAAACCAAAAGGACCCTCCTACCAACCAAAACTCAAAACTTTTCCAGTTGGTATCTAGTGACTTTCGCACAGAACAGCTTCAGCACCCTGACAATCTACAGGAGTCAAAACACTCTGTGAGATCAACATAGCATAAAGCTGTAGATAACACACATACATACACAGATACCACTGTATATAGATGCACTTGTACGTATATGTTGTCCTTCAAAATTATCTGAGAGGGTATTTCATATTCATTGGTGGAGGACGTGAAGGTTGGAGGTAGACTCGGCTGCAGTGACCATGAAATGGTCGAGTTCAGGATCCTGCGTGGAGGAAGCAGGGCGATAAGCAGGATCAAAACCCTGGACCTCAGGAGGGCTGACTT
>Ga0065711_1035868_pt1 | contig 21725 bp, 14 predicted proteins | sample Hoacrofraction12_FD_59098 | JGI IMG/M metagenome (GOLD analysis project Ga0065711, IMG submission 59098) | Hoatzin crop microbial communities from Cojedes, Venezuela - Epithelial fraction 12 v2 (version 2) | ecosystem: Host-associated > Birds > Digestive system > Esophagus > Crop | place... | reverse complement strand
AAAAAAAAAAAAAAAAAAAAATAAAATCTTGTATTTTATTTATGTGATGCTACGTTAATTTTTACAGCACAGTTGGATTGTCTTCTTACACGTTTCTTTTTGACTGTGATGAGAGGGGAAGGGAAGCAAAAAATAACATTGATGAACGGCAACATTAAGAAATCCACAATGTATGAAATTCATAATCAAGCTGCCAATGCCGTGACGCTATGGGTCAACACGTCTTTGGCTACACCGTTCTGCTACTGCAGTGACAGGTTAACACTGCAGCAAGATTGGTGCCAGGGGGAGGATATAATCAGCAAGAGAAATTGCTGTCTCAGCTTTATTCACCAGAGCTTTCCCATGTAAAAACCAACTCAATAAATATAAATTTTAATTGGGGGGGGGAAAAAAAAAGCCCACTACTTCACTTTATCTCCTCTCCTCTTTTGTAGGAGAGAGCAGAAATCCCTATGGAAATGCTGAACGGTGTATGCTCTGCAAGCGAGGAACAAAGAGGTAAAGTGTATCTATGGCGGAAAGGAGTTAAAAACCTCCCTAGAAAAATGCACTTCAGTTTTTCATAAACCACACCACAAAGCTTAGGGCATGCCTCAACACATGCCAAAGCTCAGGAATCAGTCTTCTGAAAAACCACCCTTCTTAAAGGCACAGCACATCCTGCCGCGCCAGCGGAGGAGCGGCAAGGCAGGAGGGAAGGCGCAGACGCGAGTATCAGGAAAAAAAATAAAAGGAGCGGAGGGGGAAATTAAGTTGCAAACCTTATGACTCATCAATTCCTTTGCTGCGATATCCACATCAAGCTCCTTTCTTGTCAGGAAACAAGGAATAAAGAGAACAGAGAAAGCATGGAACCAAACAGGCGCTATTTGCACCGTTCCCCCTCCATCCCACTGGCTCTCTGCAACCTCTGGAGATAACGGCACTCTCAAGGACACCTTCTGCCTGTCCCTTACTGAGGCTGGTCACAGGGCAGCCTCTGCTTTATTTCTTCTCTCACCACAGCCAAGCTCTGATTTACAGGAGGGCACCCGGGCTTACTGGACCATCACCCAGCCTCTGAAAGGCCTCCTGTGCACCCCTGTACTTCTGCTCCTGCGACCAACAGTGCCCACATGAGCACAGTTGCCTCCCTTTAGACAGGGCTGAGGTTTCTGCTCCTTCAACTGCATGCAGGACTCGCACATGGGGTTTCTTTGTATTTCATGCCGTGAGAAAGAAGAAATGCTCCACGCAGTATCTCCTTCCTCAGCAAGCAGAAGGTGACCCCTCAGCAGAGTCCTCTGACCACTGCTAGAGAGGGATGCTCTGCAGCCCTCGCCCTTTCTGCAGGAACACCTGCACGTGCAGTCCGTCTCACGAAGCCGCAGACCCAACCCGCAGGCGGCCACGGACGCCCGTAACCACCACAGCCTGCGGAGGATCAGGGCCACCTTCCCGGACCGTGCCTTCTCAGTACAGCTCAGCGTGAGGCAGAGCAGCAGGAACGTGCCTAGGAGACTTTCTCAGCAGAAAGAGAGACCTGCGTGTGAGCAAAGGGCCATCTGGACTGCAGCAACCATCCGAGTCCAGCTTCTCTTCACGGTTTTCTGCTGGATGACATTTCTTCTCTGCTCGCTGACCGTTTGAGCCTCTCGGTCTCCCTGCCTTGCTCCCTTCCTGCTTCTCCAACACCCTTTGCTCTTGTGCTCCCTCTTCCCTTTTTGTCTTTCTTAGTCAGCTAATTCTTCCTCAGGCAAAGTTTTTAAATATAAAGGGAAGGGAAAGGAAGAACAAAACACTGGTACTAACACAGTGTTTGCAAACCACGCTCGGGCTGGCCAAACAGGGCCCCGAGCTGAGAACGAGCCTGCAGTCACCAGCCTAATCCAACACGGGTCACGAATCCAGCAATACCTGTACGGAAACCTTTGCTCAAAGCACCTATGAATCCTGTCCCCTCTGCCAGCAGCAGCTTTTGGTTTGCAGAGGACAACAGTATTAACAGTTCTTAAAATACCGTAGCTCGCTGAATCTTTTATCCTTGTCCTTCAGGACACAGGAATTAGGAGAGAATTAGAGAATTAGGATGGGAATAGGCCTGTTACACCCCCCACCCAAAATATCAAGCTTCCCATCAAATGGCAATTCCCCCAGCTTGCAGTACCACTCCTCATTACCTCTTGATAGGTTCTGGAAATTAAAGGTAGCGCAGTGATCTGAATGAGCATGATGGTTATGCTGGAAGAGGTGAGATCAATGCTCTGGATCACAGGACCTGTGGCAATACTACCTTTCCCATTCTGATAGAGGGGATTGTAAGAAATATGAAATTATAACAAAAAAAGCCTTAATATGTTCTAGTTTTTAGTAGTCTTTAGTACTGTAATTTGTATTCCTGCACGCATAGTGATCTAACGATGTAACTGTTATGCTAATCCCTGTTTTCTCATTAAGGAATGTAGTGGAAGGACATGGGCACAAGCTATCACGTAGTCGTTAGACAAAATAATTAAGTGAAACAAAAGTGGTCTTGGTTCCCAGCAAATAATTGGGATAATTGTGGGATAAAAGAGACTCCTAAATAATTCTACTCCAGACAGCTCGGCCTTGGGAGGGCAAATGCGCCAAGCTACAGAGATAAGGAGGCACCAAGAGGGCAACAAGATGGGAGCCAAACAACCTGAAGGACATGATCTACGTGATCCTGGAACTGAGTTTGTGCAGAAACATACGTCACTCAGTGAACACCGTGATGAAGAGAATGGGCCTTCATCTTGGAACTCCCAAAGAACACCCAAAGATGCTAACAGACATGCGTGAAAGATATTTACATATGTTAATTAGTTCTGAGAAATATAATGAATGTTTACATGTGTGATTGTATTTAACCTGAAGCCACAGGGTGCCTGGCGCGCACGTTTGGAGGAGAAATCCCCCGTGTGCCCGGCGCCACAATAAAGAATCCCTGCTGAGCAGTGTACATTGTGCTGTGAGGTTTTTCCTGCCGGATCTTCAACTCACACCACCTCCAGGGAAGGAGATGGGTTTCCGAGCCTCAGCTGCACCCATTCTAGGTTTCACTGTTGCCCACACACCAAATTCACAACCCATAGCAACCAGCATACACTCCTAGGAAAGCCCACCACCTTGCTGCTAAACGGAAGTCAAACCTGTAACGGTGATTTAGAAAGTAAGAGTTTTGATCAATAAGTAAATCAAGCTTTTAAAATACTTTGTGCTCTTATTACAAGATCATGAGATACTGGAAAATTAATCTTACAAAGTAACTGATCTCCTAATGCATATGACTTTTTTCCCTTCCTGAGCTCTACATGAACTCTTTCCTAAATTGCCTATCTTGCATAATTTTAACTGGATCCCAGAACACCGTGACCTTGATGCAGCAGCTACAGTATCTCAGTGCTGTCTTCTACACTTATGTATGGTACAGCGCCTTCCAAATCTGTGAACCCTAGGAGATCAGAACAGTGTGCTGCGCAGTGCTATTTTTCTTATATCCAAACATTTCTGGTTCAAGGTCTTCCAAGCAGGCTCTGACTGTCTTGGAAGGTCACCAAGATAAAGAACCCACTTTGGTAACTAGCTGAGTTTCTAATAAACTGCACTGGTGGCCAGCTATTAGTAACAAGTGATATCCTGGCTTTACTCTCAAAGCCAGGATATCGTTTGTGTGATATTCTCTGTCCATGAGAATGTGAGCATGGCTGGAAACATGAACTGTGCCTTGAGATTACTGCCACCTCCTGTGCATAAGTCAGGGAGGTCACTTCAGTACTGAGTGATGCAAAGCTGGAGAATCTTTGACTCTGGTGGTACTACGCTGCTGTTACTCAAACGGTACTATAGCTCTTGAACAAATCTTGTAGTCCTGTAGCAGTCATAAAAGCCTGTCCTTCAATACAAATGGATTCTTTCAGAAAATCTATCACTCTCCCTTGGCATCACAAGGATATTTTTCTGACTGGAAAAATCAACAGAGATATTTCAGCAGGTTTGTGGTATCTTTCCTGCCTCTCTTTCCTGATCAGTCCTGCTGCTCCAGCTTTCTTGTTCATCAGGCTTCCTTTAGCCATTTCAAATAATCTCTTCTCCAAACTCAGGCTATGTTAACTTATCATTGTTCAAGTTCTCTAAACCTACGGAAAACTGAAACTCTCCCCCCCTCCCCCAACCTCCCTAGAAAGCAGAAAGGTTGCAGGACTTATCTTGAGCAAGGCTCCAAAACGCTCTGCTGAGCCACTGCAGTCCTCGTAGCAGAAGCCCTGGGCCATGCTCCTGGATGCCCTGGGCCACGCTCCTGGATGCACTGCTCCTTCATACAGAAAGCCGTAGGCCAAGCTGTCCCAGGCCTGCAGCCACCACCGGCTCGAATCGCTTCCTGCAGAGCAGACATCATTCGGGGAACATCGTTGGAAAAAATAAATTGAAAACCTCTAATGAGCAGGGAAGGCTGGACCGTGGTCCGCTCCACGCGCAAATCTCCGTCTCCCGTACTTTTAAGATAATTTCGTCTTTATGAACAGGTTGGTTTTTTTTGTTTAATTTCAAGCCCATCTGAGTCACGCGCCAGACCTCAGCCTGCTGACACCTGCAGGGCCGAAGACCCGAGGTGCTGCGGACGCCGGGGAGGGCGGCCGGGCCGGGCCCGTGCTCAGCACCTGCGGGCAGCACTCCTCCCCGCTGGGCGTGTGGGGAGGAAGCGCTGAAAACAGCCGTGTAAAACACAAAAAAAGCCAACAAAAAAGGCACCGTAACGTCTACGCAGGCGCGCTCCCAGGCACGTTGCTTTTAACCAGATTTTGACTTTTTGACAGAGCCCCTCACGACTTGTCACGGCCTCCTTCGGGCGGAATGGATGTCGCCACCCTGACGCGAGGAGACGCTGCCAGGAAGCGGTTTCACTCCTGCTCGCCAGAGGCCATGGCTCAGCCGGCGCCCGCAGAGCCCGTCCTGCTCCCTGCCCCGGCAGCGCCGTGTGGGAGGCAACACAAAATGGCAGCCAGGGCGGCCCGCTGAGACCCCGCCGCCCGACAGCCAGGCCAGCGGCCCCATGACTGAAACAGCTTAACCCACACAAGCTCTCATAAATAAACCGCTGTTCCATCACACGTGGGATTTTTATGAAAGATGTCTGCCATTTGCTTTTCCAGATAGCACGAAAGGGGCAGCGGCACCAGGAGAAACGTGACGGGCAGGGCCCATCCCAGGTCCCTGCTCTCTTGGGCAGCTCCCAGGAGCAGCAGCGTGTCACCCCCTGCTTAGAGGGGCACAAAAACCTGACCCCAGCTCCTGAGGGGCCCCGGTACCCCTCCTGGGTGGGAGACGCTTCCCACGGGACGCTCTCACGTCCCAGGCAAGCAAACAAAACCTCCTTGCTCACACTTCTGCTCTGCTCTCCACAGCCCGGCATCAAACGGCGCGGAAATCCGCGTTACGTTTTCAAGCGCTGTTTTTCTCGTTCCCGCTCTCTTGAGCCACGGCCACCACAAGAGGTGGTGGTGAGGTGGGCTGGGGCGGCAGGTCGGTGCAGCAAGGCGTACCGGGCATTTCCAGGTGGCTGCCGGCGCTCCCCCGCCACGCTCCGGACATCCACCTGGAAAGCAGCCACGGCACCGCGCGTCTTCCCGTTCTGCCACTCGTTGGCTTTTCACTAAGACACACATCCACAAAGCTGCAGTCCCTGCAGCGATATGGTGGTGCTTCCATATCGCAGGGTACTGCTCAAAAGACAGGAGGAAGCAACCTTTTTTCTCTTTTGTTTTGTTTTGTTTCCCCCTAAGACTTAGGTCAGATTTGGAATTAAATTTGTCCTGTGCAATGTTTTGGCTTGGCTTGTATTTATTCCAAGTGAGTTCACCCATTTCTACTGCAGAAATAAAAGGTCATGCAACCAGTAAATTCTCTTTCTCCTAAAAGGGGTGAATCACCAGTGAAGTGTGCTGAAAAGAAAAGAAAACGCAAAAATGTGTTCTGTGCTGCTGTAATCACAGCTGTGTGCAATTACAAAACGCACAAGGGCACTTCGGATGCCATTTGCTTCCACAAATTTTTAAGCTGTCTGTTTAATTTGATTGATGAACACAGGGAGGAAAAGCAAGAACTTTTTAAAGCTGTCTTCCTTTCAGCAATATTTGGCTATATGGCAGTAGGAGCCAGCATAAAAGATTTGGCCAGGCTGGGAGACAGGAGGAGGACAGGGAAGGGAGAGTTGAATCACTTTATACATACAATAAATCTGAAAGAATCCTGGCCCTCAGCTAAAACTCTGCATGTTGAAAAGGATGCATGCATGTATGTGCCTGGCATGACGTTAGTTTTATCAGTCATCTGTATTAGAGATTGGCTCCAACAGAAACTTTTGGACCCAGATGTGAACACTCCGAGGAAGCAGAATACCCAGAACTGAACTTTTGACTCAGGCTGGCATAAAGACAAACAGCTTTTTTAACCCAGGTCTTTGGTTCATTGACTCCATTTGGTTTTAGTACAAGAATTTAGCGTGTCATATGAAGCAAACACATAGAAACTTGTTTTGCTGGAATAAGATAGAAATTATCACTGTTCATTTACTGTAGTGCATTGCTTCTTACCTATGCTTTCAACAGAAAATCTTGGTTCAAATGTTTTGAAGCATTTCTTCAAAAAAGCAAAAGGCTTTCCAACTTTACTGTTGGTGCCCAGTAGTGATTAAAAAAAACATATAGGAGCCTTAATTTGTAAAGACTGAATCCTTAATATTGTATAACAATTTTTCCCTATAAGAGGGCCAAAACCAAAGGCAACCAAAATTACTAGATACTTTGTTAAATCCTCGTTAAGGGGTTTAACGAAAATGTGACCGGGACCCAGCTGCATTTATCTACATACTTTTCTTACTACTTTAATCAAGAAATGCTATCTAGTCTTCAGCATCAGGTACTGTCCCGTTTCAGTTCAAAAGCAGAACACAAGTTCTAAAAAAAACAAAAAAATAATCAATGTTCAAGTCCACATCATGATTTTCTGTGCCTGGTATATGACTTTTAAGGCCTTATTTTGGTAATCCTTGTTATTTAACCTTTGGAAGATTATTCAGACCTCAGTGAGGTGACCCGTCCTCCTTCTCTCAGCCCTGTGAAAGTTGTTTGGGTTGCATTTGTGTGGAGTTGGGGAAAAGAGAGGAATGAAAGATATTATTTTCACCTTCCTTTACCTATAGCAAAATTAAATGTAATAAATGTAAGACTTCAGCTGTTCTATAGTTGATAGTCACTTTACATAGTTAGATAGGCAGACCAATAGATAGCATATTTAAGCTTTTATCTACACTTCACTACTGTCTGTATTTTACTGAGATGGTAAATAAGTAACAGGAAGAAAACTGGTAATAACATTTTAAATAATTCCTTCCTTTTCATTAAATTCTCCGTACTTGCTATGAAGGGAGAGGAGACACTTGTGACCACAGTGACAGCAGTGTAGTGGCCTGGGATGTCGAACTGGAAGGCGCAGTTAGGACACTCTTGTGATAAAGTTCAGCCACTCTAGTTTGGCCTTTCCATTTTTTAAGCTCATTCAGCACCAGCTACCAGGAAATGAGGTAACAAACATCAGGAGGGGGATGTGTGAGATGTGTACAAGTAGAGATGTACAGCAAATTACAGACCTCATCTGTAGTTCCTGGAGAAAACTGGGCACATCCAGGGTGCACTTCATCGCATCCTATCACAAATATTTAAAACTGGTCAGGTAAGTCATGCTCAGGACATGCCTGTTCTCTCCATCAACCATAAAGAGAACATAATATGAGTAGTTCAGATATGGATATGGTATTCCAAGCTGTAAATACCTAAAATTAGATGAGATGGATGTCACCTCCAGCCTGTTACTGCCTGGTTGATCATGATAACATATGTAAATAATCTAGCATCCAGCTAATGAATGTTTCGATTCCTCAAGCACATGCTCTGACCCTAGATGAAGAGACCTTTGGGAGATGTCTTTGGCTTACAAGCTCAGCTGGTATTTCAAGTAGGGAAACATTAAATTAGAAGTATTTCTAGGAGAGTCTGCTGCTGACCAAAGGCATCGCAGGATTGAGAGAAAAGAGCAAAGTTTGCAGCCTTCATGGGACAGCCTCAACAGAAAGGCAAATGGGATTTGACGGTTAAAAGCATCTTCTGGCTAGGGAAATCAGCTGAGATTTTAGGGAAGAGTTGAGTTGAGAGTAACACCCACTCCAGCAGTGGACAAGGAGAATTAAACAATAACTAAAGATACTGTCAGGTTCTTCTCTTTGTATTGGAGGGGGAGCAAAAAGGGCACAAACAGAGAGTTACAACTTTGCCAGGAACTTCTCATCATACTAATTACAAAAAGATTCAATGTTTGTCAGCTATGGCACAGTAAACACCGCTAACGTCCTTTATTATCTCAGCAGTCTCCTACTGACTTCTGTCTCCTTGTGAGCACAGCAAACACATTACTTTGCTGTTTCTGGTTGGGCCCCTGCCATGCCAAGGCTTCTGTTATGTGCTGGATTTGAAACCGTTGATGCTTCCATGGAATAATTTGGGACTCTACACATTGAGAAAGTAAAATCTATGTACAACCATTTAAAAAGGCTATGGTCGGCAGATGTAAGCTAATGGTAGCCTGAAACCTTCAATACGTGTTTACTGTGGTTCCTGTTACAGTAGGACCAGACTCCCAACACCATTAAATTAAATCATACCATGATGAAGAGCAAATAACAAATATAACTGTGAAAATATGCACACTTTTGGAATATAACATTTGAATACGATGCTGCACTGAAAGCCACAAGCATCACTTAAAGTCTATCATATTGCCAGCAAGTGAGAAGTTACGGCTTTTGCAATGAACAAACCCCAAGGGGTTGGTTATGAACTGCTGGGGTTGCAGCAGGCGGGCAGTGTTTGTCCCACGGCATTGGTATTTCCAGCCAGCAAACACCCTGTCAAGGTGGTGGTAAGTTGCTCAAGGCACAATGTCTAATCATGCCACCTCACATGGTAGGAACTCTGATCTGACTGTCCATCATAGTAAGGCTGCAGCTTACACAGTAATCTATACACAGCTTACAGCAGGATAGCTTGCACATGCTCCTCTAGAAACAGAAGGCATGCACATGTCTCTGTTTACTCTGAGGGGCAGTTCCTTACAATACCAAGAATAAAAAGTTTAACAATGAACAAAAAGACGGAGTGTTCACACTGAACTTTTCACAATATTTCAGTGAAGCATTAGAGCAGCTTTTAGTTCTGCTGGCAACGGCTGAATCCTCTGAACAGCAGCCTTTGGAGCTGCTGCTGACAGAACGCATGTTTGGTAACAGATTAGTTGGTAGACTGCTAACTTAATTAACTGCAGACGTGGGGATTTGCGTTAGAGAAGGTTCTAAGTTCAGGAGCAGAAATTTTCAGGGTATGCTTGAAATAATGTGGGCAGAGGTAGCAGGGATTTTCTGAGTGAGTTATGCTCAGATTCTTCCCTTAACTTTTCCAGGGGAATCACTTGCCAGGAGAAGAGCAATGCCCGTATCCATGCTCTGCACGACCCAGGACTATCAAGTTCCCGTTGTACAACGCACAGCTGTCAAATACCCCCCTCGCTGCTAACTCACTTCCCCAGGAATCCAGACTGGCAGGAGGTAACAACACCCTGGAAACCCTTAGGGAAAAAAGCGCAGTGCAAGCGAAAATGGTTTCTCTCCCTTTTAAAGGTCTATGCCCATCTTGAAGATCAAGCTAAAATCCGCTGTAGGTGCCAGCCTCGCACCGGGTTACCGTACAGGGCCCCAGCGGGAGCTGCAGATCACGGCGGACCATTCACCCCTGCAGCCTGAGATGAGGCCAAGCAACCACTGCAGCAAACTCCAGCCACCACTGCAGCAAGCAGCACAAGTGGGCACTCCCATCATTCACCACTGGATACAAACTGGGAAGAAAGCATGCACTACCACCAAGCAAATCAAGACAGAAGTTTTCAAAAGCAAACCCTTTAGGAAAGACCTCTTTGCTTAAAAAACACAGAACAAAAAGCTGAAGCCATGGCAGAGGTTAGATTCTGCATCTTAGTGATACAGTAAACAAATCTTTAAGAGAAAATAAGTGTCTTAATATGTTCAGAAAGAAAATTATTTTGGAGAAGGAAAATGGCAATTGTTTTCTGAGAAAATTTCTAAGTTGCTTTGAAAAAATAAGAGCTATTACATGTGATGATAATGTTAACAGAAAAACAGAACAACATCAAAGACAGATTTAGCACATTTACTTTCCTTTCACATAAATGCACACACATACCCCCATACACACTCTCAGTTAATGACTAGTGTTTCCTAAAACTGATTTCAGTAAGTCTCTAAAATCTCTTCCTTCCTCAAAACCTTGAATCTCAAACCCAGTCCCAATTCTAGCAATGAACTCTAGAGGGTTGTGCCAAGCACCTCTGCAGAAACAGCTGCAGCTGTGTAAGATATTACTACGGCTCAGCTGTTCCGTGCCGCTTCTTGCCGCACCCACGTGTACATCGATCATATATAGGTCATTTGAGAGCTCCTCCTGTGGTTCAGCGCACAGTCAGCTGGGGCAGCTTCATCTGTTTCTGCAGTGGTTGTCTGACTACGATCCCAGTGAACAGCCCCTGAACCCTCTCACGCAGCTCCAGGTCACCCTGGTGGGTAACAACCGAGCTTCTGCATCACACGTTCTGGCTCTCTGCTTCAGGGCTTTTTTCCCCCCCAAGGACACAATGTTATTTAGAGGCTTCTCTGAGAGCGCAGAAATTCAAGCAGTTTTCTATATTGCTTGCTCACAACCCTGATTCAGATGTAAATAGATGCACAGCTGAAAGTCCATGCATACCATTTTTTAAGCTGTGCTAAAGCTAGAGGGAGGTAGAGACGGACATGAGCTGATGTTAAAAATCCCACAGTACTGCACTGTTATCCAGATATTTTTCTATGGCAGAAAATAGTCAGTTCTGTGGGAAATTTTGGAAGAGATATGTTAACCCTAGTGACTCCAACAAAATGAACTTTTCAAGTGTCTAAAATTGAAAACATTTTCCAGTTGCAAATAGTGTTGCAGAGACGTGTGCTTACCTGCTAATGGGAGAAGAAAACAGGACTGAATAGCAAGTAGGGAAGACTCTGCAGCAGGTTTCCAAGAGTCACATGAAAATTCTTGACAGGCGATACAACTTGGTTGAAAAAAAGTCAGCCCCTTGCAAAAAAGGCAGCTCTGCAACAGAAGATGCACAAAAAGTAGTATTGCACATATTGCTAGTGTAGGAATTGCTTCTCAAGAGCACACTTATTAGTAAGCCCATGCGTGACACACACAGAAGTGAAACAAGTGCTGCTCCATCCCATCACTGATAGAAATAAATATTTCTCCTTGCACTTTCCCTTTTCTGTTTGGTTTTCTCTGGTGGAAGCGACTCCTCGACACCAACGCTAAGAGCCAGACCTGTCACCACAGAGGCCACGCGAGGCTCCGCGAGCACGCGGAGGGCGAGCAGTTGTGTGCGAGCACTGCAGAGGTGACCGAAAGAGGCTTGCGATACGCTGCGTGATCTGCAGGGCTCACCTTTGGAGGTCAGCTCTTCCGTAAGGCCCAGAAAAGTCCTACACGCATCATTCAGAAGTACTGGAAATTCTTTCTTTAGGGCTTCAACTGATGGTCGTCATATCAGTGCCTGTCCTCAGCTGGTCTCGAAGTGCCTCTCTCAGACGACTATGAACACAAGGAACAACCCCAGAGCGGACATTTTGGTGCAGCACAGAATTTATAATTATGCGACTTACAATACAAACATCTTCATAATTAAAAAATTTTTTTTTGTCTTTTAAATCACCGGTCAATAAATATAGAACGCTATTAGGAAAAAATTAAAAAAGAAATATATACACACAGACACACAGCAGTATTCACACACATCTGCACCCACATTCTGAGTACAGCTCTTCACGCCTTGCACTTTGCATAGTCACTAACACCAGCTCTAACACACTGCTAAATTTAACTAGGAGTATAGAGATCTCTTTTTTGGCTCAGCTTAACCTGGGCACAAACTGCTCTTGCTTTTGTTTTGTGGCATTTCATACCCACTTTGGAAGGATGTAAATAGCTGCATGTGTTTAAAAATGTGTATTTTAAGGTTAATCTTTCCTGCATTCGAGAGAACTAAGCAATCCCCTCATACTCCCACCTTTTGTCTGCTCTATGGGGGTGAGCTTCATTCTGTTATCACTTCTTTTCGTTAAAACCAGAGGTGTTAGTTTAAGTAACAGTGCTGTGCGAAGTCAGTGCATTTTGACTGCAGTGCACTGAGGAGCACACACATAAGCAGCTCAGAAGAGAGCCTGCAGAATGAGAGAAATCATCTGCAGCTTGGCAGCTCAGAGTCAGGAACCGATATTTTGAGTACCTGGGGGCAAGGCAGGGAAAGCAACCATTCCAGCGACAGGCATGCATCTGGGAGATGCCACATAAACAAATTTAAAGTGAGGGATGTACAGCAAAAAACCAAGATCTGAGCATAATGCACTGGATACAAACATGCCACCCCAACAACCACCCCCATGGACACAGCTAGACACTGTACTACAATACGAAAAACTGCTCCAAGCAACGCAAGCTGTAACAGAGTAGATCTTCCTTGATATGGCTGGGTTTGTATTAGGAGCGACTGCCAAAACCGCCAGAGTGGTCAGGACACTGAGGGCTTCCAAAAGCTACGACCGACCGATCCCAGCTGGAAGCGGACACTATCAAAGTACGTATCTAAAATAACAGCCCTTGTCACAAATTTTGTCTTTTTTCCCCTCCCCGTCTAAAAGACAAATTGAAGAAGATTCTTAATCTTCCAATTTAAAATATATGAGAAATCCCACTGATTTTAGACAGGTATTATGGACAGGAAGTGTAATAACAGCTATTTGGTTCTCAAAAGATTAGATGCTTGTGGGTATGAAAACAGTGTTTTGCCTGGAGATCCTGCTTGACATTCCCATGCTAGCAGATAAAAAAAAAAAAACACCTCCATTTTGCCTACAACCTGTGATAATTTGATTAGCCAGGATAACGAACCAACATCACAGTGCTATTCCTCGCGATTTGAGGGGGTCACTTCAGAATAAAACTCCACCTTTTTCATTTAAATGGACCTAACTTTGATGATCAAAGCTCAGCTATTCCACTAATGCATATATGAAGTACAAATCATTATTTTTTTAAACCTGTGAATTAGATTTATCTTGCTTTCATCTAATATCCTGTGGATTTTTTTAACTATTTATAATTTCAGGGGAAAGGGAAAAAGAGAATGCCTGAAAAAAAACAACCCACGATGCTGTTGTACAGAAGTTCCAGGAGGCTGTAATTAATGACATCCCTCGTACCAGCTGAGCAATCAGGATGTTATTTTGACAGGTAAAGCAAATCAAGAATTCAGATAGCCTTCTGTTATCAAGTATTGACAGCATGCCTGAAACCAGGCACTGCCCAGAGGCAGAATTTCAGAACTGCTTCCCAGTTCTCTCCGGTACAACACTCCTTAGCCATCCCTCCACCTCACCACCGGGAGAGCAACAACACAAGTCTGAGAGGAACCACAGTGAACGACCCAAAGTACTGCTGCAGGCACAGGCATCGTGGCGTAGCTTGGGAGATCTCCTGACCAGCGTGGAAAGAAACGGGACTCCAGAGGCTGCTGCTCCTCCAGGCTGCCACAAATGCAGATTCAGCACAAACCGCCCTGGGCCACAGGACAGTGTAATTTCCAGGTATAGTCTGTGCTCGAGGCAGAGGAGGAAAAGGTGCAGCACAGCTGGGGATGCCGTTCGAAAGAACGGCTGCCGTGGAATTTGCTCAGATTCAAAATGCTGCTTCTGGCAGGGAGGCTAGCTGTCCAAATACTAGTGAGTATTCAAAAATATGGGGTAAAACACAGGATTGTGCATCACAGGTGCATTATATAATACATAATTATAACTGCCCTCCTTTTCTAAACAATTGTGCTTTAAAATTAATTTATTTCTGAGTGCAGTTTAAATCCATTTTTCAGACAGCATGAACTGGCTCAGCAAAGCGACCGTCAGTTCCTTAGGACCAACGAGAGCTGCTGTAAATCAGCATTTCAGTGGAGCCGGCACAGCTGCCCGCTCACACCTACTGCTCAGCCAGCTACGGCCAGAGAAATCCGTCACATGGGCTCCAATTTGGGGTATCACTGTGGATGCCTTTCAGTTCAGCCGTGAGTGGCCGGCAAATCAGGCCTATCGCTTCAGTGACTGCAGCCTACGAAGGCGCCAGCCAAGAACCAACACAGTCTGGAAATGGTGATTGCAATTCAACCGCAGCCAGCCTGGCAGGCTGACGTGGCCAAGATCTGTCGTGTGAAAACCCACAGCAGCACCATTACAGACCTTCTCCTGTTGGGAGACTGTAATTTGGGGCTGCCACGACGAGAAGAACACGGATGGCTGGAAACTGCAAAGGCTTGGACACTACTTCCAGAGTTTTGCACGCCCAGCTCAATCAACCGGCAGTGTGCAAAAGAGTGCATGGGAGAATGAGGTGAAAAGACATTGATCCAAACCACACCATCTCCACTCCTGGCTTTATTCCTCAAGTTACATACGTGCAGATTTTCCTTTGGGCTGGCTAAGTCTTCTTTCAGTCTATGAAGCAAGTGGTCTTTTGTGCTCTTGGCCGTGCCCTCCCTGGCCATTTAACAAGCCAGTCTACAACTGGTGTCAACAAGCAAAACCAAGAGTTCAGCCTACGCTACAGCTGGCTTCCCCAGCACCTTGGCTCACTCTTCTTTCAGACTGTGAAAGATTCACAGGTATAAAATATTTTTTATTTCAGAGATAAAAGGATGGTGGTATATATTCTGGGCTTTACCTCCCTGATCTTTCTCCTTTAAAAAATATTTAATGTTAATGGAATTAAAACTCTTACTATAAATTCAAACTAAAGGATGAATTCTGATGAAATCTGGCTACAGAAATGGACAGGAATGTCCCTGTTGACCTTCCCTGGGGCAACATTTTTCCTTGGACAAATAATATGATTGTTTCTAATGCTGACATCTCATAGCTGAATTTTTTTGCTGACAGTCTGTTTCTGTTGCTTGTATTGCTGAGTTTCTTTTCTGCTGCAATAGTGACGCTTCATCTCCATTTATAACTCTGAGGACATCAAAGTATGAAGATAGCAACCCAGGTGATAATTGCTCCTAAAAATCCTTGGTATTACTCTTCTAAGTGGGATGAAAAAGTCATAGAAAGCTCTGCATTAAAATGTGTCAAATTTTACTCCATGGAGACAAAGAAAAAGCTGAATCTACCAAAAACAAAAATGAAATTTTAAGGGGCTCATTAGACGATCAACTGAGTCTAAAAGCACCAAAAGATCTCCCCTCTTCTCTCAGATTATGACTTTCTTCACACTCAAAACTCCTACTTAAAACCTCTCTCCACACTCAAAACTCCAATAATCCATATTTAAAACCCCTCTCATTCTTCATTTCCCGTAGACTAAATCTTAAAAGTACGGACTAATTGATGGCATGGACAAGTGCACACAGACTACCACAAGCCTGCTTGCACAGATGTAGCTGGTGATGCTCCAGTTCAGAGAGCACCTTGTGAACCAGATTTCGCAGCATCCTGAGTTTAATTCGCATTCAGCTAGGGAAAAACATCTCACAAGCCAAGCTTGCAAATGCAACTGCGTGACTGCCAGTGTTTTCAAGCTGCAAGCAAGCTGTGAATTTAAACGTGGAGGTAGAACAGTAATACATTTTTTCAAGGGGTGACTACCACTTTACAAAACAGACAAAAAAAATCCCTTTAAATCTTTCTGCACTGCCCTGGCTCTGTTTTAATGAAAATTATAGGAAAAAAATATTCAACAATTTCAGCAGGAAAAGACTGGACAATCCTGTTCATAATGTGCATCATTTTAAGCTAAATTCATATTTGATATATTAGTGCCTTGGCTGTACAGGCTGCCCATTTACAGGTCTCACATGAAAGTCAACATCCCCCAGCAATTTCAACAACACAGCAAAGCTTCAGGTTACTCAGGGAGAAGAGTTCGTGGATGGGTGAATGCCGCATAACTAAACATTAAAAGTTCCCTCTGAACTTTTCACGGGCTTTTTCAGGACAAAACAGAAAGGTCTCTCCTTTGCTTCCATTAAAGCACTCAAACACATTAATTTTTGAAGCAGCTTTTGAAGGGTTTTACTGGGAAATGATGCAGTGAGTGTAAACAAGGGCATTTTGGACGAATTCCACTTCAGCACCCGCTGGGTCCCCTTTGCTGGCTCAGTCACTTTCAGCAATCTCACAGACAGACCCTGTCAACTGCTTGACCCCTGTATTTGAAAAATGAGCAAAGCCAGGCAGGATTTTTTGCACAGCAGCCTGCCACTATCTCTGCAGCAACATTTCTCAAAAAAAGAAAAAAAGGGCATGCCGCTTTGCTGCCTTTGCTTTTAGCTAAAATGCCAACATCTATCTCTTCTTGGCCTCCTTCCGCATTCCCAAGAACTGCGGGAGGTGAAAAACCAAAAAGGAAACATTGCAATTTGTCTTCCTATTTATAAGCAATTGCCGCACCGAGGGGAGGTCCTGCCCACAGCCACCCTCACCGCGGCCCCTCTCCGAGCCCGGTGCTCAGCCCCTGTCTGCAGAGGTGCCAGACCACATCTCAGGCAGCTGCTTCTGAAGCATACGTGAAAAACCTCCGCCGCGAACAGCAGCTGCCCATTAAGAACCCCAGCCCTCCTGTATGGAGAGATACTGAGACTGATGGGTCCTGGGCAACGGAGACTCACAGCCAGCTTAGAGACACAAACCACACCCTTCTCATCGGGTCCATCGCTCCGGCACGGCCAGCGGTAAGCAAGCTTTGGGAGAAGCATCAGGAGAGAGAGGCATCTGACAGCAGAGCGGAGCCAGAAGCGACTTCCAACACAGCAACAACTTAAAGTCTGCATGGCAAAAAGGAATGACCAGGTCACAACTCTCAAACCACCTTGACAACTTTATCTGTCTCGTCTCACAAATCTGTAGACTTTGCTGAACTTGCTCTCAGGCCCACCAACATTAACATTGACTTCTTTGCTCAAATCACCAAGCTTCACCAGCACCTTTCAGGCACACACTGGAGCAAAAGCCGCTCCCGTTTCTCTGTTTTTAGAGCAGGGGTGGTGTTACCGATGGCCACAGTCGGTACAACCAAGCCTAACAATGCTCATCAGCATCAGGTTAGACATGTATGCAGGACCCACAGCGGAGTTTTACAAGAAAAAAGCTGCTCACAAGGCTCTGGCTGCAACAGAAAATTTTGGTTGAGTGTGATGGACTGGGCAAAAGGAATGTGAAACCTTGTAATTCTCCACTTCCAGGACTATTACGACTGCACGGGAGCAGGGGGGAGGGAAGGAAAGAAGATAAGCAGGCAGTTCATCCTAAGCTCATCACAGCGGTTTTCCAAGTCTGGAAGGAGAAATTTGAGAAATGATGTCACTACTACCCCTCCTGCCTCTTCCCCTGCCCCACCAGAGCAAAGCTGGCAGAGGGGATGTGTTCTACCCTGTTTCTGTGCAAAGCCCAGGGGCGTCAGTTACGCTGCCAAAGGGGAGGTTCTGGTGAAGCTGCTAGAGGCAATGCTGAGATACCTTCTGCTCTACCAGCCTTGCAGATTTGGAAGAAAGGTAGCAAATAGCTGGAGACAGTGACTTCTCAAATTTCCTTTGACATTTCCACTACACTCAGACTGAGCTTGTGACTACGCAGGAGATGGCAGCTGCTCAGTCAAAAGCTCCCCGAGGAAGCCTAGCAACGTGAGACCACAGCTCCACAGCCTGCATCTGCTGCCACTCTCAAAGCAGGTACCGCTGCCCGAACCCCTTGAGCACAAAAGGAGAAAGGACATAAAAAAAAGTTTTCAACTCTTCTCTAGCGAGGGTGATATGCCTGGACAGCAGAGGATAAACTACTGTTGGGAGCAGGCAGACAGACCTCTAATCTCTCAGTTGCCAAAGTCTGGGGAGACGTGAATGTTGGGCTTGGACGTATACAGAAGTCCACAAGTTCACGGCTCCATCGATGCTCCACCACTGAAAGCAGCCAGAGGCTACACAAACTGTGTCACAACGCCAGGACTCTGTGTGCTGGAAGCAGTACGTAGGGAAGGGTTTTGGGGGCAATAAACCGACTTCAACAAAGGAGAGGTAAATAGAAGTAGCAGCAACTACAGGACTATCACAAAAAGCACCTGGATACAAGTCACCTATCTTTTTGTGCTCCTGATATCAATAATTTTAAGTCCTACAGTGCAAATACTAGGGATGTGAAAAATGTCATCCCATCATCACCTCTCTGAACAGTTACGAGAGCCAACGTGAGCCTCTAAACAATGTTCTTTTCTTCAGTAATGACTCCAATGCAGAGCTGTTCTTGGGGATTAACAACTGCCTGAATGGTCCTTCAGGCTCAGCAAGGGACACTTGCCAGGGACTAATATCTGGAAAATCTTTATGATCACTAGTAATACCAGGAGAGGAAAATCAAACATAGTGTTGTGCTGGATTTTTTTATATTGGGTACACAAGGTATTTCTCTATTGATGCCAACAGATACTGGATCAGGACCCAGGCTGTTATGACACCTTCACTCCCAAAGAGCCTTCGGGAAAGAAGAGGTGGACTCCACACACATCCTGCACTAGGGGAACCCCTCAGACATCTCCTGAGAGCCCAGCTGAGATTTCAAGACAGATATCTAAAGCCATTCACAAAAGCACATTACACTCCTGGTATTCTTAGTATTCTAGTATTTGTTTCTAGTATTTGCTACCTTGTGTAGGTTCTAGTATTTGTTGCTTTGAGTCCATGCTTGCCTGTTTACCATGCTTCCACAGCAACAGACACAAAACACATATTCTTCACAACTAAAAAGAGGGCATCTTCCACATGTCCCTGCAGCTGAGACTGTCAGAAACTGTGCAGCCCCAGGTAGCAGATGGAGGCCATGAGCTAATGCAGCATTTCAGCACATCTTTAACTGATTATAAGTACAGAATTAGTCCCACTGTAGCTCTAACTGGCCGTTCCCCTCCGCTCCTACATAACCTTTTCATGTTCCAAAACTGATCATGCTGCATTCAGAGGTACAGGACTTGATCCAGAAAAAGCATGCATACTGAAATTATATTTGGCTCCCAAATTCTAGGAAAGTCTTGGGTGGATGAAAGGGAGAAATAAGAGAAGAAAGAGGATACTGAAGGTTTTCCCAGCAGTTAAAGCCTCTGCCTCCAGGTACAGTTTATTCTGACCAGGCTTTCTACGAGCATTAATCTCCAGCGCTTCGTGCCCACAAGGCGAGCCCTCTGGCTGGCGGAGAGCCAGCACCCTGCCAGCGGCAGCGCAGCTGCGCGAGTCGCTGCGGGCAGATGGTGCGGACGCAGCTCAATTCTTTCCTCCCTGTATTTCCCTCCTATCATTTTCTTTCCTCCCAACCCTTATCCTGATTCTTTCAGCGGGGGGAGGGAGAGCTACTTGGACCTCAACGTGCTCAAAGAACAAATTAAACTCACCTTGTAATTACTTCCTGAGTCTCGGGACTAGCAATCTGTCCTCACCCCAGGCAGATGGCAACTGCTGCTGCACAGCTGGTCTGGCACGGGTAAAGCCAGCAGCTGCATGGCGGGCAGGTGGGATGCTGTTTGGCTCACCAGCTGCACAGAAATCCAGGCAGAAAGCCATGCCTATCGGCTGAGGAGAGCACGATTTGGAAGCTCTTCCTGCAGGACAGCTGGCAGTTTATCAGAGAGAAATCTAATATATCCTTACACCATGCCAGCTGACACTGGCCATTTGTTGGAGGACTGGAAGAGGCTGCAGCATCCTCACTGGTGCTGGCTCTAGGTATCTTCTCACTCCACGGAGTTCTTACCAGACCTCTTATTTTTTAGTACTTTAGAATGTGTATTCATATATATGTGTATATACATATATGCATTTTAAGTGTCTATTTCCATGTACTTATGTAAAGTCTAACACAACGGTTCTGCTAGTAAGTTGCTTAAGTACAATCATGACCAAGTAACTGCAACAGCAGCAACATCACTAAGAGTCTCCCTTCGGTCATTCCACAGCCGGAATACAATGTCACTTCGTCAACCACCACGGCACTGCCTGGTCCCAGCCTGCCACTGTTGTGAGCACACAAGCATGTAAGCCTCCAGACCATCTTGAGGGCTCAACTTGTACTGGCTGAACTGAAAAGAAACATCCTTACTACAAAAAGAAGGAGAAAGAAAAAAAACAGGAAACCCGATTCATCAGCAAAAAGAAAAAACCTAAAACTTCTTCCCCATTCTCCTCCATTTGGCACAAGCAACGAGTTGTCCTGGACTACCCAATCTGTTCCAAACTTGGCTAAATTTTTACACAACTTTCAACTTTTTAAAATAAGACCCTTTTCAGTCTGGGTGGTTGTGTCTTTCTCTTCCCCATTTTAATTTACCAGGTTGTCCAGAGAGACTTTCATTGTCATGTCTTCATTCCTACCAAAATTTCCACGATTGTTGAGATTTTTACACATGAACAGATGTCCGAGTTTGTCTCCAGCAAAGGAATAGCCACCACCTGCTGAGAGAGCACCGGCAGCCTGCTACCTGCGCCGCACTCTGTGAGCTTCTGGAGCATGTACCAAGACATGTGGACAAAAAAGCCACTCATAAATGAAAGCCCCAAGTGCTGGCCTCTCACCAGGCAGAGGAGAGGAAAAGAGCTGCTAGAAAAATAACACCGGGCAATTTAAAGGTGAACATTTTACAAACTAACATGTTATCCACACCCATAGGAACATGCCAGTTCTGCCAAAACATAATTGCTGCACTAGCGTTAAACGGATTTCTTTAAACCAGGCTAAGGTTCTGCTTATAGATATTGTCACACTGTGCAAACTGATCCCTCTGCAGATGCCAGCGGGAGGGCCAGAGCAGGCCCTAGGTGCAGGGATCCCTCCTGCCCCAGGGCAGAGGAGGAGCAGCCCCACCAGCACTCAGACAGACACCCTCATTTAGGCGCCTCCCATTCCACGGTTATTGAACCTGAGCTTTCTGATCAGCCCTGCGGTGGGACAGGGAGCGCTCCCAGCCTGTTGTGCTAGGCAGACACAGGCGGGACGAACAGCTGGCAGAGGGGCAGGGTCAAACAGCCGGGCCAAAGGCTGCCTCTGCGTGCTTTAACCAGCAAGAGCAGTTTGTGGAGCGGATGGCAGCACAGCATCTCTGCTGCCCTTATCCGAGTCACTCGGCTAAAGCTCCAGTGCAATTTCCTGCTGGTGCCACGAGAACACCAACCTACAAACTTTTTTAACATTATTTCCACAACCCTTTTGTAAGTGGGTAACCCTATGTAACTAGAAATCATTTAAAACCTGAACAAAACTACTTCTTCAGCAAAAGATGATACAGTTGGAACATTTTCAAGCTTCCATGAAAACAAAGGAGAGGGAGGGGCCAAGCTCTTTTCAGTGGTGCCCAGTGACAGGACAAGGGGCCACGGGCACAAACTGAGGCAGAGGAAGCTCCAGCTGAACCCGAGGAAGAACTTCTTCCCTCTGAGGGTGACGGAGCCCTGGCCCAGGCTGCCCAGGGAGGTTGTGGAGTCTCCTTCTCTGGAGATAT
>Ga0065711_1035867_pt1 | contig 21726 bp, 11 predicted proteins | sample Hoacrofraction12_FD_59098 | JGI IMG/M metagenome (GOLD analysis project Ga0065711, IMG submission 59098) | Hoatzin crop microbial communities from Cojedes, Venezuela - Epithelial fraction 12 v2 (version 2) | ecosystem: Host-associated > Birds > Digestive system > Esophagus > Crop | place... | reverse complement strand
AAAAAAAAAAAAAAAAAAGAAAAGGTGAAGGACAGGGTAAGAAAGCAAGCAGAAGAAAAACAGAGTGAGATGGCTATACCAGAGGATGCTGCAGGTTAAGAAAAGCACTCTGGAGTTTTTACTTCATCTCGTTTTGTAAGTTGTCCCATGGAGAACCCTATCAGCTCCTCCATCATATGTTTCACAAAGCATGCTGCATGCCCACACTTTTGCTTATGTTTGTTTTCACTGATGATGATAAACTGGAAAACATGCTGGAAATGAAACATTTTTATTTGTTTATCACTTGGGACTGAAGTTATTAAAAACAGGGAGAAAAATGGAAATGATAGCTTGGCATGTTTTCTGTAAATACCAAGTAGTTCTTCTGCAGTGTATGATATAACCAAAGTAACTTAGAAATAAGCTTGTATTGCTCTTTTCTTGTGCCTAATTATGAGGATGTGAAAAATATGCTCATATTAATGCCTTCTCAGCTGGCTGTGAGGGGGCTGAAAGTACCTCTTATGAAGATCCAGTTTGTAAAGCGAATGATTGTAATGCAGGAGTATTGCTATTCATGAGCTCTGAGTTTGACTCTGTTAAAAAAACGGATCTATGGTCCACATGAAGGATATGTAAAATGCTGTGGGTAGAGCAGTAATTCAGAAATTAATTGTAGGTCATATCAGTATGACGGAACCTTTCTTGATCTCACTATTTGAGAGTTTTTCTTAGTGAAGGGAAGTTCATGCTATATTCCCTGTTGCTTTTATGTTATTCTCTGTGCATTTTATTTCATTTGCATTAGCCATGTATGTTTACATTTATAATTTAAAACATTGTTAAGGAAGTTACTATTCAGTTGGAGTTTGACATTCTTGTAGGGATCAAAATCTATGAAAGATTCCAGAAATTTTAAAAACAGAATTTACTGATCTGCTTTTTTGTTCCAGTATCTTGGGTTTTACAGATACACCTTGTTTTTCATAAAGTGAGCATCTCTCATCATTTTCTTTTCCAGATTTTAACAGAACTGCGGTCTTGGTAGGGAAAGGAGGCTGCTGGTAATATCGAAGGGCAACAAATAAATAAAACCTGTATGTATGCAATAGCAATTAAAGCAAAAATCACGCACTCTAGAGGCGTGCTCCTTGTTATGTTCCCTGTTCAGCAGTGTACTTAAGCACCTGTTTAACATTAATGGTAAGCATATGCTTAAATGTTTCTGCTGACTTGGGAGTTAGGAGGAGTCTGCCTTGCACACACAATAGTTGAACAGCCCGTTTTCCATCTGTGTGTGAGCCCAGAGTGTGGTGCTAGCTGAGCATTTTCCAGGTTAATTAGATTGGCATAACAAGATCCCTAGCGGACTCTGTGTAGTCATCAGCTCTTCTGCACTCTCAGGCTATCAGGAGCTCTGCTTGAAGTAGTGTATCTTTTGCTAGTAACTGAAACGGAATATTGCACTGTATTTCACCAGCGTGTTCAAATGGAAACAGGATTGAATGGATTGTGAGTACACCATAAATATCAATTTGGCTCCATATTGCTCGCATGAATATGGTGCATCCTTCAAATGCACAGTGTCTACCAAGGACTATTTATTCTATAGAGCTACCAATAATGGCTGCGCTTTCATGAATTATGCATGTATTTGTCCCTAAACCTCACCTGACCGTGGTTTGGAGTGTTTAATATTTGAAGCTGTCTGTAAGTCTAAATTGTAGATATTTTTCATAAAATATAATGTCCTTACAGATTTCTTTGCAACATTAGTCAGTCAATCATGCCTGTATCTACAATAAAAAAAAACCAACCAACCTGGAATCAAAAGAATTCTAATTCACTACAGGAAAAAAAAAAAAGAGCTTGATGCTCTGAAGTCTTGCAAGAAAAGGCAAAATTGCATGAAGTCAAAGGTGTTCTATCCATCTATTCACTAAAGCAAGAGAAATGAGATGGAGTCCCATTGTAGAAATAAGGGGGTTATTATTTACCAGATGAAGAAAGGAAAATGACCCCACACTATGCCTAGAAGCAACTTGCCAAAGTGTAAAGATGTAGCAGTGAGAATCGTATTAGCCATTCAGGCCTTTTGATGGGTTAAAATGGGGAGAGAAAGCACATGCTTTTAGGGAGAGATTAAATAGATGAGGAGGAGTATGATCATTTTAGCTGAATTCAGTGGCACAAAATTTAGCTTTCCAGTATTTTCAGGGAAAGACTGCCTTGGTTTCCTCTGAAGAGTCACTGTTTTCCCTGTTTATACAGTTCTATCACATTTGAATCTCTGGTTTCTAGAGAGTTCCGTAGCATTTAATTCTGACATTCAGGTTTGTTGGGGTTTTTTTTAACATAACCTCTTAAGTTTTTAAGGAGTTATATCCTTATGAAGCATTGCATGTTAACAGTGGCATCACAGAAAACATTGAGACAGAGTGGGCTAATCCGCAGAATGGTGACAAATGGCTGTAGTGCTATCCTGAGCTCTTGGCTTCCTGCAATATTAAAGAAGACATGTTATGAATAGATGCGACTAAAGAAAGGCAGCACAATGGAATGATCGGACGGCTTTGGGCAATTTGCATTTGGGTATGGGGAAGCTTTCAATCTTCAGTCACAGTTTGAATCTATCCTAAATTGATATTTATTGATGGTTGCTAACGTCCATTGCCTGCTTGCTAATTGTTGTGTGCTGTAGGAAGAAGAGAGCCCCAGCTGCATGAGTAATTGCTGTGAACCAGCTTGTGACCACACTGCTCAGACACTCTCCGGAGGGGACTGATGGAGTCCATGTTACACATCACTTGGCAAGACCCCCCCTCCCCACCCCAGTCCCCAAGTGGCCTCATTGTGACTGGAATTAAATTAATTGTGTCTGTGTTTTCAGCTCAAAGGGCAAGATTCAGTCCTTCTGAATGATGTTTTTGTTCTTTGACATGCAAGCATGTGTGTTTCATGCAGGAGTTGAAAGTGTAAGGCCTTGCTGAGACAAGGCTGGAGGAGAGTCGCGAGAGGAGGAGATGCGGCCTAAGTGTGCACTGTCTCTGTGGGGCAGGCTCTGGAGCGGACTCTCTTTGTGACCTGTGCCTTTTGCAGGGAGTTAGCAGCACTGCTTGGAAAGCAGCTTAGATGGAAATTGCCATGTATGAAGCATGGATGCTCAAGTCTCGGTTCCTGGAATGAGATAAAGAGCGAGCTAAATTTGTGGTCAGGACACACGCAGTCTCCGCGTATGGGTAGAGTCCATATGTCAAAGAATGCTGCAGTGAATTGATGCACAGGCATATCAAGAACTTGGAACACATAGGAAATGTTGGGTTGGAGGATACAGAGTCTAGTTCTTGGCTGTCTGAAGCAATCGTAGAGTAGTGTCTTTGTCATTGGTGTAAGTAGGAGAAGTTGTGCTTGAGGCTAGTGGAGTCCATTGGATTACATAAGCTGAGCCCAGTAAACACATCTCCTATGTGAAAAGTGAATTCAATTATTTCTCTTATGCCTTGTAAATGTGTCAGACTGGCACATCCACTCTGCTAGATTCAGTATCTTGTGTTTTCTACTTCAGGAGTTTCTCATAGTAAGCCACTTTTCCTCTCACATAACTAAACATGTAGGGAGTTGTAACAGAAATATTAAGATTGTTATGAGTGAAATACAGATGCAAATGTGTTTGTGTAAACACTGGAAAAAATAGCGAAATAAGTGTGAGAAGAATGTCATGTGCTGATAATGAAGATTACTGTTCCCAGCAATAAAACTGAGGAATGTGCTGTGCTGTCAAGCCCAGGAGGCTGGGGATGTACTGAAAGTCACAGTACAGGCTTCTCTCAAGCACAAAATGATGCTTACTAAGAACACCAAAAGGCCACAAAATACTAGCACATCATGCACAGTAGCACAATTGCTTTACATGTTAGGACAACAAAGAACTATGCTGTAGCCAAACAGAAGCATATTTTTTCAGATGTATTCCATACCAGCAAAGCCAGGTAATAGGGTGCAACCACGCTAACATTTATGACTACCTAAGTAGGGAAGATTCTGAAGCAAAGGACCACCCCTTCTCAACTGCTGGCTCATAAAAGGTATAAAAGACTTGCCAAAAATACTAGCTTGTCAGTTCCAGTCAAGAAAACCAAAACGTTTCTATGAGAACTTAATAGTTGATATCCCTTGTCCACCGTGACCCATGCAAATCATCTTGGTCAGACCACATGAACACACACGTCTTGGTGCATGTGACAGTGTGGTGAATGAAATCTAAGAGAGAATGAGTGTGAATGGATAAACCCAGCATATTCAGATTTTGTTAATAAATAGCATCTTCCATACCATCTTCTTGCACAGGGGCTTGTTACACTAATTTCGTGCATGCTCACGAGCTGATGTCTTTCATTCACTGCATGCTACCAGCAAGGATCTGTATGTTGTGGTGGGTCACACATGATATGAGAACAGGGCAAGGTCACATCTCCTGACCTCCCCCACCATGTCATGGCAACCATGCCAGTGAAAGACATGGCTGGAAAAGATGCTAGCAGGGGGGGCTGGGGGTTGTCAGAGCCCAATGATGGAATGTGTTCAGATAATGAAGCCACATACATTTACAAATGTCGAAGTCTATTACACCAACACTAGTATCTTTATCAATCAAACCTGTAATTTCATCAAGTCATGAAATCAGGTTTGTTTGACAAGACCTATTTTCCAGAAACCTGTATAGACAAACATTAATTATACTCCTATTCTTTAGTTATTAATTGACTCCCATGTCGGCTTTACTACATTTCCATTCTTAGAAGTATCCTTCTAAAGGGATACTAGCCAAGCTGTATCATATCTATGGGTAAATAGGGCATTAGTTTTGAAAATGTTGGTTGTAAATGCTAAGTCATAAGAGTATAATCAGCAAGGGTGAAGAGGAGATGCAGGGAGCTGCTTTGTGATACAAGGTGAGACAAAGCACCATCAGCAAGAAAGTCCAATGAAGATTCTGCACCATCAGTAAAATGATAGAGTGCGTGCATCTGTAAGAGGACAGGACAGTGTTAGGCAGAGCAAATTGATGTTAGTGAAAGTCCTAAGGCAATGGTATTGTTTGTTATACATTTTTTTTTCAAGCAATAGGAATGTATGCTGAAGGTGTGAGGAGAGGCAAAAATGATGTTGATGATTCTGTAGAGAAATAACTTTATGATGAGAAGAAGGGCACTAACAAATCTCAGCCATAACGAGGACAGACTGGGGTGCGAAGCAGAAGAATACTGATGCAGTTCTGTGTATACCATTCTGGAGTGGAAGTATGTGTCATACAGTCTGACTGAAAAGCCTCTGTCACATTGCTATGATATGGAGCAACTTAAGAAGTTGTTAATGCAAATGTGTCCTGCCATGGGGAGAAAAGCAAGCTAGAGATTTGACTACAAACGAGAGGAAGGACTAACCTATGGTAATGAAATGCAAAGTGTCTGATCAAAATTCAGCATGTTAATCTGAATAGTAAATCTTTTATATGAATGTGTCACTTGAGCACCGTAGTCTACAAGGTTTTCTGCTTACAGTATATGTTGCCCTTGATGTCCGTTTTGATTGCAGAGCATGGTAACATTTCACTGTTGCCAGTTTGGTTGCCTGCCGGAGCTGCCTGGAGTCAAATGGCTTTAAAGGTTTCCTGACTACCGGAGGCTCCAGGATGTGCAAGACAACTGTGATGATTTGAAATGGAAGATGTAGGGCCTTTGCATGTGATTGAGAGAGTGTGATATTTAACCAGCGGGCATTGCGTCTGATCTAGTCATAAAAAAAATATAATTTAAAACAAAACCCTTATTTAAATGCCAACAAGTGTAATGCTCACAGGAAACTATGCTGAGCCATGGCCATTGTGGTATCCTTGGCTTATCTCCTTCATGCAGGCTTTGACATGTGTGGTTTCTTAGGAGAAACACTGCCCTGCAGTGAGTATGCTTGGATTGGCATGCAACAGATTTGAATTTAGAGAGAATATGACACTGATTTCTTGCATGGCCTTGGGCAAATCTTGCAGTGCTGCTGTGCACAAAATAGGTGTGTCAGTGCAGGGCAGCTCTACCACCTCCTTTTGCAGTAACCGCACCCTGCGTGGAGCTTCTCACTGGTCTTTACCTCTGTACCCCATTTGCAAAGGAAGGATGATAATTTCTTCCATTCACTTTCTTCGTATGTTTTGACTGTGGTATTTTAAGCTCCCATACTATCCATCTGTATCTGGTTAGTATGTAAACTGTGTTGTATTGTGCTAAATTCAAGTACTTGTCTATACTTAACATTATATTAGGTGATATAAATGTCCTTGATCTAGTGAAGATACGGTATTCGTAGAATCATAGAATGGTTTAGGTTGGAAGGGACCGTAGAGATCATCTCATTCCAACCCCCCTGCCATGGGCAGGGACATCTTCCACTAGACCAGGTTGCTCAGAGTCCCATCCAACCTGGCCTTGAACACTTCCAGAGAGCGGGCAGCCACAGCTTGTCTGGGCAACCTGTGCCAGTGTCTCACCACCCTCAAAGAATTTATTTTGTATATCTAATCTAAATCTACCTTCTTTCAGTTTAAAACCATTACCCCTTTTCCTATCGCTACAGGCCCTACTATAAAGTCTGTGCCCATCTTTCTTATAAGTCCCCTTTAAGTACTGGAAGTTTGGAACAAGGTCTCCCTGGAGCCTTTGCTCCTCCAGGCTAAACAGCCCCAACTCTCTCAGCCTTTCCTCACAGGAGAGGTGTTCCAGCCCTCTGATCATTTTTGTGGCCTCCTCTGGACCCACATTCAGTAAGAGATGATAGGAACATGTAAACCTGTACAATAGTAGTTGAGCTACACTTGCAAAACAGGTTTATTCTAAATGACAAAGAAAACTGAGGATAATGTCTTGTATTCATGTTCATGTTTGTGTCTGAATCAGGGTTTTATTGTGAATATAAGCAGTATTTGTCATGGTGTGCAGCAAATAACTTTTTTTACTGGATCAAGCAATATCCTACGTATTAATAAATTGGTAATATTTCAGTTGATGAGAAAATTCTGACAGGTAGTGGTATCTAGTATAAAATTCTCAGATCAAATATTTCTTTTTGTATTTTTGCCATTAACCTCATGTAAGAACATAATGTTTTTTATAATGCTTTGTTTAGAAAAAGAGAAAGTAAAGTACTCTGCCAAAGTCTGACATCTGGAAAAAATTTTGAAGTGTAAGTCTTGATGGTTGCTTTTATGTTATATGAATAATATATGGCAAATTAATTATTTCAGTTTTAATAAAATGAGACATTTTGATTCATAGGATCTGAAATTTTATTTACTGGGAAGTTTCAACAATCCTTGTTTTCATCTTGCTTGGGAAGAGAAATAAATATTTAAATAATTTTTCTGCTAAATGATAATTTAATTTCCTTTCCTCACCTTGGTTTTGCTTTTTAACACATAATTTTCCCATCTGTCTACAACCTATCAATACCATTAAAACTGTATTGGAAATTGAGTTGGCTGAATAAAGCATATTTAGACACAGGCTATTAGTGCTTATTTCATCCTTTATTGTTGTAGCCTTTGTGTTACGCAAGACCACAATCTCCATGCACAAATCCTTTAATATCCAGCATGGTATTTCAAGCATGAATTGACTCCTTTCAGGTTGTTTGCATAAGTAAAGTGAGCAGGACTGGGTCTAGAACTGTCCACAGGATGGAAATGTGTTATATTGAGGGGTATCTTGTTTCTCTGTCTTTATCAGAAAGATATCCGCTGTTTGAAATCTGTAATGGGTGTGCGTAGCTTGCTTTGTCTTGATGGCCCATTGGATCAGAGATGATTCCAGAGGAGTCATTACAGCTTTTACGAGAAGAATGCAACAGCTCCTTTGCAGCCATGAATATTCTTGTAAAAATGTACTTTCAAAGTCACTCATTGCTGAGAGTACCAAAGGCATCCTTAAAGTTGTTGGCATGCATCATGGATTGGTTTCAAGCAGACCATTTTAAGATCTCTGTATGGACAAAACTTTCAAATGTGCCTAACTGAATATGGCACCCGAATCCCACATTGGGTATTCACTCCGGTTTCAGTGCCACCTATTTAGATTTTGGTTCTCCATGCTTATCATATGCAGTTATGTCTTTCAAGAGGAGCACAGAGAAGGAAATGATGGCCAGAGTGAAACTACAGCACACACAGACACACATAGAGTCTTCATCCTATTTTTAAGTAGTCAGCCACTGGCAGTGGATCTGGGTCAGGCAGTTGCTCTGAGCACCACATTCTCATGACTAGTCTAACATCATCTCAGACCTGCTTGTATAGATGTATCAGAGCTGCTGTCGTACCCCAACTACATTTAAACTTGCCCTTGATCAAAATACCACCTCTGTTCATTTGTTTTAAGTCGCTTTATTCTGTCCTTGTTTACCTTGCCAAATTGCTGAGGTGTGTGTGTTGGCTTTAGACAAATAGCTCCTAGAGAAATGCTATCGCTTAAGGTAATCCTTATTACAAAGCAGGTTTGCATGGCTGGTAGAGTGTGGGGTTGTATTCTCAGGTGTGTGAGGTTGTGGTGAGAGGTCCCAGTGTCCCAGGGTAGCTGGCAGCTATCTACAAGAATGATGCCAACTCACTCAGAGTTTTTCACATAAGATGGCCGGGTGGTTTGCTGTGTTTTACTAAAGCAAACACCTCAAAATCTACGTTATAAGTCACAGAATCACAGTTTCTGCATCATTGTCTATAATAGCTCTGTGAAAGCATCAGTAACAAAGTTTTTTGACTGCAGTCCTAACATGGTTGATTTTCTCCCCTGCATGGAAGACCTAGGTTCCACCCTCTTCTTCCTTCAGGCCTTTCCTGTGATCACAGGTGTACTGTGGGATGAAAGTCATGCCATCCTCGTGGTTTGTCTCCCTGTACCTTTATAGGGTTATGGCATATATCTAGGTCACAGTCCTGTTTTCCTGTGATGTACAGGAGAGGCAGACAGTCTTTGAATTTCACCACGAGAGAATTTGGATGTTACACTGCAGTGTTCCTATTTCTTACTATTTTTTCACTCAGTAATGTGGCACGGAGCACTTCTACATATATTTTTGCAAAGTGTAATTGGTAAATATTGAATGCAAAGCACTGGATTTAGCTGCTAGTGAGTTAGTTGCATATTTCTGTACACTAAAGCTGTCACAGAGTTTGGGTACCAACTGCTATTGAGAATGAGGTGATGTGGCTTTTTCAAAGCAAAAACAATACTTCATCTCGAAGCTGCAGTGCATAAAGCCTGTATCTTTCTAGCCATGCAATCTGTGGTCTTCTGTGTTGTAATGACAAAAATTCATGGCTGTTAGCAAGCTGACCAAGATAGACCACAGGATGTTATTGTTGCAAAGGATGTTTTTGTTCCCTTTTCACTTGGGGTACTCCAGCATTGCACAGCAAAGGCTTGTGGAGCTGTGAACAGGATGGAGAGATCCTATAAATGACCCTGATTATCACTTTCATAAATGACTCTGCATTTTTTAACCAAATGACCAATGAAGCGAAAGACATTGAACAAGATTTTTAATTATAACAAATGGAATCTGTGCTCTCTAATCAGATTGTTGTATAGGTGGCTATTATTTATTACTAAAAGTTAAAGCAATTAAACTTCAAGCAGTCATTGGGCAGATTATATCAAAGAATTACTTCATTTGAGGGTTTGGGTATTTGATTTTTTTTTTTCTTTTGTTTAATTACTGTCTCTAGTGGAAACTCACATTTTATTGATCTTTCAAATCTGTCTGAACGTGAAGTATTAATACTGATGTCAAAACAGCTGCTTCAGGTGTTTCTGTTACAGACTTGCAAACCTGAACAATTTTAATATTGGGTCCCCATTTTGTGAGGCAGCAAAGGGAGCAGAAGATAGTTTAGGGTTTTCTATTCTATTTCATTTTTTCTTCTTAGTGTGTCTTCCTTTATCTGCATTTTCTATCTATCTCTGAGCTGATTTTATTACATCCTTTCTCCTTTTCACATGTATCAAAGCTGACTGCTTGCCCATCAGACGGGTGTGGAGGGGGTATCTGTTTTGGCTGTTTTGGAGACTAGGGTATTGTGGAGCAACACTGAGAGTAGAAGTGGTCCCTCAGTTCAGTATGCAGCTTGTTGCTGATACAATATGATCCTGTTTTGAAGAATAAATCTTACTGCTCCATTGTAACATATTTGTGCCAGGGATTTGCATTGATGCAGCTACTTTGATGCAAAAAATCTATTTCAGCAAACTGTACTTCACCTCATTGTATCTGCATTTACCCATTTGTAAAATGGGCAACTTAACATTTGTCTGTCACATGGAAGTACTGTAAGGCTTGCTGAAGAGTAACTTTTCAAGCATTTGGAGATCCTTGGATGACAGACACTATAGAAAAGCTCTGATTCTGTGCACTATTTTACTGCTCTGCTTTTCCATTTTAAGTCCAGCTCAGCACTTAAACATCAGCACTCTGCTCCTGTACAAAAGCCAGTTTGATCACTGTTTTTATTGAGAAGTGGTATTTGTATTCCCCATGCATGCACACACAATGCCTTTAGAAATTAGAGTAAAGCCACCTAATTCCAAGTAGATTTAACTCACAGCAGGGCATACCAGGAAGGTGCTTCCATACACAGGCTGAATATTGCCCAAATTCCTCAGCAGGCTTTAGTTACAGAAGCGAGGAAGAAAAACAAGTTGGTAATTTGATTGCTCTTCTCTTCAGGCCTGGTCATTTGAAATCACAGAATCAACTAGCTACTTAAATGAGCTTTGAGCTATGTTATGAGCATCCTTCTTAAAGGATAAAAGTTGCTGCTTAGTCAGAGGTTTTTCCAAAAGCCTTGATGAGACTTGAATGCCCAGTTCTCAGGAAACAAAATAATCCTCCAAGTGACCTGGAAAAGCCCAGCCTGAACGCTGGGCTCTCGGAGCGCTGTCCGCGGTGCTGAACAGTGCCCGCGGTGCTGGGCGCTGTCCGCGGTTCTGAACGCTGTCCCGCCGCCGGGGGAGGGTGAGGCCCGGGGGAGGGTGAGGCCCGCGGGTCGTTCTGCTTCTGCCCTCCCACAAGTCCCAGCCCTTTTCTCGCCAGTCCACACACAGGGATTTATTTGAAACTAACAAGTGATTGTAATAGAGTCCTGTGTGCAAGGAACTCTACAGAGGCTTGCTCCAGAGGTACCACGAGAATGGCATGTTCTTAAAAGATGGCCACAGTTAGCTATTCAGGAGCCAGTCTGAAAACATAGTACAAATATTCTCTGCCTGGTCCCATATCAGTGTTTTTCAGATGAGGGAGCGTTTATACAACACCACCTGCCCCTTCTTATTTCTGTTTGGACACTGTCAGAGCTTATCTATATGCGGGTCCTCAGCAAGGTTCATCTGAATTAACTAAATAGTTGTCCATTGGCTATTTAAGCTGCACTGAACTCTTATTCACAATTAAAGTAGCCTTCATTTCATTTTATTTGTTTTACTCATGAAGTGGATTAAGCTAAATTAAATTAAATCTATTTTAATTCTGTATGGGGCTAACCTCTCAGATATTTAATGTGGCATAACTCGTCCATCTACAAAGTAAATTTACATGTATCTTCCCAAGAATCTCAGTGTAAACAGATCCTTAGTCCTTATCAAAAAAACTTTTGTTTGCTGTGAGACAATACATTCTGCAAGTGTATAAAGTTGTAATGAACAAGGGCACCAAGCATTCACCTGACGAACTGGTGTGGAACAGCAAATGGACTACCAATTTACATCCTAGATTAATTTGTAGTAATTCTCCCTCTCTATAGGCAGAACAAGTTATGTTGAGGTCTACAAGCATTTTCCTGTGGAGTTTATGACCCTAGATTCTGCTTAGAGACATGATAATCACAGATTCATAAAGTGAAGTTGGAATCTGAGGCCTGATTCAGCAGGGAACACTATGCACATGCTTAGCTTTAAATATAGAGGTAGTTTGATTGACTGGTTAAGAATTGCACTGAATCAGAGCCAAAGTGCCATGGCTTTTTGTGACATTTATATGGCTTCAGGATATGGATGTTCAATGAAAACTTCAGTGACAGTCTTCCTTAATAATTCAGAAGTATGATTTTTCTTCAGAATTAATATCAGTCTGGATGATACAATCATTCTGCTCATTTCGGTCCTGGCTGTATAAGGACTTGTTTGCAGGAAGCAGCTTACCGATTACAGCTTTATTACAGGCAGCAGGAGCATCGGGCTGTAACCCCTTTTTTAAATTAAAGTTGTTTGTCATTTATTAAAGCTATTTTTAAACTATTTTTTAGTTTCCTGGTGTGCTTTCCAGCAATTTAACTTTAGTTACGTTTATATATTTGCAACTTTTAGTACAGGAAGTCTCTCTTCATCATTAGGAGGTGGAAAACATTGATAGCAACACTGCCAGGAAGTAACGCAAAGCTGTTGATGTACTTTGTTGCAGTCACAGGTGAATATTTCCTGGGGAAACAATGATATGAAAGGAATCATTTGGGAAGGCTATGGAAAATCATGCAGTACCTTATAATGGCTATGAAGTTCACACACGTTTGCTGCTGTAAAGAAATCCTCCACCACTAGTCCTCTTTTTAGTTTTAAAAGTAAAAATAACATTTTTAAATTAAAAATAATATCTTTGAAGATGAAACATAGATAAATGAATAACTTTGAGAGTTTACCTAGGCAGCTGAAAATTTGTAATGTGAATGACTGTTTCTCTTCAGTGTCATTGGAATAGCACAGAAAACAGCTGGTTTGTGCCCCTAGCATTCCTGAAAAATACTGCAAAGCAGTATGACGAGCAGTATTTGTGTGAAGTCCACAGTTACCTGAGATATGAATGATCTGTCAGTAGGGCTTTAGGAAACATGAAGTATACTTCAAGAAGGAAGAGTTTTGTTTAATGCACATATATTATTCACTAATGATATATACATTCTTTCTTCCAAGTGTGTGGACTGAGGTTACAGATATATTTAAATATGCTGAAAAACCTTAGATAGCCTAAAGTTAATAATCTAAAATAAACTTTTTTTAGTATCGCAGTAAACAAGGGGGAAAAAAAAACATAAAAACAAGTGCATTTTCCTAAGAAAGGAGTAAAATTATTTCCATATAAAAAGTTATCTCCTGATTGTAATTGCAATTTCGCAATATATTTCTACACAGATGTATGAAGAAAAGTTTAGAAAGCAGAAACACATCATACAAAAAAAATCCATTCCATAAGAAACAATTTGCTTACTGAAAAGTTAAATATGAAATTAAAACAGTTTGGCCCGGACCAGACATAATTTTCCTCATGTGAGGCCTAGGCAAAAGCCAAGGCTTTGAATCTGTAAATGTTTAAGTGCCTGAGCAACTTGTGTCTGTTGCGTACTTGGAACTCACTGGAGAGTGTGTCATGTGCAGAGATGCTCACGTGGGTGAGCATTTGCAGGCCATCAGAGCAGGTCTTACACAATGGTGATGCAACGAATGGTTGAAGTGGCTCTAGTGCAACCCTCCCCTGTTTCCAGCTTCAGGAATTGTGGCTCTGCCACAGCTGCTGTGTTCAAGCTCTTACTACAAAGCACGTGTCAAATTATTTTCAATTGCTTGCAACCCTGTAAAAGAGGAGCTAGTAACTACACTTGCACATGTCAAGAGGCAGGAAACAAGGCAGTAGAGATGGAGGTAAGATAAGACCTCAAGGTGGAGCAGAGACAAATTTAGGAATAACGTAGAGTTGTGCATCTAAATCTTACTCAAGGCTCTGTATTGTGCAAGGTCAACCATACCCTACAACCTGTTCCAATATTTCATTATTAAGTAAATTGATGTAACATTCATGTCTTTCCTATAAAGAAAACTCTATAATGGGAACTATTACAGCTTTTTCCGTTGACTACTTTATTCTGTGTTTTAGTACAGGACTATTTTAAATTATCCTCTAATTTGTAGTTGAGGCTCTCAGTGGCTGTAAGAGATCACATCTCCACAGCGCAATTAATGTTAAGCTTCTTTGTGTATATAAATACTTCACAAATGCATTTTTCTCTGATCTAAATTGAATGTTAATATGTTAAACAGGATCATTTCTGTGTAGTGCTTAGCAATGCATTCCAGGTTCTTGAAAGCAATTTTAGAGAGGGTGAAAAAATTTCCACAAATCATTCATATCTTAGAATTTCTGTCAGTTTCTCCAGTAGACCTAATATTCAGCTAATAGGAAACATCAAAATGTTTATGAATATAAATTTAGCTATTTGCATGCAAAGACAGTGAAATATTTCGTATTTTCTGCATTTTTGACAGCTTTTTAATGAAGGTTCAGAAATTATGATGAAAAACATATTCAAAGATTAAAAAAAGTGGGGCACAATTCTTTTTATATTCTAATGTACAGATTTTTTACTATAATGATGTGAGGGCAAGAATTGCAGGAATGATTTCTGTAGGAGGCTTTTGTTTTTCTGCGTTCGAGGGGACATTTTATAGATTCTTGGAGGAGGATCTCTGCACTTTTGGGAAATTAGGCCTAGTAAGGGATGGGTTGCACTGGAGAAAAAGTTACGAGCTGTCTTGGAAGTCCTGGTCTTTGGAATTACAATCCTCCATTTAAGAAAATTGGCAAAATATCTAGCATTTACTGGGATTCAAAAGAGCTGTGTTATAAATGCATACTAGAGAGTAAACTTTGTATTTGTGCTGTTAATACATTGTTCATCTTACTAATTCATCCACAAGGGGGGAAAAAAAAAGATATGGTAACTAGGTGGTTTTTTTTCTCATTTAGATAAAATCCTAAACTTTTAAAGTGCTCTCTGAGACATTTTTATGCATGCGTGGATTGTTATCCCTCCATCATTTTTGCTATAATGCATTACTGGAAGACCTGGAGTAAATTTAATTTTCTTACCAGCTGTAGTCTTTTCCTTTTGGCACAGAGTGATTATGTTTGGCTGTGTTTAGAATGTGAATGGAAAAAGCTTTTCGCAGGGCTTCTCAGATCTGTGATGTTGTGCAAAGAACTGAAGTAGGAACTTTTCATGGTAGAGACCCTGTGAGAGGGGAAATGAGGCATTCTGCTTCAGCAGCAGAGTTCCTGTTTGCCAGTGACATTGCAAGAACTCTGAGGGGAATAACTTCTTTTTGCCAGTGCTCAGAATATAAACCATAGTAGTACTGCAGGCAAGATCACTGAAACTCTAATAATGAGAGAACAATCTGGGATGTTTTTTATCAAGTCTTCATCTGGGGTGATATAGTTAAAAGACACCAAAAAGCTTGATCAGCAGTTCAACTTCATAGATGTGATTACCAAAAGTGTCATGCTTAGCAAGTCTCTCGTTGAAGCCAGCGGGCATTTTGCCAGCGGGCATTTTCTCAATGACATTATGGGTGTGGGGTACTTGTGTGTTTTAAATAAGCAGTTAGCAAATGCATGTCTCCTGGGTGCATTTCAAAGAGTCTCAATGCAAGAGCTCCATCATCTTGCCCTTCTCTTAATTTCTTTTGATTATACCATGCTAATGTTGGCTGTTATGTGGGGTAGGTGTACTCAAATATTGCTACTAAGTCTATTCTGTTACTAGTAAGTGTTTATTTAAGTCCCCAGTATGACTGCATCTTCAGGAGTGGATTTGCACCAAGAATGTTTGTTCCCCTGACCTTTATGTACTGTAAAAAACCCCACTAGAAAACAGAGGAAAAGATAAACACAGCATGATAACAGCAACAACTCAGCAAGCTTCAGTCTTTCCTAAATGCAAATCAGCGCAAACTTAGAGTAATTAAATTCTACAGTTAATGACAGACTATTCAAGCCTGATTTAGCAGATCTTCTAATGAGACCGTTGGGACTTGGAAAGCAGAAGCACATTGCCCTCTGAGGTTATTGAGACATAGTAGAACCCCCACTTAAGATTATGGAGCTGCTGCTGTGAGTGGGAGGCCAGGGCACTCAAGATAGCCAACCCAGGTTTCCTAGTGCAAGTAAGAGCTAAAAGAAAGAGTAGCAGGGAAGCACAGCACCCTGGCATCACTCCCCTAGTTGTTGCTCTCTTACTCAGTCTGAGAGAAGGAAAGCTCTCCAATGAAGAAAAAGCAGAGTTTGGGCCTCTTCTAACATGCTATGCAATGAAAGTTTCTTGGGTTTTGCCTGTAATCAGAGGGCTAATAACAAATGTGATTTGATTTGCATTTTCAAGCTTTGAACATGATTTGTATACTGTTCAGAGAAAGATGCTTTTGATTTGTTTTATTTCACCATGACAGCATTTGGTGTGATTTGTCAGAGATCTGCAACCAGTGCCATTTTCTGGCACTGTACTTCAAAGTGTGTTCCCAAGTAAGTTAAATGTGGGGAAAGAACTAGTGCCATTTCTTGCATGTTAGGAAGAGTCCAGGGCACACATAAGCAAAAGCCTTGAACTTTCATCTGAAGTCAGAGTTGACACTAATGTCTGCAAGCTGTGGAATAACTGTGACGTGGAAAAGCATTCTAGGGATGAACATGCAAATAAGGGCACAAGTGTTGTGGTTTGTTTCCAAATTCCCACGTTCAGTGCTGCTACAGTAGCCTCTTGATGTTGTGGAGCAGAGTTTGCCCACAGGATAGGTTTATAAGATCACTGCAGAAGCTCGTTCACTGCTGTTAGGTCTTAGCACTCTGATGCGCTGATTTGACTTCCATGCTAGGATCCAAATTCTCTTTCAGAACAGGTCCAATTTCACAGCAAAGCTATGTCAGAGCTCTGTGGTGTGAAGTGTAAGGTTTGGACAAAACAAGCTAGCTGGTTTTGTTAGAGTCAGCTGGTTTTGTTAGCTGTGTGTACTTAAAAAAACAAAAAAAGCAAATGAGAACCTTCTCAAACTTAACAATTGGAAAATTTGTTTCTAAGCAAAGAAACCATCTTCTGAACACATGGTAGACCACCATGTGATATGAAGCCTTCATGAATCGGCACTGGCAGACTAAAAAATTTATTTTCTGCCAAGTTTCCATAGTCTGCATCTGGGAGGAGATTCAAATAGTAATGTGCTGTGCTATTCCATTGCCTGACTAGTGCTAAGTGTCTGCAAAGGGTCAAAGTGAGTATTAGCTCACATTGGCAGTTGTTTACTAGTTTGACGATGGCTTGTAGTGCATCTAGCACAGTAGGGCACAAACCTAAGGGAGGCCCTCAGATGTCCCAACCCAGCGGTGGCTGCCATAGCTTTCTTCCTGCTGCCACATCTTCTGAGAGAGAAAGAAGATGCCAAGGTGAAGTACACATTCACACATTTGCAGTTGTTCAAATATGCACTTGTTTTCAAAGAGTAACAAGAACAAAACATTGAGGATGGAGGATAAAGCGGATATTTTGAGTGTTACTCAACATAATAATTTTCACCAAGCTTTTTACATTCAGAACTATCTTTGATGGAAAGGAAGTGAAGTTGGTGTAAATTAACACGTTGGCAGTTTCTCTTTGAGTGAAGGTTTTTCCAGGAGAGACGAGTAGGAATAAGGAGAGGAACTCAAAGATGTTTAAGGATGAAGATCGGGAAAGGATTCCTTGTGGATGGAAAATTAATCTGTCCTTGTGTGACTTACCCTGAGAGCCACATACTACTTCTGTTAAAACAAAAGGAAACCTGGGTCTAATTGTTGTCTGGGAAAAGGTGTGGGACTGGATGGTACAAATAAATTCCTCATCCTCCTCAAGCCCAATGCCCTGTGAATATTTCTTTCCTTGATGGCTGCCCACTAGAATTCCTTGGTCTGTTTCCTCCAATCTGTCTGCAGTGCTATGGATAAAGGTCTTGAGTCCATCTAGTTCCTCACTTTCCCATTTTGTGTTTTGATTGTGGGATTTGTTCCGTTCTTCAGCCACAACTCCTTGCTCATCTCCACTGCTCATTCTTGAGGCACTGGCATGTTCTCCAGCATGGTGGTGAAAGATGTGCTCCACCACACAGCACAAGGTACCAGGGGTTGCAGAGTCCTGAGAAGCTGCCCAGTGTGTTGGACACTGATGGGAGAGCTCTTGTTTTGAGCTCGGTAAAATTCTCTTAACAAGTGAGCCTGACTGAGCAGCTAAAGCAAAGATGTTGTGAGATGTGGGGCATGATATAATCATTGCCTTTAATTATGAATGACTGTGTATGACTTCAGTGCCTGTGAGGCCTAAGTTACAGACCGGGACTCCCATGGCACTCAGAGCAGAATAAAAACATGGTAACTGCCCTCAAAAACTCATAACTGAAGATTTACAATCCAACTGGTAGCAAAAATTAGTCTCAAACATGACTATGGTGTCAGAAAAAGAATACACAATTAAATGGGAAATCACTACTTTGAAGACAGATGAGAGCTGAGAAAATGCAGGTCTAACAAGAAATCTACCAGTTTGAAAGTAGTGATCTGGATGTAAATTATTTTTTAAAAATGTCTTTTGTTAATACATTGGTTAATTAAATATTCCTTGTGGCTGGTTCTAATTTGTTAAAAATACATTTTTTTCTTTTGAAAAGTTCTTTTCCAAAGTTAAAATTTTATCAAAAATCTTGCAAGTTTAAAAAGTAATCAAGTTGTTGCAACTAGTATCAAAATTAGTAATAATTATTCATTTCCGTCATGTTAGTATCTAGACCTACTTTCATAAATGGAAAATGTTGAGAATTACTTTCTCTTCTCTTAAAAAGTTTAAATATGCTAAGTGTGCGTGTATATAGATATATGCTTGTGAATACATACATGTATTTTTTGAGTCCATTACAAACATCTCAAAATGAAACCATTTCAATATTTCGTAACTAGCTTTTCATTTCTCAGCTGACTGTTGAGATTAACTTAAGCCTGATGTACATACAACACTAAAGAAATACATAATTTCTCTACTGCAACATTAATATCTAATTTTCAGCACTTTCAAGTGACAGTTGAATTCTTTTCAGCACAATCTGTTTTACAAGTTGGGCCTCCTGCTGGGGAGTAGAGTGCTGTATCACTGAAGGTAGATGTCAAAGCAAAGTGCTTTTATTTTTTCCTTCCCCTTCCTTCCTGATAAGGTATAAAGCAGCCTTAAGGACCAAGCCTCCACTGGGAAATCTAAAAGTGTCCCACTCGTTCATCTACAAATGATGAACTATCAGCTGGCACTAGTGTTTTAATCCACAATCCTGAGTAACCCTGCTGAGAGCAGGTCTAATCGGCACAGCAGTAATGGCCCAGAGGTGATGGAATTTCACAGGTGTAGTCAAAACTAAAGGTTAAGTGGTGTTCTCTCATTGTGATTTTTAGGGCTGTCAGAGCTTTAGTTTTTCTTTCTTTGGGCTCAAGGGCTTCATTTACAGCTTAGGTATTACCTTTATTCAATGCTGTAATCTGGGTCTTCTAAGGATGCTTGCAGCCTTATCCAGCAAAAAGAAGGGAGAATGAGGATCTGGTTGTTACAGCATAATAAATTCCTGCAAACCAGCATTATCTTTGAAGATACCTTTGCTCTGGGAAATGTTAGTATTATTGTCTCATAACTTACTGAATTTATAAACTGAAATTATAAACTTGTGAAGGAGTTTGGTGTAAAGGAGACACCCAGAACAAAGTAACCAATTCTAAAGCCCCAAAGGACTAAGAAATAATTCTGTGATTCTATGATAATTTCTCAGGCCCAGCCCAGGCATACCATAGCTGCGTAGGCAATACTGTGAATTGGCAATGAAGGGGAAAACACAGAGCTTTTTTACAAAGAGGAGTTACTGGAGAGTTGCTACAGGTATAAAGCTGAAGATATAAAGCTTACTCACTATTCTTCAGTAGTGCGCTGTGTGGTTAGCCCTATTCCATAATCAAAATGTCAATGTGTGGGTTTTAAAAATTAGTGCCATGATCCTCTTGACCTAGGTAAGGGAGGATGTTTCAATATTGTAAGAGAGGCTGGAACAGATCTGAGAGAACGAAGACTGACAGATTCATAAGAATGTTGTAGAGGCACATGTTGGAAACAAGACAGTCTGCTATTCAAGATGGAGTTAGTTAGCTAAACTGAGGGAAACTTTAAGAAAAAAGACTAAACAAGGACAATAAATGTGAGTAAGACGTAGGAATTTTTTACTGCTTTCTTCTTTTGGTCTGTGTGCTTTGTTCCTTTTGAGGGTCTTATTAAATAATGGTTTGTGCTGCAAATGCTGTCCTAGAGTCATTTTAATCAACTTGCTGTTCAGATATCCCTTGAGTGAAAGAGCTTAGAGATGTCAAATGCAGTTACTCTTGTTTCATTGAGTGCTGGAAGATGGAGGAGCATAGAGAGACAGTGTCTGATCCCACTGTGGTTCAAGTAGGTGGTTCTGCTCAGTGTGGTGCAGAAATCCCAGCTTGTCATCTCAAATATAAATTAGAGAAAGATTCCTGGGGCTCTCTGGCACACGTCTCCTGGGGGTATGACACTGTCTTTGTCTAAAAAAAGCCTGTCCCCAGTAGGGTGAGTGACAACTTATTTCCATATTTTTTATGAACTGGACTCCTCGAACCTGGTACTCTTGTTCATTAAAAGTTGCAGAGTTTAGGGGAGAAATGTAGATCTGGATTTTCTTTTTGCTTCAGAAGGGACTAAAGGGTCATAAGGCTTCCCTTTGTGATTTCAGCAATTCACGTGTCTTTTTGAACTTTGTTCCTTTTTAACAGGAGTTGCTCAGTTCTTACAGAACACTGATTACAGGTTAGAAACAACTTTGAAATGTGCTGTGGGCAAAAGGTCGCCAGACTACCAATTTATGAAAATCATTTAAATTATACCTGCGAGGAATTCAGTTTAGATTTCAAGCAATTAATTTCTTTTAACTAGATACAATTAATTTTAGCCCATTTAGTAAAACAGAAAATATAATTTCTTAAAAGCATTTAAATTCTGTGATATTTCTTGTCCACAGAGATAGAGCTGCTTTTCAAAGGAGGATAAATAACTTCATTCCAGTAATTCAACAGGGAAACTAAGTCACCAAAGAGGTGACCTAATCAAGATCCATATGAACAAGTCATCTACAGTGTGAGTGTCTACATTTGTGCTAGCTATTCTGGGCTTCCCTTATAGTCAGTGGAGAGAAACAGTGGCATGTTTAGAGTACAATTCCTCTGATCTGTTTTAGGTATCTTACCTTAGGAAGGGAGGAATCCTGCCTCACAGGCTCTTGGCTGTCAAGGAAGCTGAGGACGACCAGCTCAGAAGTCTACAGCATCTGCATTTGATCAGATAATTCCCATCCTTAATAAGTATTTCATTCTCTGGAGTGATTTGTTGCAGTGTCTTAGTTTTCATTTATAAATAGTGAGCACTTAGCCAAGGCCCATTGAAATCTTATGTGGAGGAAGGCTGAAAATAAAATATGGTAAATAGATATCTGCCAAGTATCTCTAAGTTGGGAAATGGTTCTCCTGTCTCTATTTGTGACCCTCCACTTTTCAAGGCCCAGAGGCAACAGTGTGATACAGCTGATCACTACATAAACCTCTTCAGCAGGAGGTCCAGATCAGGAGTGTTAGACAGTATCTGGTTTATGGATTATCATTTTCACATGTAGTCATCACATACAATTTTCTTACAGAATCACAGAATCACAGAATAGTAGGGGTTGGAAGGGACCTCTGTGGGTCATCTAGTCCAACCCTCCTGCCGAAGCAGGGTCACCTACAGCAAGCTGCACAGGACCTTGTCCAGGCGGGTCTTGA
>Ga0065711_1035866_pt1 | contig 21730 bp, 21 predicted proteins | sample Hoacrofraction12_FD_59098 | JGI IMG/M metagenome (GOLD analysis project Ga0065711, IMG submission 59098) | Hoatzin crop microbial communities from Cojedes, Venezuela - Epithelial fraction 12 v2 (version 2) | ecosystem: Host-associated > Birds > Digestive system > Esophagus > Crop | place... | reverse complement strand
TTGGCCTTTCTCCAGTCCTCGGGCACCTCTCCTGTCCTCCAGGACCTCTCAAAGATGATGGAGAGTGGCTCAGCAATGACATCCGCCAGCTCCCTCAGCACTCATGAGTGCATTCCATCAGGGCCCATGGATTTGTGGATGTCCAGATCGCTTAAGCGATCCCTCACACAGTCCTCCTCAACCAAGGGAAAGTCATCCTCTCTGTAGGCTTCCTCTCTTACCTCTGGGGCCTGTGATTCCTGAGGGCCAGTCTTTAGCACTGAAGACTGAAGCAAAGAAGGCATTCAGTAGCTCTGCCTTCTCTGCATCCTCCGAATTAGAAGGGTCAAAATGCAACAGGGAATTCCCAAGCCCATCCATGCAGCTACACTCAAGCAGCCAAAGACCAAATTTACTGTTCTTCAGAGCAGGCATGTGTGCTCCACACTGGCCAAATGCAGCCATTCCTGAGATTTACCTGTATTTTAAACTGAAAAAAATGTAGCTTAAGATTTCAGGTAGCAGAGCACAGCTCTAGCCTCATGGCTTGGGCACCCTTGGTTCCTAGAGGCAGATTTCATGTGATGGGATGGGAGAAGCCTCTGGCTGTGCCACTGCCATCACCTGCACCCAGGTGGCGAGGAGCGGGGCAGGCAGCAGGCAGCAGCCGCCTCACCAGGAATGGCATCTCCTAATAATGATATTACAGCGCCCATTCCACCCTGCTGCTCCAGGGAGAGGGTCTGCTAAAACCTGACATCCCAAGGCCTCTCCCCTCGACTCTGCTTCTGCGGATGTGTGGCGTGTATGTCTCTGCGTACCAGACTCGTGCATCAGTAGGCACGTAAATAAAGTTTATAGATGCACATGCGTATTTCTGCAGAGTGCAGTGTGGAGAGCGGTCCCCTGTCGCACAAGCATGCTCCTGGCAAACAGAGATTTGGGTACATTTAATATTAACACATCAGCATCTCCAGTGACTGTTTCTCTCCCAGAAGGAGTTCTAGAGAATACAGCGACAGAAACATTCATATTTGCCGACTCAAGGGCTCCCCCAGGAGGAAAACCGTCCCGGATCACCCCCTCGGAAGGGCTGGAAGGCTGGGGAGCGGCTGGCAGGGAGGCCAGACCTGCTGTACCACGACATTCAAGTGCGAAGACGAAAGCCGTGCAGAGTGGGATTAATGCAGTGCCAGCCAGGGAGGGCCTGGCCGCAGCTCCAGGCGAGCTGCCACCCACACGGCCTCCTCAGCTGCTGCAGAAATCTGACCTGTCCAGCAACATGGCCTTGGGGCTGTCAAGAAATACGAAGAAAGAGCTTCGTCAAGAAATACCGAGAAAGAGCTTGCTAACCGCCCTGTCTTCTTCTTTCCTAGCAAAGGCTGGGAATAGTCACTGACCTACCACCCTCCGCAGTGGTTTCACGACCAGAGAGCAGGGCTCGGAGCATGCTGTCTGCTCGTGGCCATTGCTAATCGAGTCACGGGTTTTGTTAAGGGCCCGCATGTCTGCTCGAGTGAGAACAGCAGGAGTTACGGAGCCCATTTTGGGTGTTAAAAGGTTGGATTCCACCCATGAGCCTCAGCTCCCCTTGCAGCCCCCAGAGACAGGTCTCTGCTCACCCAACAGTTGCAGACACGTCCTTCACGTCCAGAAGCACCTCTCTGTCCCGCTGGCGGTAACGGGAGTCATGCACCAGCCCTGGACTCCAGCCCAGAGCATGCAGACTACATACTGCAGGGATGCACCACAACCTCTGTCCCACACACCCCCCTATCAGGCTTTTGTAAGCATGATGGCCATAGCGTGAGAAGTGCAGAGCCAGACACAGCTTGTCCACCAGAGCCCTCAGAGGCACGTGGTTGCTGCCCAAGATCAGCACTGGTGGGAGAGGAAGGGACTCTGTGCACTTCATGCTTGTCTCAAGGAGGCACAAAGGGGCAGCAGGGACAAGACTTTTGACTTGACACCCTCGAGGGTGCAGATGCCATCAGGTGTGACCCTCTGCCAGCTCAGACCCCACTGCCCAGGGCTTGGCTGCAGGCAGGCCTGGCTGGTTCCCACTCAGGGGGCTGAACCCCATGCTGCTGTGCCCAGGCACAGCCAGGGCATCCAACCCAAGGGCACAATGCCCTTTATATATCACATACCACACACTGAAACTACAGTTCTGGACTGTTAAATCTTTGACTCTAAGGGACTCCCAAGGAATTGAGAGCAGCCCTGCCAAGAAGGACTTGGGGGTACTGGTAGATGAAAAGCTGGACATGAGCCACCAATGTGTGCTCGCAGTCCAGAAGGCCAACCATATCCTGGGCTGCATCAAGAGAAGCATGGCCAGCAAGGGCGATGATTCTGCCCCTCTGCCCCGCTCTGGTGAGAGCCCACCTGGAGTCCTGTGTCCAGCTCTGGAGCCCCCAGCACAGCAAAGACATGGAGCTGTTGGAGTGGGTCCAGAGGAGGCCACAAAAATGATCAGAGGGACAGAGCGCCTCTCTTATGAAGAAAGGCCATGTAGCAATAGGACTTTTCATGGGCATGTAGTGACAGGACAAGGAGTAATGGCTTTAAACTGAAAGAGGGTAGATTTAGATTAGATATAAGAAAGAAATTCTTCACCCTGAGGGTGGTGAAACACTGGCATAGGTTGGTCCAGAGAAGCTGTGGATGCCCCTCCCTGGAAGTGTTCAAGGCCAGGCTGGATGGGGCTTTGAGCAGCCTGGTCTAGTGGAAGATGTCCCTGCCCATGGCAGGGGGGTTGGAACTAGATGATCTATAAAGTCCCTTCCAACCCAAACCATTCTATGATCCTATGAAAGGCTGAGAGAGTTGGGGCTATTCAGCCTGGGGAGGAGAAGGCTGCCAGGAGACCTTACTGCAGCCTTCCAGTACTTAAAGGAGGCTTATAAGAAAGATGTGTACAAGCTTTTTAGCACAGCCTGCTGCAATAGGACAAGGCACAATGGTTTCAAACTAAAAGAGGGTAGATTCAGACTAGATAGAATGCAGAAATTTTTTACCATGAGGGTTGCCTGGAGAGGTGGTAGATGCCCCACCCCTGGAAATATTCAAGGCCAGGCTGGACGGGGCTCTGAGCAACCTGATCAAGTTGAAGATGTCCCCGCTCACTGCGGTGGCAGTTCGACTGTAAGACCTTTAAAGGTCCCTTCCAACACAAACTATTCTGTGATTCTATGATTTCTGCTTGACTCAGATAATTCCAGAATAAGAAAATATTTGTCTGCTCCCAGGCTGGCAAACCCCATTCCCTGGAATAAGAAACAGCAAGTTGAGAGCCCACAAAACACAAGACAGTGTATGGAGCGCTGGTAACTTTCTCGCACAACCCAAAAGCTGTGAACACCAACTTACTCTGGCACAGCCCAATTTTATCATTTTGGATTTCACAAGCAAGCATGCAACTAGAAAACAAAGGCATGCTCCTCTCCACGTTTAAGTTTTATTGAAAGTACACATATATTTTACACACAAATGGAGTGGGAGCTGTTGTACCAGACTTTGGTATCTCATATACATTTACAGAACCTGAGCACATAGTTTCACATTTTAACATTCTGTATAGTCTCATCTTCACTCACAGCACTCAAAACAAATGCTTTTTAGTACTTTTAGTGACATAAAAATAGGCTCCTTTCCTCCAACACAGACCCATTTGCAACATATTCTCCTTCTGCCCCATCAACACAGTATTTCCAAAGGGTGCTGGATTTTCTCTCTGAGTCCATAGTTCTCTTGCAGTTGCAGGACGTTAGTGAGCGACACCAGTTCCAGCTTTCCTCTGCATTCTCCAGATCCCCCCACCCTTCCCAAGTACCTTAAGTCAAATGATGCAGGCTCTTCGCTAGGAAAAAAAAAGCTGTCCTGTTTCCATGCTCATTAGACACTCATGATCTTTTACTGAAACCAAACAAAAAGTCAGTTTTGCTGCTTATTTTTACACCAGGGATAATTGTTCACTAGGAACTAAGGCAGTGGAGCTATTTCGTGGAACTCAGGTACCCAGGGCTACAGCAGATCTGGGCTGGCAGGGAAATAACGCTTACACTACCCCATCACCGATAACCCTGGGCTGTCAGCTCATCTCACGCCAGGCATATCGAAAGCAGCACAAGACGTCTGCAACAATAACAAAGACTTATTGACGCTCTTATGCAAATTGCTGAACATTATGAAAAAATGCTTGGGTTTAATAAAGCAGAACCCTTTGTCTAGTTCATGTACACTCACTTCACCTTTGAAGAAAATGAGCATATCTATTCGCAAATAATCCACCTACAACTGAACGGTATCCCTTCCATCCCAAGTACCACTGCAGTATGTTAGACATTCTTCAATTGCTCCGTTCTCTGCAGGTGACATCAAGAAATTAAAAACAGTTTTCAGGCACACACTGGAACACACCAAAAACCAAAGAGCAGTCCTTTGTAAGACGCTGCTAACCCATACTACTTCAAGATGTGGTTTTGAAAGCTTTAATACCTCCCTCCAGAAGCTCTACTGTGACAACAGTTTCAACGGTTCACTTCAAACATGCAACATGCAACTTCAAGTACCTTCATACCGTATGGGTACTTCCTTACAGCCCAAGCAGTATGTCTGTAGCACCTCCAGGGATAATCCCTTGGAACAATAAGCTTTCTCACCCCATCAATGCACAAGTGAAACCAAGCAGGGGAGAATATCAAACTGCCCAGCATGACAGAGGGAAGACAGACAACACCCAGAGCTGGCTGTTCCAGTGTCAGATGCTGACTGCAACTCAGCGCAACTACAGACTGCTTAATAAGGCACTTCTTCAGAGAAGCAGGGAAAAACAGGCAGCACAAGCCCAAGAGCTACAGGATGTGTTTTTTGTCCGCTATTAACAGGCTTGCTTTTTCACGGACCATTCAGAAGTCCACTGACCTGCTCCATAATAGCTGTAAGACAAAAATCACATGTATTTGATTTAAACTCCTACCAACAGCCATCAGGTTTGCAACCAGAGTAGAAATGTTTTCAGACAGAACCCAGGTTAATGGGGAGATCAAACTGTATTCCTGGGTTTAATAAGATTTTATAATTCATACCTTATTAATGTCTTCCCACATTCACTTATCACTCTATCTGCAGCAGGACAAAAGGGAAGAGCTTTTACTCTAGACCAAAACTAGAAACATGAAAATAGAAACCATGAAAATAATTTATAGCAACACAGATACATACAGTGATACCTCACCTGGTTTTCAGATTAAAATACCATAAACATGAGGTAAAAATCCAGTTTGCTTTCTTAAAACACTACCAAAATATTAAAAAAGTAGTAGTACCTGGGTCATTTTTAAAGACAGCAATCACTGCAGATGAGTCAAGGGAGTCTTAAAAAGGCCATCCTTTTGAAAAGCCATATACATTTTGTAAAAAGGACACCCCCCCTTTATTTTTTAAATGACACACAGAAATATGTTTACTTCTCAAACAACATGAAAACCCAGGAAAAAAATCCCAGTAGACTCCAGTTTCAGGAGAGAAAATGAAGACAACTTCACAGCAGAAAGTGAGATGGGAAGAGGGAAACAGTCACCGTTCGTTTGACAAATTATCAAAAATCTGCATCCAGAGTGAAGACATTGTCCATTGTTTCCGCCATAACAGCAAAACGTTGATATTCTGAAACCCGCTTCTCAAAAAAATTTGTTTTTCCTTCCAGAGAAATATTCTCCATGAAATCAAAAGGATTTTCTGCATGAAAGACCTGGGGAAGAGAAACACTATTACACTGGTGATTCTGACAGGGTAACAACGCTTTAAAAAACCCCAACAAACAAAACAGTCAAACCCTTTCAGATTGGATCATCCTTTGCTGTAATACACTATAGTATCTACGGACACCTCTGTAAGGAAAATCAGGACTGTCACTCCCCAGGAGTTTGGTCCATGGCGAAGTTCACTCTCGCAAGGTGCTTACTATCCTTCAGGGACTGCAGCAGTTGAGCACAGCAAAGTTTCCCATTACAAACCTGCAGTGCAGCTGAAGAGAAACAATGGCCTGAATTGTTCTTGCTCTTTTAAATAGTGAAGTATATATATTAATGCTGTGGGTTCGGCTGTCACTCACAGAAAATGCAAGCGCTAAATATGACCTGCTCCCAGGCACATTAAGAGAGTGCTTTGTGCTGACAGCTTTCCTGGGCTGTCCTGGCAGGCCAGCGTTTTGGGCAGTTGCATCTCTTACCTTCAAGAATCCAAGCTCCATTAGTAACCGGTCTGCGACAAATTCAATATATTGTTTCATCAAAGTGCAATTCATTCCAATCAGACCTACAGGTAATGCCTCTGTTAGAAACTCCTAGAAGTTAAAATACAGACAACATTTAGAGAAATTACATTTAAGATGGGAAAAGGAGGGAAGACACCTGCATTTCACAGTAACACAGCTTGTGATATTCCAGACTCCTCGGGCAGTTGTCTGAATAAATAACTTGCATCACTAAACTCAACAAGTGTCTTCTGTTTTCAGCAGTTGTTTGTATCTATCTTCCTTTATTTTTAGCATGTTTTTCTGGAAAAGGCACAAGAATTTTTGTTACTGTCCCTCTCATCTGCCTGTCCCCACCCCTCCATAACATCCCAAGCTTCAGTGCGAGCTTGAGCTCCAAGTTCAATAAAACCTACAGACCATGCTAGCGGAAGCAGGAATAAAGCCAGAAATCTCCAGTTTTCCTTGGCTTCCAGCCATTACAGAACGACGGATAGGAGAGGACAGTGATATATATGTGTGCTGAACCCAGCCATGTGTATGTTTAAGCACCGATGCAATACCTGTCAGTGTTGTAAGGCAAACCAGGGGAATTCATCATCATCAGAGTAGTTAGGTGACAACAGAAAAGAAAGAGTAAACTACAGTCCTGCCAAACACTCAGCAGTGCAGAAACTTGTAGCTGCAGACGGTGAGCACTTCATGCAAAAGAACCTGACAGCAACCTCAGAGCAAGTCAGAATCCAGCATGGTACACGTGTCCAGAACAGACCCTGTCTTCTCCTGAGGACAAGGGATGTGTAAGCAGTAGGGAGGGACAAAGATCCTGAAAGGAGAGAGGTAAACAAACTCTTCTCTGAGAGACCATTGCAGCTGGACTATATGATTGTTGGAGGTCCCTTCCAACTGGAACTATTCTATTCTATACTAAACAAGACAGCCTTTCTCCCTTTCTGTCGTTAAGGAGGAAACCAGCTGCCAGCTTCAGCTTCTCCAGCTACACCAGTTGCCCGATAACTGAATCAGAAAGTCTCTGACTCTTATTGTCACCAATAAGGAAGAGGGAAAGGATGGTACAATGCGTCCGGGATCCAGGCCTGAGCCAAGTATCAAATATGGAATCCTAAAAGTTAGAAGTTAATTTGTTTATTTTTGCACATAGGACTGGTGCTGCGCTGCCCATGATGCTGTCCTGGCCAGGCTTACCTGCTCAATTTCCACAGCATTAACGATGATCTCACGGACCCGCTCTTCTGACGGTCTGTTCACTAAATAATGGAACATTAGACAAGCAAAATCACAGTGTAGACCCTGAAATAACAGAGAACAATGAAAAAAAAGTCAGTTTTTCCCTCCTCCACACAGTTTGCTCTTACTTCGAGGCAGCCTCATTCAGGTTGAAACTTCCTAGCCTCCTGCCTCTGACAGTCTTAATGTTACCACGTGCAGTGGGCACTTTCAGTTTACAACTCAGTTAATAATATTCGAAATCCAACACACGCCATCTATGCCAAAATAATGCTCAGCACATAAGATTCCCAGGGAAGCACTGCTGAGAGCTGCTCTACTGTAAGGGATCCTACTTAGAGCCCTGCTGGGTCCCTGTCTCCCATCAGAGATGCTTTTGCGGAAAGACTCCTACATCACGACCTGCAAAACTACCTGCCGGTTAACATAGACTGTTTACCTGCTCTCTGCTTCAAAATACCTGTACAGAAATACCTGTTGTAAGTTCTTTTAGTAACACTTCTTCCCTTGCTTCTCCTCACAGCACTTTCAGAAAGGATTCAGATTAGAGTTACCAAATCAAAAATTAACAAGTCATCTCTCCACAAAACACGCAGTTACTGCGAAGAATTTACTACCATCATGGTCATAGGTTTGTAATCCTTCAGGATATCGTGCCCCAACTCAATCCACCTTCTTCTTTCACCCAGTTATCCCACATAGAGCCCAGTAAATTGTGTTCATTGCCAAGATCTCCAGAAAAGCTTCCAGCCAGGATAACACAACATCAGAAGATGAGCAATCCATCACAGTCTGAGGGGGATACCAGACAGCTGCTCCAAGAGGTGCCTCAGTATCTGCCTGAGCTTGCCCAGCTACAGCTTGAGCCTCTGGCTTCAGCCATACCCACCGTTGCTAGACTGAAGGAGCACTGTGCTACTGTTTCTCCTCTTGACAGCAAGGTCGTGCTTACAGCGTATAAAGGTCCTCCATGAGGATACATCCAGAGTGAAAACCAGTCAGAAGGATTTGGCAGACTACAGGCTATGAGATAATCCAGTGTTATTGTTAACGAGGGTCCAAACATAGCCAAGAAGTGAAAAGTTTTTCAGAAAGGCTACAAAATCCTCGTGCTTCAGGTCATGGAACAGCCCAGAAACAACTTAATTTGGGAAATACTCCCTCTCTAGGGACAGTGCTAACTGCCTGCTCCAGGGCTTTCCATGGTCTTGTCCAGGGCAACATCACCAGCAGAATGCAGGACATGCCTCGCTTGTGCTGAACCTGAATTGGTGTGCTCTGCTGAGCGCTGCTCCCAGCAGCTTTGCACTTTTGAGAATAAGAGATACACCAGCTCAAAGAGCAGCCTGGGAACAGAGCCTGCAGCTCAAAAAAACATATATTGAGCATTAACCATTTATATGTCCAGGTGCATCAGAAAACAGTTTGTGTAGTTTTCCATTGTGGATTCTTTTTACTGCCACTGCTTTTCTAACAGCATTTCCTGGTTTTCGACGCAGGTGCTGCGTGCACCAAGCCTTACCCTTCACAACAGCTCTGCAGTTGGAATTATGCCAACGGAGCTTAAGAAAAGCTCAGTCTTTTGGTGCTCAACTCTGCAGAGAAGTAGTTACACTGCTGTATAGAGGACCTTGCATCTCACTCACCTGCATGTGATCCTTCTAACAAACAAATAATTCCTCGCTCGAAGGAAGACGCAAGGAAAGTCAAGCCTGAAGAACCGATTGGTTTTGCTTACTGATTATATCACTTTCTTCAAAAGTGTCTTTTAAATTTAAGGCATCTTGTAAGAGGCCTCCTTTCAAATCAGTTTATCTAATCCACGGAAATTACTTCCATTATGATAAAGCTCGCTGTTCTTTTAGACCAACTCTGGTAAGCTCAAACCACTAGTGTGTTTATACTGCACATAAAACTGGTCTTTCCACTTTCTCAGTGCCGACAGCGCCGTAAGTTGTGTAAAGTCAGGCCCCAGCCGTGAGCAGCCACTGCCAGCTGGCAGGCAGGCAGTGGTGCAGGAATCAGTGAAAAGGAAGGGCGCTTGTCAGCACGTGGCCTGCCACGTTCGGTGTGCTGACACGCAGCCCCTCAGACACATCGTATCTTCAGCCACGGAGCACTCCCCGCTAACGCAGACCTGTGGCTGCCCCCTCCCAGGAGATCCGATCGCTGCGCAGTAACACCAGAACGTGGAGAGGAACGGTATCTGCTGCTCCTGCAGCAACCTGCTGCAGCTGGCCAGGCGATGGATGCAGAAGGTTGTCTGCAAGCTCTGTGACCCACAACCAGGGGCACATGGGGAGTGGTATAAGGAGGCCATGTGGACCTGACTGAAGGAGTTCAGGCAGCACAAGGCTCAGAGTCACATCCTAGCTAGGTCCTTGCCCAAGCCAGCCCCCACTGCAGCTGTGACTGTGCAATTCTCCACCAGTCCTTGGGCAGCCAGGCCTTTGCCTCCGTTCACAGCACAGGAAAACAAACGTCCCCTTCAGTCCAAGAAGTCCACTTATTTTGATCATAATATGCATTGGGGTATTGCTAATATTTATGTCTACGCCCTTTAAAAACAGGTCTTTCTGCTGAGGGACATAGTAGCACCTAGGCTTTAAGTTCATTAGTGACTTACAGCTAGAAGGTTGCTTCTTCACCCTTTTTACAACTATTCTGGGAACAGCCTGCTCCTTTGCAGGACTGCAAGCTTCCTACACATCAGCAGTTACAGCTCCTCCGTCAGGCTGCAGAAACAGGGTTGGGCACTGCTCTGGGCAAACGAAGGCTCTTCTCTGCGCCGCCTAGGAGCTGATGTTAAAGCAGAAGGCTTACTGCAGGAGAAGCTCTAGGGAGCATGGCCTGCAGTTACCTGGCAGGTAACCAGGACCTCTGCCCTACCAGGACAGTGGACCTTCCCTGGAAAACCCTGCTGCTGACACTGGCTAGCAGAGAACCTACTCAGACTTCTACCACCTCCTTGGCCTCCACCATTGTCAACATTAAAAAGGTTCTGTCGTACCCAGAAATGCATCCCCTACTCACTGATGGAGTGTCTTTTTCACTGGTTCCTACCCAAACCGCTTTCTGCTCTCTTCACCTTCCCTCCAACCCTCCCTGCCACCAGAGGTGGGCCGTTCTGGCAAGACTATGGGATCTTTATCACTACAGTTCTGCCCTTCCCCTGGAAACCCACTTTCTTCCCTAGACAGTGTGTAGGACAGGACACATTACCTCATCTCTGCTAATAAGTTCATTGGAGAAAGTCAGTCCAGGCATCAGGCCCCTCTTCTTCAGCCAAAATATAGCAGCAAAGGAACCCGAAAAGAAGATGCCTTCAACTGCAGCAAAGGCAACCACTCTCTCACCTGTTTAACATAACACATTTTCAGTTAGACATAAAAGAGCGCATTGCTCATCAGCAAGATGCACCACTTGCACCAGACAGACGGATGCTGGAGAGGAGCACCCCCCTTGGCAGCACCAGGTGCTGTATTTGACCACATCTTTCAGCAGATCCCGAGGCATACAGGGTCTACACACGCAACAGCACTTAACCACAGGAAACCCCAGCAGAACTGAAGAACCAGGGCACCCATCGAAACTGCCACAGGTCAGAAGGGAAAGAATGTAATTGTCCATAGCGGCCAAGACATTAGTACTCCTCTGTCTTTTTCTCCTAAAAGGCAGCAAAATGGCTGTGTAACTAAGAGAAGAGCAGATCTCCTACAAATTAAACAAAAAAACCTACACCTCAATTTCTGCCTGTTGAGAATCTACACAAACTCATATTCTTATAAGAGTGGAAGAACACAGAACATAATTCATCAAGACACAAACAACTATTTATGTTATTCCACCTGTTGTCCCACCTTTCAGCCAAGGAACGCACAGCATTATTGTTCCCAGCTCTCCCTGTTCTCCACAGGAATATATTTCTTCAGACCACAAGACCACCTGACTGCTTGGTGCAGACATGTCATTCTATGTACTCTATTTTAAACAACTTCTCAAGATCCTTGGGTATACTCTAACATGAAGAGCTTTTGCATTAAGCACTGGTGCCTTTTCCTAGTGAGAACTGCAAAGAATTTTGTTTAAAAAATAAAACAACCCCAAAATAGCCAGATGTCCCACTTCCTCTACGAGATGCAAATGCCACCTGCTGGCTCATCTGGAGAAATTCAGCTTAGGGAAAGGAGCATGAAGAGCAACCTGAACTTGACAAGTATCACAAAAGTTACTAAGGAAAGAATCTGTCTGGCAACACTAGAAATCTCCTAGGTTACTTCTGGAGAGGAGTGGAGGATGGCTCCTCATACAGGATAGGTTTAATGAAGCACAAGACTGAGTACCGATACAGTTTTTACTACATTCCACCTGCCTAGCTATCATACAAATGAGTTACGCTGAAATAAACATCACCCATCAGCAGCACCACAAAATGCAAGCCCACGCTGGGAGTCCATAGAACAGATACAGCAATTGAACCCTCAGTGTAAGAAATCAGTCAAAGCTGTGGAGATCCAATTGCAGGTTAGGTCCCCAAGCCAGAAGGAAACGCCAAGCAAACTAGCCAGCCAGCCATGTTCATACGTCAGTTCTCATAATCCATAACCGTAAGACCTGGATCCCCCAAATGTTTTAAACTTGGGAAGTTTCTCAGTAAGATGGAAAGACAGAAGAGTAGAAACGTACTTCATAAAATTCGGATGGGATGCATGAAGTCTGGGGGCAGGGGATGAAGGGAACACTGCTTTTTGAGTTAAGGAACCTTCTGATTCCTGGCACACTCCAAACTGCTGGAAGCTGAATGAAGGAGATGAAGAAGTGACTCCATCCACAGCAAGCAAGGCCAGACTGGGAAGGCAGTGGGACGCTCCAGGACAGGAGAATCTACAGCTACAAAAAGAACCCCACTCAAACAAGCGCTGTCAACAACAGATGCTGCAAAAGAATGCTATTCAGATTTACTTCATTCATCTGGCTGAATCTCTCCATCTCCTACACTTTCTCTAAGTATACAGGATGCTTGGTTTAGAAAATTCACCAGAGTCTGCCCGTTCTTCATTTCAGCTACAACACATCCTTCAGAGTCAACACTGTAAGCTGAATGCAGAACACTGGAGAGGATGCCCTGCACCATGCTGATGGAAGCTGAGCCAGCGTCCCAGCTCTGAAATGAGACACAAAAACCAAAAACCTGGCCCCAACAGCAAACCAGAGACACCAGAGACAGATGATTCTTGAATCTTTTTTGCCCAGGCTCAGTCATGCTGTTACAAGGAAAGGCTAACATCACACATGAATTGTCTATATGAACACTGAACACAAGAAAAAGCCTGGACTTGCAGGACTTCAGCTGCCCAGTTCTGAACACTGGAGTACAAAATAGCAGCCAATGGGAAGAAATAATCTGAACTCCTAGAAAACAAGGTCTACAAGCAAAAATTGAAGAAACTTGGGTTATTCGGTATAAAGACAAAAAAAGACAGAGAAACCCACAAGCATTTTTCATAGCATGATTCTAGTGGGCACTGCCATTACTATTCTTGCTTTAGGTGAAGATAAAAACATACGTGCTCACCAGAAGTTACTTCTAGTTCTTTAGTTAAACCAGAGACCCACAAGCCACTACATCATCTGTGGAGATTTTCATTTCACATTCCAGAGATGCAGCTCACTCTCAGAGGATTAGTTTGTGACACGTGCAACAGAAACAGGTTTTTCAGAAGCTACACACCAAAAGTGGATTCTCTGTCTTCGATCCACTTCAGAGCCCAGTCTGCCTTCTTCTTGACACAAGGCATTGTTTCAATAGCATTAAATAAGAAATCCCTATAGAAAAAAAACAAAGAGAAAACATCAAAACAGTAAGAAGTGATTTACGTAAATCTGCCCTGGTTGTCCCTACTGGGGTCCACCAGACAGAGGAACCCATTACGCTAGGCTCTGACCTAACCCACGTAAGAGACTGTTCCGACCCCAAAGGCGTGAGAATCTCTGATACCAAGGCACAGGGAGGCAGAAGTGCAGAAAGCGACAAACCAAGGGCTCAGAGGAGGCGAGCTGCAGAGACGGGAAGGGAACGCAAACGTCCCACCCCAGGAGTGCCCACCCACCAGAGCATGCTGCCTCTCCAACTTCAAGCCAGACAGCAGACACTTCCTACCCACCAAGCCAAACCTCATCTTGCCCAACTCCACAAAAGGAACTGGACAATTCCCACGAGTGCAGGCTCCGTTCCCATGCTAAACACCTGAAAAGAAACCTTGCACTCCTCCACACAGGATGCCATCGTGGGAAACCAAGCTCTGCCTGACCATCACCATGGTGGAGTCTCTGAGGGAAAGCGCTTCTTTTCAAATGCGTTACCACTTGGACTAGGAAGTTCTCCAGACAACAAAGGTGATGTGGCTCTCCAAGAACCCAATACTTTAAAAGTAAGCTGTTCAAGTTGTATGAAAAAGCACCGACAGCAAAAAAGCTGAAAGGATGCAATACACTAATTAGTGTATGTTAGAAACACCAGGTGGATCACGAGCACTCGATTTCCCAAGGCAGATCCTTTGCTGATGTGAGAGCAAGCACCTCAGGAGCACAATAACCACGAGGAGCTTGTCTAACCTTTAAAAACATTTCACGTAGTCCGCACCTCCTGCGATCAAAGATTTATACAAATATTAATTAACTTCTTGACACTCCAACCCAAGTCTGTTGGTCAGTAATACTTCTCTCCATTTTGGAGGTCAGGGAAGCAGGCTTGGAAAACTTTAAGGAACCATTCCCAGCTCCCCCGCTACGTTGGTACAAAACAGAAGACAGCTGCTGCTGCCCAACAACGGTGCCACTGGACTAGGTGCCAGATATCCCATGAGTCTGTAACACATCCCAAGGTTTACCTTTTCTCAGGGTCTTTGATGTAGGTGTCTATGAGCAAGCTGTACATCTCTGAGTGAACGTTCTCAATGAGAATCTGAAAGCCATAGAAACAACGAGCTTCTGGGATCTGTACCTCCTGGCTAAAACGTGCGACCTACCAAAACCAGACAGCATGGCGATGAGTACAGTAAAACCAGTCCTGCACAGTATTCTAAGCTTAATGGGGGAGACAATAGATCTCTACCACAGAGAAAGGATGGGAGCAGTTCAGCCCTACTTTACCCTCAGATCTGTCAATAGGATAGGTGTGGTGCAGAAGGAAATAAAGCAAGCCATCTAGAAGTAAATACACCTGCTGTGCACATTGGATAGAGGGCTGCAGTGAAGCATGGTGGCACATGTACACAGGAGGAGAACAGCAAACAGCAGTAGTGAACACTTCATATTGAACAAGGCCTCAGACTTCCTGTTCATCATTAAAAAAACCAAACAGTATGACATAAGATGTGTTCATGCAATACATGCATATATACTATGACACATTCTCCATGTCATAGACATTCAAGATCTAAACTGGGCATTTGCAGTCCGCGACCACTGATAACCTGTGGTGAGACATTCTGCATCCCAGAACTGGTTTCAGCGGAAAGATTTCCCCACCTTTTTAGCAGCACCCACCTGCAGCCCTAAAAGATTCTAGGATGCGGTTCAGCGAGAGCAAAATGGATTTTACCAAAATGAAGAATACAGAGCACAGCACAGCACAATCCCTCCCTACTTCTCATCTAATGCGAGTACGGGAAGGAGCAGGGGGTTCTATTAATTCATTGAGAAATGCGGATCAGCACAGCCAGGCAGAAGGCTGAGCTTAAAAACTGTGTCCAAGAGTGATGTGATTTGGAGTCTTGCTGACCACAGTTGCCCTCATTTAACTCAGGCACTGGCCCCAGCAGAACAAGCTGCTTATTCCCCTTGGCAAAGGTGAGTTGATAGGAAGAAGAAAAAGTACACATTTAATAAACTTATGCATTAACGTGAGAACACCAAAATGAAAAGCTGCTAAGCCAACAAAATGAGTAACTACTCAAGCCCTCTGTAAAGCTTTCTCACCAGGTTTTCATTTACAATTCCATCACTCGCTGCAAAAAATGCCAGAACGTGAGAGATAAAGTATTTTTCATCTGCTTTCAACTTGTTCCAGTGAGGAAGGTCCTTTGACAAATCAACCTAATGGAAAGAAAAAGAAAAACCTTAGCACCCTATTGAGTTTGTCATTCTGTAAGAACAGAAGCAGCCTAGCCAAATGACTGAGGCAGAGTTCTGGCATTTGCTCTCACATCTTTACACGTAGAGAATTCATATACATGTGACTGTGAAGGACAACAGACACACTGCAGTACTGCTGTCTCCCTCTCCAACAGCAACATCACGTGTTTGCTTCGCAGTTTACCCTTTTGTAATCTGGAATAAAAATCAGTGTCGATTGAATCATAAATACATAAGATTTTGAAAAGCATTTCTATCTTCTTGTCATGAGTATGAACATGCACCAACAAACAGAGCTCACTCCGAGACGCTTAAACTTCACTTGAAATAAATGTTGATACTCCGAGAAACCTACACCCAGGTGTGCCAAAAGCTGGCCTGAGGGGACTTTTGCCTTTGGCAGGTGTTCAGCCTCCACCCCGCCAAAGAACGGCACAGGGCGAACGCTGTGCAACTGCTCTCGTCTACCAGACTGCACCCTAGCCACAGTAGCAAACCACAGCTTCCTTCACATAGGCCTTTTTTGTTTGTTTGTTTGTTTGGAGGGACTTCTGAAGCACAGCAGCAGTTAAGTAGGGCCAGATGTGAAAAATACAGAGGCCTAAAAACTTGTGTGTGTGTATAAACATGTACACATATACGTGTGTACATGAACACATACACACACACAAACCAGTTTTACAGTTAACTTTCCAGTTCATCTGGAAATGCACTGACAGATGGTAGGACAGTGTAAAAAGGAACCAGTAATATGGTAAAAGGGCAATGCTGATCAGGCAGGACTTTAAATGCCTTTTCTTTAACAGCTTCGATCAACCTCTACTGGAACAGGGCAGCAAGCCTCCCCGGCACGCAATGGAACAGCACTTCTACCGACAGCAGCTCCTCGCCTTCCCAGGGTGCTTTCTGGCCTACTCGAGCCTGCCAGTGCTTTCAGCTCACTGCTGAAATCACTGCTGCCATCCCAGACCACTGCTCACAAACGAGCAAAGGCTGCAGAAGCTCTGAGTTGGAACAGTCAGCTCGGCAAGGAGGTTGGACTAGACAACCCACAGAGGTCCTTTCCAACCCCGACCATTCTGTGATTCTGTAATCTCTCCAGACCAGTGCAGTGTTCAGCAGCCTCCACTGCTGCAAGTGTAGCAAGCCGAGTACTGCTCAGGTCTGGCTAACCAGCAACGTTGGGCAAAAGCTTACAGCTTGCATTGTAACACAGGGCAAGCATCTAACCAGGGCACTCAGGAGCCAATTAGAAGCATTTTTAGCAAGCGTCCCTGATGCACCGTCTTTCTGGAAAACAGGTGCCTAGCATTGAAGAACAGCATTCACATGGAATTGCCCAGAACATCTTACATGGGCAAGGAGGTGGTTGCGGGTACAGAGACCAGAGCAGGGTAGGAGCCGTCTGACTTAGGCTCCCTCCACAACCAGAGAAGCGCCCCAGGACACAATTCCACCTCGTCCTAAACCGAACACCTAAAACAGCTCTGCTGAATCACCCGGTGGAAGCAGCTTTCTTTCCACTGTCTGTGCAGGGACTCCTGCTCTGGCACAGGCACCTTGTGTTCGATGCAACAAGCTCCAACCCTTACAATGCCAAAGCCAGCAGCAGAGCCAGGCAGGATGCACCAGGACCCCGGTCTGAGCGCCTCGTGCCAACCCACGGCCCCAGGGCTCACCTCTTCTGCTGTCCAAAAGGAGGCCTGAGCCTGTTTATACATTTTCCATATGTCTGGGTACTGGATGGGGAAGATGACGAACCGGCGGGGATTTTTTCTGAGAAGGGGCTCGTCGTCAGGCTCCAAGCCATTTTCAGCAGCACTCGGAGAGGAGCTCTGAAGATAAAGCACAGTTCTGGTCAAGGTTGCCGTCACTTACTTCTCCTCCTGTCCACATCCCAAAGGTGTGGTTCAAAAGCCACCCGTGTCGCACAGAGACTCACCTTCCTGTCTCAGGCGGCCGCATTACCCATCCCCAGGGCACCTGACCCCTTGCCCTCCGTCCGTACTGCTGCTGCCCGGCTGGCACCGCTGCCTGTCCGCCCATCAGTGCCTGGCACCACTCGCACCAACCGCCCACCCCGAGCTGCACTGATGCCTGCGTGCTGGATGGAAAGCCCTTCTGCGGCGTGAGGAGGAACCCTGCCCCAGGAGAGGACATCGGCCGCTGCCGTGCTGACCCGGAGAGACACGCACAAGGCGACGGCACACTGCACCCAGCACAGCTCCGCACAGCACAGGCCACCTCCAACTCAGTCGCTTCACACCGAGCCACTTGGGCCTGGACGGGCTTTCTTTGAAACGCCCCGAGATCACAGCAACGCACCGCGTTCGGCAGAGGACAGCCCCGCGTCGCAGCGATTCTCTGCAGGGAGGTTTGTGTACGCAGCCCGCACACCCGCGTGGGGCCGGAGGCTGTCCCTCGAGCGCCGACGCGAAGCCATGTCCCTCTGTCCAAGGGCAGGCAGCAGGCAAAGCCCTGCCTGGAGCCAGACATCCCCACCCCGCTGCCTCCACGCAGGCTCCCAGAGCACGCCCGGGCACAGCTCTCCCTCAGGGAGCTCCAGCCCGGCCGAGGTGGGGATGGCTGGCATTCAGCAGGCAGCAGAGAGCAGCACGGAGAGGACGCTCTGTGAGCAGGGCCCTCGCCTCGCCTCCAGCCGGGGACGTCTGCTCCCGGGCTCAAGGCCAGGCAGCATCTCCACCAGGCACGGCACCGAGCACCTACTGCAGGCAACCGCCGTGAAGAGCTGTGGGGACAGCACGCTGCAGCCTCTCCGGAAGGGCTGGTGACCCACACTGGTCACACGTTCAGGCAGCAGGACACCTCGCTGGGTCGGCTCCGAGATCCTGTGGACGCTGCTGTAGAGGATAACTAACCATGGGCAGTATACGAGGTATCATGTCCAACACAGCAGGGAAGGGGAGCAAAAGGTTTTGAATATCATCGCTTCCACCCTCCCAGGAGGTGCCAAAGTCCTTTCCCCACCCAGTCTGCTTGTAACCACTCACATACCAAAAAATAATTCTTCACTTCAGTTTGGAAAATACCCTCAAACAGATAATTCTACTACTCACTTTAAAAAAAACAAACAAGAACCAAATACACGCGCATAGTGCACAGCTGGCATACCTACAGCAGATTCCCAAAGAGAGAAGCACATTCTGGGTTACAATTCTACCATTTTATTGTATTTTTAAACATTACGCAATTACACAAGACAAACTTTCCCGCATCACTTGCAGCGTCTCTGCTGAAGGCCACCAGAGTGCAAGACCTTTTGCGCTTCCCGGGCCGCAGAGATGGCTGCAGTGACCGACTGGAAGTGCCCCAGGGCAGAACCTGGGCACAGCGGGGATGGCACCCTGCCTCAGCACACGCCTCCTCAGGGCCTGCCACGCAGCCTCCATCTCCATCTGCTTCTGCACCAGACACCATCCTTTGAAAAGGAAGCACTGCGGAAGCCTTCCCTGTCAGCCCAGCGTTTTCCTGAGCAAAACCCTTCTACACAGCCTGGGGACTGTCCCCAAGTATTTATTTTAGCCTAACAAGGTGGACTAGCAGTTACTAACCTCAGCCTTGATGTTCCCGAGCCATTCAAAAGCCAGCACGCAGGGCCCATAATGCAGGGAGATTACTTGAAAAATACTCCTGGTGCACAGAAGTGAAGCGGAGCACAGGAAGAGCAAAGTTCCAGTATGGCAGGAAAATGGGAGACCAACACTGAGACAAGGAGCACTTCTCATTTTTCCAACGGCCTTTAACAGCTGCCATGCCGCAGACCACAGAGAGAGGGGTCAACACACCAGAAATACTGTCAGGGCACAGCGAGACAGAAAGGCGAGCGATGAAGAAAAGGCCCATGAAGCAGTGTGTACGCTCTGGAGAGCCCTGACGGTGGGAGAGCAGAAGGATGGCTTCCAGGAGTCAAAGACTCAGAGTGATGGCATGACCCTGAGAAGGACCACCACACAGAATGGGAAAATGGTCCAAGTTTTTTAAAAAAACAGGCGGGGTTTTTGTTAGTTTCAAAAAAAGGAAGGGCCAGCCGACAGAGACTACACCATAGTGGAACCTCCCCCTCAACCCACCTCCCCTAGCGCCTTCTAGGGTGGAGAGGAGCTTCACAGGCAGGCTCTCTTCCCAAGCTGGCAGGCAGCTCCTGGCTACGAGACAGCCCCATCTCTCTCCATTTTGGTTTCCGTTCCTCTTAGCCAAAGTTTTATCAGAGTAACGCTACCTAGCCCGTTTGCTAACGCAGTACATGTTTTGGTACAACTCAGCTGAAAATTCATGGAAGATCCTTCTCTAATTCAACCTCAGATGCACGGCACATTCTGACCACTGCCTGGGCTTCGGAGCAGCCACCACCTCACACTGAAGGAATACAGCACATTCCCAGCCCTGCCTTCCCAGCCCCGGGGGGCACTGGCAGGGGTACGGGGCGCTGGAGAAGGTAACAGTCCTTAGGCTGACGCAGCTCCTGCTTTCAGTCTGCACCTCGGATCTTTTCCTTAATCCTATGGCAGTGCATAAAACAGTCAACACTCACCATACCAATGAAGAGCATCCAGTTTATAACGCAAACGTGCTACTTTCTGTTCAGCTAACATGAGCCAAACACATAAAAGAGCTGACGCTGGTGGTCACAGCCCAGCGCCTGCTCTAGCAGGGTCAGCCAGAGCAGACTGCCCAGGACCGCATCCAGTGAAGGTTTCAGTATCTCCAGGGATGGAGACTACACAATCTCTGTGAGCAACCCGTGCCAGCATTTGACCACCTTCACAACAAACATTTCCTTTCCATGCAAATAGAATCTTGTGTGTTACAGCGTGTGCCCACTGCCTCTGGTCCCACCATGGGGCACCACTGAGAAGAGCCTGGCTCCATCTCCTTGACTCCCTCCATCAGGTATTTACAGACACTGATGAGATCCCCCACAGCCTTCTCTTCTCCAGGCTGCACAGCCCCAGCACTCGCGGCCTCTCTTTGTATGCAGATGCTCCAATCTCTTCACTATCAGCCCTTTCTTTGCTGGACACGCGCCGGTACATCACACTCCAATTATTCTGCAACTGCCAGAGATAAACTCTTCTGGCGATGGCAATAAACCCCACAGAGAACCAAGACTGCCCACTGGTACTGAAGGTCTTTCCATTAGTTTCAGCGAAGTACGAAACAATTAACATATATGCACACGTACAACCACCACCCCACAGGAACAGCTGTCGGGCTACGCGTGCCAGTGTCTGGGTTACGTGCCCTGGACCAGCTGCATCCAGGGAAAGAGCTACCGGCACCGGCAGAGCCGGCACCGCGACGTGGCACCTACCACACCACGGTACGCGACCACCAGCCCTTCCACACCCCGGTGAGATTCTGCACGTGCACCCCATGAGCTCCCACGGGTTTCAGGCTCCCTGGGCCGTGGTGGGAAGATGACCGAGAGAGAAGGCTCCCACCAGGCAGTGGCCGAGGAGCACAACGCCCGCCGGCTCCACACGCCGGGCCACAGGACGGCTGTCTGCTGCTGGCGGGGCACAGCGAGGACCTCTTCGCTGCAGGTACACAGAGGGAAACGTTACAGGGTCTTTTCAGGCTTGTGTTTAACGCAACACGCCCCAGTTTCTGGAAACTTGAGTTTGGTTTGGGAAGGCGACGTGGGTTTCTCTGCCATAAAGACCCTTGAACCTCAGCCCAACTTCCCAAGGTCATACTGGGGAGAACCCAGAGCGGAGCCCAGGCACCTCCTGGGGACAGAGGCCCCTGGGACGCCGGGACCGCCCGGTCCCCCACGCCTGCCCCCGGGCCAGCTCCCCGGGCCCAGGCAGCCACGGCCCTGCCAGCCCAGACCCCCGGGCTGCAGGGCCCTGCGCCAGGCGACCCCAGCCCCCGGTCGCTCACCCCACAGCCATTTTCGGTGGTGCCCGAGCGGTACGGCCCTCCCGAGGGGGACGAGGATGCCGGGGCCGCCCCGCGCCCCTCCCAGGGCCATCCACAGCGCTGCCGAGCGCTGTCAGCAGGTCCCGGGGCGGGCCGGGGCGGCCGGGACCCCTCTACGCCAGGGCCGCACCCCCCGGGGCAGGCCCGGCCCGGCGGTACGGGGAG
>Ga0065711_1004976_pt1 | contig 21730 bp, 13 predicted proteins | sample Hoacrofraction12_FD_59098 | JGI IMG/M metagenome (GOLD analysis project Ga0065711, IMG submission 59098) | Hoatzin crop microbial communities from Cojedes, Venezuela - Epithelial fraction 12 v2 (version 2) | ecosystem: Host-associated > Birds > Digestive system > Esophagus > Crop | place... | reverse complement strand
CTTCATCTGGCTTGCAGCAGTCCTTGTGATTTACATCTGAGCTCTCAGAAGTCCTTGTTAGCAGACCATTTGGCAGTGGTTAACCCTTGCCTCAACATGGCTGCAGAGCTATATAACAAACTAAAACTGTAGCGAAATCGTACTAAATGTCAATTTGCCACATCAATTACTACGTGCAGAAGCACAATGCAATCCAATTCTGAGGATTCACCAGAAGTTACTCACAAGAGCAACCAGGTATCTGGTAGGGTTACTAAAAGGCAAAGGGGACACTGTATTCAAGGCTTAGCCTGCCACTACCATCAAACCACTGAGATCATTCTGGTAAATGATGTTTATTTGTTTATTTACTGTGGCAGGCTAGTCAGTTTACAAAATAGCTTTGCATTCACCTTCCTTTCGTTCAGTTTCTTAGAATCACCAGGAACATTTTCACAAAGCAAACACACACCCACACCCACAAGACCTGCTTCTTTCTTGTGTATTGGTTCCTGTTGCTATTCTTCATTTAAGATGATGGACTGGATCGTAGATAAGTAGGCAAACCTTTACCAAAGGTACTTAGAACAGGAGAATGCTATAATAAGCAACAAATTATTTCAAGGAAAATACAAAAAAATGGATGGGTAAGCAACCGATGTGTTTCCTTAGATATTTTCTCAAAACAAACAAACAAAAAGCATTAGCAAAATTATTTTTTCAAATGCAAGTTTTCCTAATTTTTCCACAGGCATTAATAACTATGCGTTACAATGCTTCAGCTATTCACACTGTAATTATATTAGATGGTATTTTTAAGACTGCTAAATCAAACTCATGTCTTTGTTCTCTTCTCTGCGGATTCAACTATCAGTTAGGCCAGCAATGACGAGTTGGTGTTAGCTCAATACACTGAGTGCTAAAATCTTTGTGAACCGAGCTAGTATAATTTGTCTAAAAGCAGTACATTCTGATCACCAGGTGATGGAAAGTCTCTTCCATGTGGATGCAAACACTCCCGATAAGAGGATGAAGAGGAAAGATTTAGGGTATGAAAAATAAATCTCTTTTCTTCCTCTCACAGAAATTAATAATAATAATAATAATAATACCCCCTCCAAATTACAAATCAAATTTGAACTAATACATGCAGGATTTTCTATGCTATCATGTGTTCTGTCTCATACAACACCTTAACACAGCTCATCATTTTCAATCTAATGTAGCAGATAGGAATGCAGGTACATGGTTTATCATTTTTAATTAAAATACAAAGCATATTGCGCAACACTGCTCACAATTTATTCTCTTCAGAAGTAATATGGTCTAAATATGTGACTGAAATCTGTACAAGTAGAGAAAATCAGTTATACCAATGAGTCACATGTAACTAAGAACTGGGACCAAGAGGCTAAGAGCTGTCTCTGCTTTACTACTTGAAAGGACTAAACCAAACAACAGTTTCTGACAGTTCTAGCACATCATTTGTATCTCAGTTGCATCAGCAGCATCAGATATCTGCCTCATTGTACCTTAATGCAACATTAAATAAAACGGCACAGTAGAAAGTACACTTTTGGTTAAAAAGTATGTCTGCAGGAATTTTCAAAACAGTTACAAGTATGTAACTGAAAGAGGGTAGATTTAGATTAGATATAAGAAAGAAATTCTTCACCATGAGGGTGGTGAGGCACTGAAACAGGTTGTCCAGCGAAGCTGTGGCTGCCCCCTCCCTGGAAGTGTTCAAGGCCAGGCTGGATGGGGCTTTGAGCAACCTGGTCTGGTGGAAGGTGCCCAAGCCCATGGCAGGAGGGTTGGAACTAGATGATCCTTGAGGTCCCTTCCAACCCAAACCATTCTATGATTCTACGCAGCAAACAACTTTGGCAATCAAACCTTTATGGAATGGGACTTATCTGCTTCTTGGTTTTAATATTTTTTTTTAATTGCTACGTATCTTTCATGGAAAAAATTTGGATTGTTTAATTCTCTTTTCTGTGCTCTGTCAAATCACATTTCTTGTCTTCAAACAACGGTATCCAAAAGGATTTTGGATAAATAGGGGTTAGAGTTATGGATTACTATTTTATCTTAGGAATGCAGAGAAAGCAATAATGGGCATTGAATAATGGTGACTAAAAGAAAGCATTTACGTTCTGGATAAAGAAAAACTGCCACAAAACCTTCACAGTTCTTAAGTGTGGGAAGTGCTGCTTGTGATTTTAGAACAGTAAATAGTGAACACACGATGAAAAGGACTATAAAAATCAGCAAAAATTGTGGATGTATGGAAACACACCTAAGAGACTGTAAGATTAAAACACTAGGATGGTACTAGAAGTATTAAATTCTGCAACATCAGATTAATTTAAGAAAAGGTAAATCCAGATGAACTATCAAGAAAACTTAAACTGATACTGAATCAGAAATGTTATTTGGAGAAAATGACGGAAATTCCTTTCTGAGCTAGTTAAAATTGGCATTGAGCTGGAGCATATGTTAAAGAAAAAAATCCTGTGCTGACAGGCAATTGAGGAAGGATACACTGACAGGATGACAGATCAGTTTGTTTCTAATATCTGTGATTTCTAAAGCTCTGTCGATATTCTGCAGGAATATGCACTAATGCTTTGCAGAATATCTATTAAGGGTTAGGAGACAACACAGATGTTGCACTATGCGTACTTCATCTTTATTCTCAATGACGAACTGAACTTTATGAATGGCTGATGATGTCTACGGTCAGTTCCAATGTCCTGACTTCCACTTTGCCTTATGATTTTTTACTGCTTGAATGGATTTTACTAACATCTATTTCAGATGCTTTGCAACTCCACTTCTTCAAACCAGCAAATACATTTCAAGAATTTTTATGAGTCTTGTAACGTTTTAAAACAAGCCATCAACATGTACATTTACAAGGTAATGTAATTTGCTCAATGAATAAGTTTCTGATGTTTTACATCTTTCTGGGGCAAGACAGGACAGCACAAAAAGCTAAAAAACCCACAAGCCCTGACGCTTACTAATGCAGTGGTCAGGAGTAGGGATGTAACACACACAGTTGCAGATCACATTTTCACTGCTTTAAAACATACAGAAATGGGTAGANTTCATGATGATTCACTAGATCAGCATCAGAACGATTTAGCTGTAAAATCACTCAGTGGATTTACACACCACTCTGAACGCAAAAAGTCTCCTTGATTTAAAAACATACTGGAAGCATTTCAGAAGAGAAGGACCCCTGTGCTATGGGACAGTATTCCATGCTTCTATAGATAAAAGGAGCAGCTTCAGTCCTAAAAAATCAGCTTCAGCTCCAGCACAGCTGAACAGCAGAGCGGTCATCAGCACAGGTAGTCACAGGAAACAGAAGGTGAGCATAGCAGCCCTTTGCTTCTCCCCTGTCACACTAAGGACATTATCACAAACAACGAAGCCAGGAAACCAGTGTAGTGGGATGATTCTTGGCTGCCTAAGGTACCATTAGGAAATACTATTATTACCTTGAGCAGATTATAAAGACTCTGTCATTCTAGCCCACTCCTCAGTTCTGGATTAGCCAGATGAACACTTGAATATCACGATAGGTTGCTTAATGATTTGGTTCACGTGATATTATTAATCATAAATTCTCATAGCTCTATTGAATCATTTTGCTGGACTTTTTCATGAGCTTTACAAACACACAAAAATACAAGTCCAGACATCTTTTTCATTGAATTTTAACGTATGTCCTTATATATACTACATGTAGTACTCTCTCCTGAAGAACCAAAGCAAAAGCCAGTACTACTGGATAGGCAGTACTCTCTAATAACAGAGCAGCAAAAAGGATATCTTGACAACATCTAACACTAAGGTGGTACCTCATATCGAACAACAGATCAATTCTCTACTAGCAAAAGCTAATGAAAAAAGCTACTTCTATTAGATAAATCACATTGTAAATTTATGCCCACATCTGGCATCCCCTTTTAGACATATATGATGAAAAACACCTGATGACATTTGTGGTTTAGTGAAAAGCGCATACATATACAGGAGACTGAACATGTTTCATCCACCTTTCAGTCCTATGACACAACAAATCTAAATAACAGCTTCCACAACAACAGCTTCAGTTAAATCTTGAAATAGACTTTTGGTATTAATATTCACTTTCATGCCAAAATCACTTACAGAAAAATATTTTTAAGCCTTTGCATATAAATTAATAATCTAAATTATGATATCCATTTAGTATTTAGTAATATAATAAACATTTATCTAGAAATATTCATCTAGAAATTTAGCTTACAGTCACAGGCACCGTAACTTTATCACAAGACTCACTGTATTCAACTTTTTTCTTTCTCAATAATTCATGATCCTGGAGTCCTGAATTGATATGAGAATTTCAAGTTTTAGTTAAAACCAAGCAAATGAGTTTCACGAGCAAGGAGAGAAGTATTAAATCCAGTGTTAAGAAGCAAATACAATATTTTCCTACATACTACCCAAATCTCATACTCCCCTTACTGACAAGGCAACAATCATTTATGGAGAGAATGCTGTAACATATCCACAGATGCAGCGCAGCATCATATCACTAGTTAAAAAAGAAAAAAAAAAACACCTTTTTTTTTTTAATGGAGAACACTTGAACACTTAATTTTCAAGAGTGTAATTTCCTGTATTTTAGAAACTTATTACCGTAAGCATTGACGTAAGATGTAGCCAAACAGAGATTCTGATCAGATTTGAAACTTCCTGAACTTGATTCATACTATTATCTCCATTTGATTTCCTACAGCTGGTCTGAAGAGGAGTAAAGAGCTGATTAGATTGGAGACTGAAACATTTTCAGCAGGTGGAAGTAGAGAGCAGAAAAAAAACCCAAGCTTGCTTGTACTCAAAGACAATTTGGGGGGGGTGATCTTTTCTTCTCTTTGAAAAGCTATTTTGGCTCTTGCTAAAACCATTAACAAAATCTAAAGAATCAATTACCACATATTTACTATGTTATACAGGTCTGTGAAAGACTTAAGAACTACGTTTTTCATGAGAACTCAGTTCTCTCCAGTAGGACAGCCCTTACTTAAATGCCCATCCCATGTTTTCCTTCTTGTCTCTGAAACAGCACTACTTAACAGTTTAAATTATTACATGCAAAAAACCACCACCAACACCAGTGTTTCCCATTTAAATAAGACCCCTACAAGGCTCTAGTACTGAGTATTTCAGCTAAATTCTGGCTCAGTCCTATGGCAATTTGGACCCAGTACCCCAGAGCACTACAAAATGCCCTGTTACTGGAAGACAACAAACTGACTCAAGACTGCTGACATTCAAAGCGTGCGATACAATGCCTTATGGTTAAATGTATGAATTACATAGGTCTTCTGCTTCTTCCTTACATTATCACTAAAATCATATTATATTTCTTACATATCTGTCTTTACTGTATCTCTCGGCTGACCTGCTACTTCAGCTAATTGTTTGGCTGGCAGTAAATGAACCATCACTTAAACGATACCTTTCTTAGTCATTATTCAAAGTCAAGTCTGAGAAATTTTTTTGAAGATGATTAAAACACTTTCAAAAATTAATAATTCCCTTTGTTACAACAGCGATTTGCTTCATTATCAGCCAATGCAAAATACTGAAAAATATGCTGAAAAAAACCCTATAGTATGTGTGCATGGAGTATTATATAAAGCACAATTCACCCTACTTGTAACTGCTTTCTTTTGTTAATAGACCTACACAATTATTACTGTTCTTCTGACTTCAGCAAGGAGATTATACAAAAGATGTTATAACTCTGATCTTAATGTTATTGACTAATTTCAAACTACAGGGCTCAGTCCTGCACTGCCATGATCAAAAGTATTAGGTACAGAGTCCAAGTTAAAAATACCCACTCAAACCAAACACTCTGATCCAGATTAGTGTTACTTCTTTGCAATTTCATTAAAACTTCATTGAAATAATGCAAATGGAACAACCAAAGCAATACAATAAACAGACCTTTTTTTTTTAAATCTGGTCTATATCTCCAGTTGACTGAATCAATTTATAATATTAAAACTAAAAATAAATAATTAACTCATGTCTACGACACATTTCTTAACGGTTAACTTTTCTTCAGTTCACAAAACCAAACCAACAGTTAATCAGGTAATCTGAGCACTTCTGCTCACAAAATTTGTATGCCAATAAAAGCAAAGTGGAACACAACGATTTTTGCACACATGGTACAGATGCACTGAAAGGTGGGGAAAGCTTATCCTCTCCTCTACCTTAAAAGCAGCAGTCATACCATACAAGCTTTTTCTTGTGAAACACAGACCACATAATAAGGACAAACTAATTCTCCTCACCCCCAGAAGTCTGCATACAGGTATCTCCAATATCCAGCATGACCTCAGAGGTCACAAAACCAAAAGAGGACCAGAGTAAGGTCCTCTTTTCTACAGTGAGAAATAAATACCCCTTTTTTATACAGTGAGAAATAAACATCCCTCATTCACACTTGTCATTTTTTTCAGTACAGTTACATACACAACAGAACAAAGTTCACATTACACAAGACAGGCTGAGCCTACATGCATGTGTAATGCCCTGAAAAATACATATACAACAAATATTTTGGAGATGCAATGGGGTAAACACATTTCTTTTTCTCTCCAGAATTTCTGAAAATTGGAAGCATGTGTGTAGAGGGATGTCTGCCTACATTTACACAATTCAACAGAACCACGAATGTATTCCTTCGCTGAATGTTTCCTACTGCACTGCTGGAAAACCCCTACTATGGAAACAGTTTCCACTGCACAACTGCGTAGCACAGCAGCCACGCAGCGCGGCCTCCCGGAGCTGCTGTCAAGTTCGAAGTGACACCCAAAGTCTCTGCCACCATGCCAAGCATAGAGCAAGCAGCAGCTTTCTTCTCTGCCACCAGACAACTCTGCCTCCAGGGCAGGCCTCTGACTTCACAGCAGATTTTTTTTCATGCCAGACCCACAGCCCAGCATCCAAAGCCCAGCAAGATCTCCTTCCTGCCTACAATGATGCAGCTCTGGCTCCAGCGTACAAACCCAGCCCACACTGTGCCTCCACGCAGCAGCTACAACCAGCCTTTTCTTTGTTGCAATGATTTGTCTCTAAATTGGAAGGACATGGATTTGACAGATGGACCACTCGTTGGATAAGGAACTGACTCGATGGACGCACTCAAAGAGTTGCAGTCAATGGCTCGATGTCCAGGTGGAGACGAGTGACAAGTGGTGTGCCTCAGGGGTCAGTACTGGGGCCACTGCTGTTTAATATTTTCGTCGGCGACTACGTGGACAGTGGGACTGAGTGCACCCTCAGAAAGATTGCTGATGACACCAAGCTGTGTGGTGTGGCTGACACGCTGGAGGGAAGGGATGCCATTCAGAGGGACCTTGGCAGGCTGGAGAGGGGGGCCTGCGTGAACCGCATGAAGTTCAACGAGGTCAAGAGCAAGGTCCTGCAGATGGGTCAGGGCAAGCCCAAACACAAGTACAGGCTGGGCGGACAGTAGCTCGAGAGCAGCGCTGGGGAGAAGGACTTGGGGGTACTGGTGGATGAGAAGCTCAACATGAGCCGGCCATGTGCACTTGCAGCCCAGAAAGCCAACCATATTCTGGGCTGAATCAGGAGAAGTGTGGCCAGCAGGTCGAGGGAGGTGATTCTGCCCCTTTACTCTGCTCTCGTGAGACCCCACCTGGAGTACTGCGTCCAGCTCTGGGGCCTCCAACACAGCAAGGACATGGCTGTGTTGGAGAGGGTCCAGAGGAGGGCCACGAAGATGATCTGAGGGCTGGAGTACCTCTCCTATGAGGACAGGCTGAGGGAGCTGGGGCTGTTGAGCCTGGAGAAGAGAAGGCTCCGGGGTGACCATTTAGCAGCCTTCCAGTGCCTGAAGGGGGCCTACAGGAAGGATGGAGAGGGGCTTTTCACAAAGGTGTGAAGTGATAGGACAAGGGGGAACAGCTGTAAACTAACAGAGGGCAGATTTAGATTAGACATTAGGAAGAAATTCTTCACCTTGAGGGTGGTGAAACACTGGAACAGGTTGCCCAGAAAAGCTGTGGCTGCCCCCTCCCTGGAAGTGTTCAAGGCCAGGTTGGATGGAGCTCTGAGCAACCTGGTCTAGTGGAAGATGTCTCTGCTCATGGCAGGAGGGTTGGAACCAGATGATCTTTAAGGTCCCTTCCAACCCTTAACATTCTATGATTCTGTGATTTAACCTCTGTCTCCATCACAGCTGGGTACACAGAGCTGTGTCTGAAGCTGCACAGAACCAGGGGCTGCAGTCCCAGTTCAGAAGCACGCTGGCAAATGACGCATGGCATGCCCACTGCCTGCGGGGCAGGTACTGCTCTGGAAGCAGACGTGCTGAACATCACAGTAAAGATCCAACTCCCCTTTTCTGGCAGCGTAATGAGGTCCCATCCTGGAGCACTAACACTGCAATTTCTGCTTTTCAAGGTAGAGCTCTCATTGCTAAGCAATCTGCACTACAACACTGGGAGGCAAATTTGGAGGCAGCGTTGCAGTGCTTCCCTAGGAAACATCAGTGAATCTCATGTGTGAGAACTAGTGAAACTAATCCATAAAAATCCGCAAGACTGGTCATATGAACTGAAACTCACTGGAGGGAAGGACTTCAACAAGGCCCACAGCTTATTTCTGCCAGAAACCTCCTGTTTTATCCTTAAAAGAGTATCACAAATGAGAAACACAGCTGCTTCTGTGGAATAAGGGAAGCCCTTCCCTGATCCCATGTTCCATTCATTAAAATGTCACATTTTCCATGCATGGCCTCCATTAAATATAATTCGTTGTTTGCCAAAATATGACTTTTCTTTTCAAAATCTGAAATAGAGTCTCCCATCTTTATTCAAAATAAGTAAAGCTTTGCAGTATATTGAGTGAACTCACAACATCTGAGGTAACCGCACGTGTAGAGACATCTGTTTACCTATAACATTTATTTCTATAAATACATATATTTACACACACTTACATACCTACATTTAAACTAACAACTTACAGCACCTTCATAAATGACACTGCTCAGTACTATAGCTACTCCTGACTGGTTTTTGTGCATTACAAGCGTTACAGCTGCTAATGTTTCCCTAGATGATCTGCTGTTTCAAAGCCACAAGGGCATGATCTCACTCAATTACAACCCACAGCTGACCTGTGAAGCTGTATTAGCTGAACTTAGAAAAGAACCACCAGTACCGCAAAATAACTCAGTACACACGAGTCTGATTTTCATGGTTCATGTGTCATGTTTTGCCGGTCACAGAGATACCTCTAAAAGATTTTGACATACTAAGTACAGTATGTAAGATTAATAGAGCAAACAAAACCAAAATAACACTTTTCTTCTTGCAAGTACAACAAAGAAGTCTATTTTTTTAGAAAAATATTTATACCTCATCACAGCAGATCTTTCTCAACAGAAACAAACATTTTTCCTCCCAGATGTACTGCTTTTCTCAAACCATGTAAAGTGCTATATACATCACTGTCTTATTGTTTGCAAAGATTTCATCAGACAATCTATGTCAGTTTGTAATTTATGGAGAAATTGAAATGACTTTGTAAGTACTGTGTGTAAACAAGAAGAAAACCATCAAATATCAAAAAAAATCCTCCAATTCTTCCCCCCCCCCCCCCCCCGCCTTCTATTCCACACACAGTCCTGGGAAACGGAGAAAGAGATGGGGGAAGTAATTCTGAATGTTTACAATGGTGTTAATTAAATGTGTTATATTGCATAGTTCCCAGCAATCCCATGCTGCAATCACATCGACATATATACATACAGCAGCAAACATCTGGTGTAAACTGTCATTGAAAAATAGTAATAATATTAAAACCAACCGCTAACGAGCACTGATCTTTTGAAGACACTTCAAGACAATACAAAATGGAAGTGACCCTGCTGGCTACTAACTTCAGCAGCAACTACTCTACAGCCAGCTTGAAATTACTGACTGCCGCCAAGTCTTTATGATACATTCACAGTACATTTATACATATATAAACATATTTCTACATTATACAAACATTTCTAATTTTTTCCCATTGTTGGTATACTTTCCTGTATGAACCCGACAGGAAGGCTACTTATGTACCGGCAAAGTGTTCCTTGAGATGTGGGGGCCATACCTACCTACCGTCACAATACAAGTGTGTATTACCCCTGTGAACGCTCAAAAGGGCTTCTGCTCCTCAGAAGACTATGCACCTTGTGTGTGTGTGTGTGTGCAAATGCACACGTGTGTGAGCATGAGCATGTTTAAAATTGTGCTTAGAGAGGCATGTCACAGCATCCCCAAGCATTCCCACTAACTTGAGGTGGTTTAGCCAACAGACTTTTAAGAGAAAAACTCAAATCCCACAAACTTGTCTAGGTGTAAGAAGACCGCACTACAACTTATTGGCCTGCATTTGTAGAAGCATTATTTCACACTGCTCTCATGGATTTCAGCTTGAGCAGTGTCTGTTCAGTGCGTGTGAAAATGAGACCACATGAATTTATCTTCAACCCACCATAATGTGAGAGGTCATTTTGAGGTGCAAAAGGCCAATAAAATAGGCTTAATTTAAACAAAAGTTGCAAGACAATTGTTCTGCAGTTCCCTGGGAACCATCCTGTCATCACTGACACCAGAGTTATTTCTCAGCAGGAAAAACTCTTAATTTATTTCTATTCTTTTTATTGTGACTTAGCAAGAACGTAAATTTCTAATAGTAAGCTGCCAAAACCCCTAGATTTAAGGCAGAATTTTATTCACCTTATCATTTATATGAAAGAACAGCTCCTGCACAGAAGAAAAAAACCCTATGATTTTAGATATCTGCACAGAATTATTGCTGATGGGGCAAGATTATTATTAAGGATGACTTACTTTAAAAGCAGATAGAATGTATTTTAAAAATTGGTTTACTGGAAGACTTGAATCTTACATAAAACTACATGATACTTACAGATGTCATCACAGTGCAGTTAGTATTGTAAAACTAGAAGCTAAACATTCAAAGCAGAAAAAATATATCCCTCTCTACTCAAAGCTCTTAGTAGGGTGATAAATATTTTGGAAGTGATTATACATTTGCCAGGAAAGTCTGTTTATTTAAACCCATTAAGAGAGAGTATAGCTGCCCATGGATACTGAGATTTATCTCACCTGGTTTAAGACTATTGCACTAGAGACATCCGTTTTTGAGCTAATCACGCTGAGCTCTCCTTAAAATTTTTGAGGATAAAGAGGCACTTTGTGTGATGTATGTGGCCTCTTTCAGACATCTACCTCAGGATGAGATGAACTGTATCTTAGAAGTGCTTATTTTTCTCCATTTGCTGTAAAAACGATGACAAGGATAATAAGCTACTAGTCTAGTTTAAACAAAAGCAACGTCTACTGTTTGGCGGGAAGTCACTTGTAAAAAGTATAGTCAACTTAAATCCAGCAAGGTTGTCAGTATCGTAGAGGCGGCATCCCTCATATATCTGACCTTGGTGCTACAGCCTAATGGGCAAGGCTAAGGATTTAGACACAGCAGCAGACAAGGCACACAAAACGGTGCACTTCAAAGCATAATAGCAGGAAATGCTTGCTCTAGTTTGTAGAAAAAATTACTTAATAACCTAATGCCACTGCCATTTAGAAAGCTGGGTAGGGTCCTATGATACCTTGACCATCAGGCAAGGAGCTACTATGCCATCATAAGGTCCAAGTTGTTCTTGATGTATGGATGACTAAACCCCGCTTGGAGACTCTCATTCAGTAAATGTTCTTTCACATTTACTTTGACATACAGAGCAAGCTTAGGAAAGACACAGTCACTTTTTAGTTTGAGACTTTTACAGGCTATTTGCTGCTTAGCCAGAAATCATATCTATGCTATTGCAGTTCATTGACATTCAGTTCTTAATCATACATTATCAATTGCCGACATGGTTTGTCAGCTGAGTTTATATTATATGTAGTAATTGTTAACATGACAAATATTTCCTTAACTTTATTTGCTTTTTATGATACACTGCTTTTGACCACTCTGTTTACTCCAACTAAACGAGGTTATTAATTGTTTTGTCTCACAAAAGCGTATTGCAAGGTATGCAGGCTTCCCGACCGGCTAACTTTCACTCCACCGTGTACTTTAAAAGAAGCAAAAGTGGTTAATAGCCTTCCCCCTCCCAGCCTAGTCTGTTTGGTTTCTATCAACCTGTAACACTCTGAGCTAGTCTGATGGTATGAGCATTCCCTGTCCAAAATTTAAAAAGACAAGATATGTAGGAAAGATATTCTCAATATTTATCAAATAATTTACAAGTACACACCAAATAGTGTAAAGCATCAACAGATGCTTTAACTGCATGAACACAATTGAGTTCCAAGTGGGGGTAACCTAAGTGAGATCACTTTTTACTCAGTTGTAGTAGATGCAGAGGCTGCACTAACCCACGAGTGAGCACACTTGAAATAGATTAACCTTAAACTCATGTTTGAAAAGATCCATTATGCTACACTGGCCATAAATGGAGTGATATGCTTCAGGGCTGCTGGAGCTTTGATATCCACTGTTACCAACTTGAACAGGGGGGAACAAGGGCACAAAGCAAATGTACTGACCCAGTCTTCCCATTCACTGCTCACCATTCACATGTTGAGTATTTTTGTATTTTCAAATGCACAAGTGGCAGTGAGATGCCCGCATTCTACTTGTTTTTAAAAGAATTGAAGCAAATAGCTGCCCTTACTGATCCCGATTACTTTTCCCAGGCAACCTCAATATAAAACTTGTAGAGTTCTTTTTTCATTAATTATAACAAGAATGGACTCTCTTGATTCAGTCACCAAACTAGGCAACTGATTTATATTGTGACATGGAATACCATAATATATAGAATGGAGTATTACGGTAAAGAAGACAGAAGAAATAATCTGGTTAAAACCTAAATGTTTTAGAGTTCAGGGTTTTTTACTAAGGCAAAAAAAAACCAAAATTCCAAATCATTCTAAATAAATGCTAAAAATGTCATTCTATTCAAAAGAAGTTAGTTTATCCCTTTCAAAGTTCAAATACTTCTTAAGCTAGATGAATTTTCAAACAAAACCTGCTGTTTTAAAATGAGAAGACAAATGTACTGCTTTGCATATATTGAACTGAAACGGTCACCATTTCTGATATAAAATATTTATTTAAATGTATTAAAAATGCTTCCCTTTTATGCGATTCATTTTTTCACTGAGGGGAAAAAAATGCTTACTTGTATCTCACAAATATACTTTACATAGACTTATGGTATTTGCTTAAAAATCCATAAATGCTGCCAAAAGGCCTTAAGAGTATCTAAGCATGTAGATGGTTCAAAGTACGTTTTTCCCTGGTCTAAGCAGTATGCTAAAATAATCTAGAGTAAATACTATATTCTAACTAACACTGATTCAGAAATAAATTGTCATATTTTAGGACAAGATTATCTTGATTAAAAATAATACAGGCTATGTAGAATCAAAATTTACATTTAAATGTAACTAATCAATGAAATGTGAGATAATGCAAGTTCAGTAATACTAGAATGAAATATCATGGCTTAAGTCACACTTGCACTGACTGCTTTTTAATCATTGTTCTTTAACATTTATGGAAGTATCAGCAAAAGGATGACGAAAGACTCACAATAATTAGAAAGACAATAAAACAAAAGAAAAAATAAATAGATACACTGCAGCAAAATTAATGTGTGTGCTGGGATTCTACGTTGTTCTTCCTGAAATGGGAAGGCTCTTCTGCAAGGACCGTGAAGTGAACAACTAAGTACACTCTGAAGCCCCGATACAGTTCTGAGCTTCTAATAAGGCTAGAGAACCAGAAAAGGAAACTCCTTTGCAAAGAAAGGCGAGTATTTGAAGAAGCTTTATAACTTTGTCGACAACTCCAGTCAGCTCTTTAAGTCTTTTCCCATACTTATCATACAATGGAGTCATACTGTTTCCACAGACTCTCCAGTGGCTTTTGCTGCTATAAAAATGGAGCTGGCTTTATATCAAAGGAAATACAATAAATTGTACTATTCACCTACAAGACCACAGAAGACTGCAATGAAAAAATACTACTAACTTGAGGAAATAAAACCAGACGTAATCAGGGGATATTAATATGAGAAGTCCAGAAACACACATTCTAACTTCATGAAGTAGGAAACACTATGCTGAACTGAAGAGGTAGGCTTGTAGTACATAAGAAGAAAGTCCAGTTCACTACATATCCTGTAGATATGCAACAGGATGATTAGTAACGTACAATCTAGTAACTCTTTTATATTTGGATTATTGCTGTTCAGATACACCTATGTGATTAGAATCACCGTAAGCAATATAGCTCCAAGGAAATCAAAACTTTAGAATTATAGAAAAGCAATCCACAGAACTCACTAAACCCAACACACACAAAAAAAAAAAAAAAGAAAAGTCAAGCTGTGTGTTTTTTTTCTGAGATATAATTATAGACCCCATCTATCAGACTTTAAACGGAAAAATATGTGCCTTCAAAACACAAACCCAAAAATGGTGGGGACATCTGAGGAAAGACAGTTGAGAAGTTACCAACCAGCAGCCCTTTTCCATCAGCACCAAAGGGAAACTGGACATAATTGTAATGTCTGTTTAAAATATCTAAGGCAACTCTATAAAGGCACCAAGTGAAAACCAACAGCATGAAGATATGAAGGTTACAAAGGAAATACTTAAAAATTTTAGCTGAAGATCAGAGCTGCCAATCTCATCACCACAGGTTAGAGGGAAACACAAGCATGTCGTATAGAGTTGTGGAAATGACAGGTTTACACGCTGTGGATGGATGGATGAGCAAATCAAATGAAACTGCTCAGGTATCAGTAAAACTCAGCCTTGCTGTATCATGCACTGAGAAAAAACATAGCTGTTAGTTTCTCTAACAGAAAAAATTAATTTAAAATTTACTATAAACTTCAAATATAAAACCTGACTACCACTGCTGAAACCATCATGTTTGTAAAGGAGAGCTCTACAAACCATAGAAAATGTCAGCCATTATGAACTGTTTGGAAATTAGGCGCAATTGTTCTTTCTTGGGGGCTGACCAAATTCTTTTCAGATTCTTGTTGTGTCATTGGGGAAAGAGGAAGTGATTTAGAGACAAATGCTAAGTCAGATTTCCTTTCATGTTGGCAGTTTGAATTTAATAGGAAGATTATGCAAGTCCCACTGCCTTTTCCTTCCATCTCATGTCAGTCGGAGTGGAAGAGTTTACATTATTCAAGGTCAATTAAGCCATGCAAATGCATTCTAAATTATTTTACAGTAGTAATAATAACTCTCTCCTCAGAAGGATGTGCTGAATTTGTTAAAAAAAAATTCACTCGTGATAAAAATGCCGTAGGTGTTTTGGAATTTTATTCTCTGCTCAGAATAACCAAAAAGATGCATGAACATAATAATCTTGAACTGGCAGTGGTACAGGTTTTAGGTATAAATGCCACAGGAACTTGATCCATAACTCTATCCTTGGAACTACAGTGATGTAACTCATAAAAAAGGTCTCACATTCTGCTGCTTGCATTTCAGAAAAGTTGTGTGTTTATTTAGTTATCAAATTATAGCAACTTTTTAGCTTGAAATCAGGTTTTCAAAAACTTGCTCCGACTACATTGTCTTGAATGTAAATTATGGAAAAAATGGAGATATATAATTCATTAATGTTTTCAAACTCTCAAAACCATGTATTTTTGTACTACTGATATCAATGGTGGCTTTGCCAGTATAAATGTACCTTTACATCTTACAAGAAAACATTCCTAGTCAATAGCATTTTTTAAACCAAATAAAACTACACTTCCCACATAGCTTAGTCCAAGCCTCTCTCCCCAGAACAAAGCCAGGTATATTGACCAAAGATCTTTTCTGCAGCAAACAGCTTCTGTTTGAACAGTGTGACCCAGCACAAGGGGTACATCTGTGGCACCTTGAAGTCAAGCTCTTGAGCATAAACTCCATCATGTTGCATTCATATTTAATGGACACAGTAATTACACTTGCACAGTTACACTGACATAGAATCTCACCTGGAGGATCACAGCTAGCTGCTGAAAAAGGCAAGGAAACCACCTCAATCTGTTTCTTTGCTGTATCTGACAATATGAACACATCTACTCCCTTTCAGAACAAAAAGGTTTGTAGGTTTAGGCTTAAAACCACTGAAGATTGTCTGAATAAACATATGACCGTCCCTTGACACGGCCAAGTTACAGCACAGAACTACTGCACATCTGAGACCAGTAAACCATGTGCTTCTGCCTTTTCCATCCCAGTACAACCCAGGAGTAAATGAGCAACACGGAACAGACCGAAGAGAAGGGATCACACAGAAACACACCATTCTTATCCAGGAGGGATACACCTTCCACGTGAAACAACAGCTCAACTGCATGATCAACTGCCTCTACTCCATACCAGCATAAAACAGCCTTTGAGAAGGAGCTGTGCATGCAGTCAGAGTTGTCTTTCAGGTGGGAGGCATCAAGTAGATATTTCATCCCACCCATGCCTACCAGAGACTGCCAGGTGATGGCAATGCAATGTGAATCACTCCTGAAAGATACAAGTACCTGAATTTTAATTAGTTTCAATACATTATAAAGGTGCCCATTTCTCTTCAGCAAACACATTACATCGCAGAACTGTACTGTGAAAAACTATCTAAGCTACAACTGCGTTCAACTCAGTATTTTTAACAGAAATATGACATTGAAAGTTATTTCTTGGGGAACAAGTGTTAGGCATTTGCGTGTGAGGGTTTGGGGTTTTTTTTTAGTAGAATGTATTGCACTTTTCTTTGAAAAATATAGTAGAAAGATAAAACAAAAGCCATCCATTTTATACTGTTTGAGATTTAGATGGAATCTTCCATGCTGATTAGATATTTAACACAAAACATTTGGAAATTACACCTCTTCTCAACACTCATTGTATTTATCCTTAATAGAGAGCTAACAATATTTACCACATGTTTATGTTAAAATCACAGATCCAAGGATTCATTCACAATTCCCTCTTTTATGCAATTATGATGTTTTTGAAAAATGCAGATGCCTCATTGAATGTGCACATTTAAAATGATGTGATTGTATTCACATCTGTACAATATTTAAAGCCATATAATACATATAAATAGAGTCCTCAAGCTACTATGAAATGCCTAACACCTGCCAGATGAGATAGCGGCTCATAGTAGTTTAAATACTGTATTCTAATCCACTTTTCTGAGGTAGTCAGGCTATGTAATTACTAAGCCATAAAGTTGAAAATATGACTGCATAAAACATTCCCCTTCAGATATATCTGACAGAACGCACAGGTAATATTTAAACACTTGTACTTGATGTCTTATGTCTTAACATACGCTTCCTTCATCTCCTTGATTACTCTTTTCTGTTTCTTTTTCATGCCCTTTCGCATTCTGATGCCATTTACTGGCCAATTACCTAGCATCCCCTCAGTCTTTTTGATTACTCTTCCATTCCCCATTATGTTTTTTCCGCACTTTACTTCATTTTGTTCCGACAATTTAATCCTGTACTTTCCACACTCCTTTGAATATGTTTGATGGAAAATGAGTGCTTTTATTCTCCTTGTCATTTGGAGTGGCCGTGTCAGATGGTCTCATGCTGTGACCACAAGGAGTAGATTAAGAGGAAGTTTTGTGCATCTGCTCCAGACTGAAGTAGGAGGAATGGGAATGACAACTTGTTCTCGATTGTTTTCCACAATCTCAACTGCACTTTCATAGAGCTCTTCCTGCTACTTACAATTTTTCCTATAATTAAGCAAAATATAATACACAAATATTATTAATTCACAGAAGGGCTGCAAGGAGCCCTTTCTGAGGGACTTTCTGAAGAAAAATGTGGTCAACAATTTGATATATGGAATCTTTAATGGGTGATCACATCATAAGACAAGTAAACATGGATAATGTTTTAAACAATGTTTCAAATGTGGTTCTAATTTAGCTCATTAAAGGTGAATGAATAACCAAATTAATATTTTATACCAGGAAAGGTATAAAATATTCATCACGTTATGGTATTTCTACATTACTGTGTGCCACATACAATCAGAGCACTGGTGGGTATGCTACATTCCAGGAGCCCTATGTAGCTGCTATTCATTCCTCACCAGTGCTGTAGCACAGATACTATAGTGTCCACACTTAGAAGCTCATCATCGAACGCTTTCTCTTCCTAATGGAAAAGCTTTAATGAAACTGCGGCTGTTGGAAATACGTCAGGTTTTCAAAAATGAAACATTTCAGTCAAAGTAAATCAATTTTGACACAACATCCACCTGGAAAGAACGCAAACTGTGTTAATAATTTAAGAGCTTGACTTGGGATGCCAGCACAGGTACTTGACTATCACACATTGGTGTGTCTGAGGTTTTTTTTTAGTGCTTGTCTCATCTTATTTCTCTTCTCTATTCCTCTTCTCTGCCTCTGAAAATCAACTTCTATACACACTCACACACACTCTTGTTAAGCCTTTTTTCTCAGTCCTTAAGAAAGATGGGGGGCAAATTTGAAAAGTTGAGAAGTTTCACAGTACAGGAAACTTTTCCACGCAGCCTCTCTCACTGCCATAGTTGAGAGGCCCTATTCTTGCTTAGGGCTGAGGTCTGCCTTGTCAACAAAGAAATAACGTTGTCATTCCTAAAATATGAAAACTGCACATTACTGTAATATTTGTTCAATAGATAGAAAATCTACCAGAATTCTTTCAGAAATCCATACCACTTCTATTTCAGTATTTTCTCCCAGTGACTGTCCACTGCTGTACCAGCTTATCAAGAAAACTGCATAGTCTAATTCTATATGCATAAAATTGTTCCAATTGTTCCACCAGGTAAAAAGGGTTGCTTTTGAGCACACAGTACTGAAAGCACATAGGGTACTGAAATAGTGCTCATGGCAGCAGTCTTTCAAACCAACAATTCTACCTATAGTGTTCTCTTGTTTGGGTCAGGGATAATATCTGCTGCATATATAATTCTTTCTTTGCATATATTTTACAATCAACAGTTGCTAGGTGTCTGTCAGTTCAGGTATTCAGAAGAAATACATATATATATATATATGTTCAGCAGTAGCTGTTCTGTTGTTTTCTCTCCCTATTCTAAGTAGCATATTCTATTAAAGTGGTTTGCAAAAGCTTTACTCTAAAAGATTATCACCCATTAAAATAATGAAATCAATCACCAAAACTACAGTGGAGTTTGTGTCTGTATTTGTACGTGTGCATGATAGTTATAAAAGAAAGCATCCATTTATAAAAATGGGCCATTTGGGTGATTAAGCAGATGTGCTCTTTGCCCTATATCAGGACAAATTTCCAAAATGAACAGTCATCTGCTTCTGCAGATGGAGAGCTCTGAGGGAGGATTAGCGCTTTCCCATTGCTCATTGTAAACAACCTCAGCCCCAAAGAAGTGCAGAATGATTTCCAGTGATTAACTGTGATCGTACGAGCAACTTACTATAAAATGAATGTCTCTGAGCACATAGTAACTGGCCTATATGGTACATGCATGCACAGAGTAATAATCTGAATGAATTTTACACATACACATACATGAAATAGAAACTTTCCATTATTGTACTTAGTAAGAAACAACAAATACAGTTTATGGTCTTAATCTACTTCATTGTCACTTATTTTTCCACATAGAAAAAGAGGAAGAAAACCCCATCCAGTTTCTCCAACGAACATTGTGATAATGAGAAATAATTTATTCTTTAAATTATGGCTATTGAGCCAGGGAAATAAACCTTATAATCACCGAGGTAGAAGGAAATGCAGTACAAATGAGAAAGGATTAGCAATTTGCTGGTTCACTGTCTGATCACTAGGCACAGTTGACACTAGTTTGTATTACAGATAACCACATAGCAACAAGTGGTAAGATGTCAATGATAAGAAGTTTGAGCAAAACCAAAAAGTAACGTTCCAAAATCATACAACAAATATAACGATGGTCTCGTTTGAAGAATAAAGACAGTATGTAAAGATGGAGCTGGCAAAACAACCAAATAAAGCCAACCCTCATTACACCACTTTTGGGGATTAATTTATAGTGCATTTGCCTAATAAAAACAGTATTGCATACTTCAGAGTAAAGCCAGGGATTAAGGAAGATGACATTTAATCCTCAAAGAGTCCTTACTGGACTTACTGTAAAAGTAAAAAAAGTCCTTAAGTGTCCTTACTGTAAACTGTGGTACTGCCTTCATTCCTCTCACTGTGGATGCTCTGCAATCACCTAGGTTCAAAATTCCAAACACTCAAAATTGCTCTTGGAGACCCTTTGCTAGAATACGCATAAAGAAGTATAGGGTTAGTGGTTTTCTGGAAACTGCAAAAAACTTTTGCTTGAGTAAACGTTCCTGGCTTATCATTTTTCTCCCTGAATACATTCATTTCTTCAAAAAAATAAAATAAACACAAATAAATGTGTTATGGTTTGGCTGCAGCCAGCAACAAAAGCGCCACGCAGCCGCCCCTCCCCCTGCCGGGGTGCGGAGGAGAATGGAAAGAAACAGGCAGAAACCACTGGGTCGAGATAAGGGCAGTTTAACAGAACAGCAAACAGAGGGAACAGCAACAACGATACAGATAAGGAGAAAACACAACACAAACCGCACGACCCACAGAGCTGCTCTCCTAAACCGCTACCACTGCGCCCTCCCGAGCTGCGAATGAGTTCCCACCGCTCCGCTCCCCCCCACCAGAACCCAGCATGACAGCACATGGTATGGAATACCCTGCTCTGTTTGGCCAGGTGGGGTCAGCCCGCCTGGCTGTACCCCTTCCTGGATTCCGGTGAAAATTAACCCTGTCCTGGCCGAACCCAGGATATTATCCACCCCTTATTCCATACCATCTCTGTTATGCCCAGGTCCCCACTGTCCAGTCGATCACCACCACTTCTCTTGTCTCCAGATATCATACCCTTAGTCTATGGATCATCACTCTAAAGTGTCCGTTGAGTTCATTTAATCCATGACTTCGGGCTCCATCTGTCATAATGGTCTTCTGTGGCAGGAGAGGTGATGTGTGCTGATGGCCGTCACTTGCTGAATCTGGAGCTCACGGCTGATGTTATCTGGTGCGGCCCGTGCCCACAGTCTGCAGGAGATGTTGATCTTGATGACATTGCTGGGTGCCAGTTGCTGAAAAACCAGGTCCAGTCCCATCATCATTGTGCTCTGCTAGGTTTCATAAAAAAGTCCATCCTTCTTTAATCTGGACGATTCTTACTACGATACTACTGGTACAACACATAACAATTATAACAGTGATAACAGACAGTGACAGGATTATTTTAACAATTAACTTTATACAATTTATTTATGGACTATTCTCACCCAAAATCAAATCCCCATGAGGTATACACATCGGATTTCCCCATCCTCCCGCATTACCCACCAGGTACACCCAGGTCCTTGAGCAAAAGCAATCCCGCCGACGGGCTTGCCTTTGCCCGCGGCAGGACTAACCCAAACCGTCTTCCCTAACATGTTCCGCATGTGCACTACAGGGACTTTATCCCCTTCTACGGGGCGCTGAGGTTTTGACTGGGCAGGACCAGCCCGGTTGGTGGATCCTCTGGTGTTA
>Ga0065711_1035865_pt1 | contig 21732 bp, 35 predicted proteins | sample Hoacrofraction12_FD_59098 | JGI IMG/M metagenome (GOLD analysis project Ga0065711, IMG submission 59098) | Hoatzin crop microbial communities from Cojedes, Venezuela - Epithelial fraction 12 v2 (version 2) | ecosystem: Host-associated > Birds > Digestive system > Esophagus > Crop | place... | reverse complement strand
TGGGGGGGCTGGGGTACACTGGCTTGTGCTTTGAGTCCAGCAGCTGCTGGTGCTGAGCTGCTCGCTGGCGCATCAGGGCTGGGCTCAGCAAGGGGCCGCAGGAGTGCCAGGGGCTCCCCAGGCACCTACAGACCCCTGCCCGCCCCGCAGCGTCCGTACCCAGCGAGGGCCGGGATGCTCAGGCTTTGCTGTCAGCCGGGCTGTCCCCAAGAGTGGTGGCGAGCTCGCTGAAGGAGGGTCGATCCTTAGGGCTGGGGGCCCAGCAGCGCTGCATCAGCTTGGCGAGGCGGGACGGGCAGCCCTCCGGGTGCGGGAGCTTCGTCTTTCCTGACTGCAGACCTGGCGTGAAAGCAAAGTCCATAGGGCCACTGGGTAGAGGCGTGATGCTCTTCACGGGGTGCAACGAGGGCAGCATCTCTCCCCGCGGGCTGGAACAGCCTCCCCAGTGTCAAGAAAGGGGATGTCACAGCCTGGCTGGCCCACTTCACCACAAGGAAGTAGGCTACAACGCCGGGGACAGCCCGAGGTACTCCACATACCTGCTAGGACCTCATCATCTGCCAGTGGGGCGTAGGGCATCTCCCCGTGCGTGAAGACCTCCCACATGAGCACCCCAAAGGACCACACATCTGACTTGGTGGAGAACTCGTCCTCCAGCACAGCCTCCGGCGGCATCCAGCGCAGCGGGATCCAGGCCTGGCGGAAGTGGTAGTACTCGCTGCAGGCAGGACAGGCAGGCCATGAGACCGGTGCCATCCCATCCCCTCCCGTTCCCCTGCCGGGCTCCCAGCTGACCTGTTGTACACATCCTTGCTGAGGCTCAGGGACGAGACCTTGACCTGCCGCTGGGCACTGACCAGGCAGTTCCTGGCTGCCAAGTCGCGGTGCACAAATCTGCCATTGGAAAGATGCTCCATGCCCAGGGCCACCTGTGTGCAGAGAGACACCTGACCCCAGAGAGATGTCAGCACCGGCTGTGCTCCCTCCTCAGGGTCCCCAGCCCCACAGCATTTCCAAAGCCGCACTATCACCTTATGTTTGGTAGTGAGGGGCTGCGGCTTCAGAGACTCATCTTTGCTCTTGGAGATCCTCAGGAACTGCTTCAGGTCCCCCTGGGAGACAGACAGCAAAACTCAGAGGCAGCACGTCCCCAAGCTGCCAGCCCCATCGGCCTCTGCAGTGCCCGCATGTGGCAGGCCCATGGATCCTCATCTCCTGAGCCACAGTCCCCTCCCTGCCTGTCCTCCTGGTCCCAGCCCTGTAGGGCAAGCCCATGTCTCACTTCTGGGCCTCAACTGGCTAAGATCAGGGCAAGCAGGCCTCATGTTTCCAAGAGTTATTTCATGCCCCAGACTCATTTCTCTTCCATGAACTCCAGGCCTCCCCACAGCAGCTCTCAGCATTCGCAGCCATTCTGCAGCACGGAGTCCCACAGCTTAACTTATTCAGCTGAGTCCTGGACATCAACCAGAAATCAGAAGGGTGTGGAAGAGGATGAAGTCACCTCCAGGTCTTGCAGGAGACCTCCACTCCCCTTGAGACTCCTCTGCACGCTGGCAACAGGGGTAAACTCAGCCTGGTCTCCCTACACCTTGCTTGTCCTGCGATGCCAGCCTGGACCATGCCACACTTGCAGACCCCATGTCCACTGTCCATCCCTCCTCCTGCTCACCACAGGCACTGCCGGCAGGACCCTTACCAAGTCCACATACTCCAGGACCATGTAGTGCGGCTCTGCCTCGCGGCACAGCCCCAGCAGCCGCACCACGTTGGAGTGGTTCAGCTTGCCAAACATCTCTGCCTCTCGCCGGAAGTCCAGCTGCAGCTGCTCATCCCTCGTCTGCAGGCTCTTCACCAGGACCAGAGATTCACCCTCGCCATCCTCTGCACCTTTTGCCTTGGCCAGGAACACTTCACCAAACTCCCCCCTGCCTGGAAGTGCAGAGCAGCACATGGGAAGACAGCATACATTGGGACAGCACATGTATTTGACAGCCCAGCACCCGCAGGGCCCTCTGTACCCCAGCACATCCAGTCTTCTGGCTAGGACGTGCCAGGGTTTCAGCCACAGGTTTCCTGCAGGACTGGGGACAAGGGCCAGGGTGGCCCATCATACCCAGGGTTGTGATTGTCTGCAGGTTGGAACGCGGAAAGTGCATCTTGTCGGCAGCACTGTGCCGCTTGCTGGCCCCAGAGCTGCTGCCCAGGTTGGTCAAGGCTACTTCTTCCTGGATCTCTGCTGTCTGCCCATTCTGTAGCAAAGCACCACCTGCAAGGGAAGCACAAATGGCTTCAGCATCCTGCCAGGCTGTGCAGAAAATCTCATGCTGGGGATCAGTCCCTTCTGGGACCAACACTCCGAGACCCACAACTGGCTCCAAGCACCCCAGCCTGATGTCTAGCCCCAGGCAACAGAGTGGCCTCCACACAGTTGTTCCCTCCGGGCTCACGTCCGGGCTCCTCTCTGGCAGCCCTGCAGCTACCCTTGAAATCAGATGCCGAGCAATGGCTTTGGTCCCAGAGCCACCCAGCCCCATCTGGTCTTGTCCATCCCATGCCACTCAGTCATCCCAAAGGGGTGGCTACATCCAAACCACCATTGACAAAACTCTGCAGAACAGCAGCAGCAGATTGGATGTGTGAGGCAAGGACAGAGCAGAGAGCAGACCCTGCTCGCTATAACCACAGTCTCTTGATGACCAAGAGACCCTCAAGTCTACTTGGCATCAGCTGCTGCAGCCTGACCCCCGTGCTCCTGCTCACTTCCCAGCAAGCCAGCAATGCTCGTGTCCTTGGTAATCTTGGACTGGCAGACCAGATCAGCCTGCAGCTTCCTTTACCACCTGGGTTAAGGCAGTGCTAGGAAGCTTTCTGCTCAGGAACTCCACTAGAAATTTCGCTGGCACAAACGGAAAGCCAGTGAACAGGATAAAACATTATTGCGTTAAGAAAGTACAGAACTCGACATTTTACAGGCAGCTTGTAGGGGAAAGACTGTACAGATAGCAAACCTTCTTGATTTTGAATGCACTCATTGCTCAGATCAGACTTGGCACTAGGAAGTGGTACCTTCCATAAGCTGAAGGGAGGAGTGTGAAGATAAAGCGAGGCACAGCACCGAGCTAAGGTGGCTGACATGTGTGCAGCATCACCCTGCATTACTGTGCGCATTCCATTTCAGCTAGTCCAGGAGCAAGCATTAAGGAAACACCTGGCCATGCAAACGGATTTAATCACACAATTAAGACTTGACCCAACATGAGGTAACTCCAACAGGAATCCCACCGCCCATCGTTTCCATCAAGGGGCCTTGTACAGCAGCGTGTGTACGTGCACGCTTACAGTGTGTGCGTGCGTGAGATGCTGCAGCCCACCAGCACATCCTGAGCAGGTCTGGCCACAATGACAGGGACTGTGGCTTTGTCACAGGTAGGCTTGGAGCCGTGAAGACAGAGATATGTTGACTTCAGAGCCATCGCTACTGACAGCTGTCCTCTCTCACAGGCCAGAGCAACATTTGCAGAAGACCGTAGTGAAAAAACACCACGTACCCTCTAAATCAAAGCTTGATGCTGCTTACACTCTCCCTGTTTTTACACTAATTATTAGCAAGACTGCCTGACCCTGTGCTGTCTGCACTCATGACTGATAGTGTCTCAAGACTACAAGCTTGAAGCCAAGAGGATAATACAAGACGACCACTGCAACTGTGCCAAGAAAATACCGAAGGCTGCAGAGTGAGTACGCTCCCACTGAGAGACAGCACCAGCGGGCAGCAATGACAGACACTTCTGAGAATGGACATCCCCACATTTCACAGAGCTTTGACAAGGGGACCACAAAAATGAACAGAAGTTTAATTTATGTATCCAGCAGTCCAGATGGGAACCAAGTGTAGAGGAGCTGCCTGCTTTGCCCACCTGCCTGCAACACCTGAGCATTTCGTGGAGAAAGAGACGCAGCCATGCTGTCCTGGAGAAATTAGCACATGCCAACATCAAAATCAAATGCTCCCCTTGGTCTCCACAGCCGTTAACCTCCCCAGACGCTATGTCTGTGTTCACCCAAAAATGCAGCACAGTCAGACAGAGGGAAACTGAGAGGAAGCACCCTTTTTACAGAGGATGTGGCACACCAAGGACGTGACCTTGGAAGGTGACTGACGTTAGGAGTGCATTGATCCATAGGAAATCCATAGCAAGGATCCACTGCAAATCCACAGGAAGGTCAAACCAGTCTGGCTCCTGAGGGCACTGGAAAAGTCAGCTGGCCACCAGCCAAGGAGTACTTGTCATCAGGTAGGTGCTGAGATACTTCAGGTCACCCAGCTAAAGAGGGACCACATCAAAAGGAGGAACAGAGACAAATCTTTGAAGACCATGGTGAAGGGGGTGACTCCACCGGAGCTGACAGCAAACACAAGCCACTTCTCCAGAGAGGCTACGGGAGTACCAAAAAGGGGTGTAGACATCTGAGCAGCTGGGTCTGCTTGTAGCAGTGAGGATGCATCTCTCTGACAGCTAAACTGGTTCCAAATGAAGGGGATAAGAGGAGGCAAACTCTGGCAGAATAAAAAGAAAAATATAATAAAGATAGGCCAAAACAAAAATCTGAGACCACCTCAAAAAAAGATTAAAACGAATCTTTTCCCAGGAAGAGGATGCTGGCCAGAGGCTGTTGGCACAGGTGAGCTGCCTGTGACTTGTCCACAGCAAAAGCTCACAGTGGTGACAGCAGCAGAGCACAAAGCTGCAGAGATACTCCTGCATCCCTGCTCCCAGGAGGCTCTCCACAGCCAGACTTCTCCTCTGGAGGTTTGGCTCTGTTCAAAGTACCAATACAAGAGCAAAAACAGGAGATAAACCCAGCAGTCGTGTCTTGCCAGGACCTCACAGCAACCCCCACATGATCAGGATGTGGCCGCATGCTGGAGAACTGGAGGGCGAAGCGCAATGTCTGTGTGTACAGTCATGCTGGGGGAGATGCGGGGAATTATAAGGGCAGCAAACTCAACTGCACCCCATCACTTACAAGTCCTCACTGGTAGCAGTGATGCAACAACCACCATGACGTCAGGAGAAAGGGCCAAAACAGCTTTTGGAAATGAGAACGATGTCCCAGAGACCTCCTGGGTTCACTGCAGGAGTCATGTGGCTCATGCACAATGGGGACTCAGTTTAGTCTATTTGCAGGGTCTCATGGGAACAGCTGTCAAAACGCAGCTCAGCTGCCACCGGACAGGAGAGAACATCCCCCAACGGACACAGAGAAGGCAGGAACCAGGGTAGTACAACACGCTGCCAACAGGGAAGGGGTGCTGCCAGCAGCTGTTTGCCGAAGCCGCCAACTTAGCTAGCAGCAAAGGTACAGGCCAGCTGTGGCCAGCTGCAGAGGGACACTGAGCACTGGGAGGTGCAGCCAGAGACACAACATGAGGCCTGGGGAAAGCAACCCTGATGTCCCATCTGCAGTGCTGGGCTCAGCCCTGAGCTGCCTGCTCACTCTCCAGAGCGAGCTCTCTGGTCAGGGAACTGAAGCACAGCTGGGAACAGGACACAGCACAGCTGTGTCACTCTGCAAAGCTGGATGCACCAAGTCCTGCCTGGGGCTCCCCATCTCGGAAAGGCGACAGCACAACCAGAAAAGGCGCTCGCAGGAACGATCAGACATACAGAAGCGCCATGTGTTCCAGTGCAGAGCTGACAGGTGAGAAGCTTCAAAAGCAAAGAGAGTTTTTAGATAACCTGTTACACTCCAGAAGTCCTTGTTGGAGGATGCTGTAGATGCTCAAAACTTTTATGGGTTTCAGAGATAACGGGGTGAGTTCACAGCAGAGTTCAGGCCTGGTCAGCGAAAAGTCTTCCCTCCAGCACCAGGAGCTGCTGAACTGTGATTTGAACAGGCCGGCAGAGTACTACTATTTCATTGCATCGCAACAGGGATACTCCACTCCCCTTGGCAAAGGGTGTATGTGACGCCATGTATGGGTGCTGGAAAGCAGGAGCAATACATGACTCAGCAGAGTGGGCTAGGATGCAGGTTTCACACTGACTTGCCTGTTTCTCACCTGGCAGCAGGTCTCTGCCACCAGCCATAGCCAAAACAAAGAGCAAGAGACTCCACGTGTAAGGAGTTGTCCCCTGTTCCCCGGGAGCTCCCTGCCCCTCAGCCCCTCCAGCCCAGGGATAAGGGGCCGGCAGCGAAGCCCCCACCCCCAGGGGTACCGGCCTCACCATTCAGACACTCCATTTCGGGCTCCTCGCCCTCCGGGTGCTTCTTCAGCCTCTTGGCTTTTCTCCGCTTCTTACAGTAGAACATCAGCCCCAGCACAATAATGATGTAGGCAACAGCTGCCCCCACCGAAAGCCCAATGGTCTGGATCATCTTGTAGGGCGTGTGGCTGCCAGGCCCCTCATCCTCTTCCGCTGCCGGTTTGTCTGTGGAGCAGAGAGCACCAAACCCATGAGGGTGCAGAGGGATTTCCCATATCCTGCTCAGCAATGTGCTGGAGGAATGAGAAAAGACCCTCCCCGTGGCTGTGGCCACCTGCTCGTCCAGCCACAGAACACTGGGCACAGCGCACCGCGCTGCACACCGACAGGGATGCTGCTGTGACTCCCTAGCAGCCATGACCGGACACGCAGCACCCAACAGTGCAGCCAGCAGCAGGGCCTAGAGCTGCCGGGGATACCAGGAGGCCATGTCACGACGCTGGGCACCTCCCTTACCTACGACGTATAGGAAGGCCTCGCGATGCTTGATGTTGCAGCTGTTGCCGGCAATACAGGTGTATTTTCCAGAGTCCTCAGTGGTGACGTCGTAAATCACCAGGGAGCCATTGGGCATGATCTGAATCCTGCCAAGCACACAGAGCCCTTTGCAAGCACCAGCGGGCAGAGGCAGGCTTGGGGCACCTGCAGCCCCATCTCCCCAGGACGCCTCAGCCCCACGTCCCCAGGGCAATCATCTCGAATCTCAGGCTGTGCAACTCTCAAGAACAAATGGTTGCAGCTCAACTGCCGCATGGCAGGCTGCAGCAGAAAGGGTAACCCTGCGACCAGGGGAGAGTGAAGGGCCTGGGACACAGAGACGACGAACTGTGTGCCCCCACAAGCTGGGAACCTGAGACGGCACCATCGGCACCCACATGCTGGGTAGCCATGGGGAGCACCATGCTGCGCCACATTTCAGTTTGGAATGGAGGTTGTGTACCTGGGCAGGAGCTTGCCGGGATCCAAAATCTTGTCCTTCCCTTTCCACTGGATGTGTGGCACGGGGTCCCCCTCTGCCTGGCACTGGAACATGGCTGTGTGCCCCTGATACACTGTCGTGGGCTCTGGCTCTAGCTTGAAGGTGACGTAAACTGAAGGCAGAGAGGCCGACACGAACGCTGTCAGCTCCTGGGCATGGTGCTGAGCTCCCACAAGGGAGCAGGGCCAGCACTGGCACAGCGGCACGTGCCCTCTCAGGCTGTATGCAAAGCACTGGCAAACCAGACACCCAAGTGCCACGGGGCAGAGCTCAGGGTCAGGCCAGACTTTTCTCTCTCTGCAGGAGCACGCCAGTTGGGTGCCACCCAGGCAAACCCACCGCAAGGCCAGCGCAGCAGGAAACCCACCTGCCTGCCCTAGAGCCCTCACCTGCTACCACAAGCTGCACGGTGGCACGGATCTCGCCCTGCGGGCTGTTGGAGGCGATGCACGTGTAGTTCCCCGAGTCACTCCTGCTCACCTTGTGGAAGGACAAGATGCCGGCGTTGTGGCTGACGTGGGATGGCAGGCTGCTCCCATCTGCAGGACGCAAGAAGAGGGATGCAGTGGTCACGCATGAAGCGCTGTGCCACACGGCGGCTTCCCAGGCAGCTGCAGCACCGCTGCTTCGCCCATGTCGGAGGTGGGCCAGCGTAACTTCCCTGGGGCCCCAGGTCAGAAACAGACATACTGCATCCAAGTCCCCCTTACCTGTTTTAGTCCACTGGATGGTGGGTTTTTCCCGGCCCGTGGCTGAGCAGGACACTGTCACCTCCTTATCAAACTCCATGCACTGCAGCGGCTGGGGTGGCGGGGTGAACTTCAGCTTCTCTGCAGGAGACAGACATTCTGTCAGGTCCCCCCAGCCACAGAAGGCACCAGAGCTGGGGGTGTCACGCCTGCACCCTGCCAGGCAACCGAGCTCCCCACACGGGGAGGATGCGCAGTGCTCGTCAGCATACCTAGCACGTGCACCCGAGCGTATCCCTCGATGCTGCCTGCTGGCGTGCTGCTCACGCACTTGTACATGGTCCCATCATACACCTCCACGTTGTTGATACGCAGTGTCCCGTTCTCAGAGATCTCAAACCGTGAGTCCTGCCCAGAGGGAGGGAGCGGGGCAGAAATGACACTGCCACCAGCCCTAGGTTCAGACCTTGCTTGTGGCACTCCTGACGCTCCACTCCCCCACAACCTGCCTCAGATAGACACAGCCCTGCCGAGACCCACGTGGAGAACTGAGACAAGCTGCAGTGACATCCCTCTGAGGGACATCTCTCTTGTCACTGCCCCAAAAGCATGGGGTTGGCTGCCAGACAAGTGGCTAGAGACAGCCAGTTGTGCACCCATACACCACTAGGATGGAAATGGTGCCAGGAATGTGGCCAGAGTGGGGCTGATAGGGATGCTGGGGCTAGAAGCGAGGCAAGAAACAGCAGCGTCAGAGGAAGGAGCTGAGCAGGTGCCCAGCAGAATTGCCGATGAGCAGCAGGGGCTTGCCCCATCACCTCACCTCAGAGATGGAGACGCCGTTGCGGTACCAGGTGACGGTGGGTTTCAGGGAGGCCTTGCTAAGGCAGTGCAGATATCCCGGCTTGCTCTCCTCCAGCTGGCTGTCCTTGGGCATCTCCACCCACTTGGGTACCGCTGAGCACGGAGGCAAGGGGTTACACAGGGCCACTCACCCCCGTTCCGGCCACCACCAGCGCAGACCAGACAGGCAGCGTGCAGCCGGCCACGGGGCCCTGCAGCCCAGCCATGAGAGATGTGCCTCTCCGCATCAGTGAGGTGATGCACCATCCCACCCCAGCTCACCCCAACCCCCTGTCCAGCCCCCTTCTCTGCTCCCAGCCCTTCTCGGAAAGCTGCCTACTAGCCACAGTGATGCTCAGCTCCTGTTTCTTCTCTCCAGCCTTGTTGGCAGCATGGCACGTGTAGGTCCCCGCGTCCGCCTCGGTGATACTGGCGAAAACAAGATGCTCTGCTTCTTGGCGCACCCTGCCAGCAGTGGGAACTCGCTCCTGGTTCCTCTCCCACCAGACCTGGGGCGTGGGTATGCCTCGCGGGACAGTGCAGGCCACGCGGTGCCCCTGGTTCGCTGTCAGCACCTTCGGGGAGAAGGGTGCCATTTCTTCGATCTCTGAGAGAAGGAATAGACAGCGGGGCTCAAACAGGGCAGGAACATGTAGCCAGCCCACCAGTATCACCACCCCCACGGCAGGCACGAGCCAAGGGAGAGAGCGCACAAGCTATGTTTGCTCCCCTCACCCAGGCAGCAAGGATTTCACAGATAAACCAGGCAGCTCTCCACGTACTGACCCACTGCTCTATTGTCACATAGCTCCAGAGTGACACTGCAACTCTGGGACCCGCTGCCCACCCTGCCACCAGCCCCAGGACCTCACCTGCTAGCCGCAGAGTCGCCTTCAGCACAAGAGCCTTCCCCCTCTGCCCACGGCCAACGCACTTATAGACACCGGTGCTGCGAGCCCTCACCTGGGTGATCAGCAGGGAACCGTTGGCGAACACGGTGGTCCTGGGCACGTGGGGAGAGGCTGGGCTCAGTGGGCATCTCTGCAGGACATGGGCCAGAGCCACAGCCCTGCAATGTCCTACACGAGCCCGGGGAACCAAGGGGGAGATTTTGTGCCAAGACAAAGCTTCCCAGTGCAGGGGGAGCAGCACACACAAACAAGGAGACAGTGGGACACATGTTTCATGGAGGAAATGAGCTAACAGAAGTATCTTTCTCCGGCCAAAAGGCACGTCACCAGACTGGGCCAGCTCTGCAAGGTGGCACAGCCAGGAGAGGGGGTGGGGGGCACAAGGTGGCGCCCGGGAGCTGCCAGGCCACCGGGCATCTGGCGCCCAGACAGCACCACTCGCCTTGCACCACCTGGCTCAGAGACATCCCGGGCTACAGGACCACTGTCTACCGGCAGCCTGGGCTGGGAGATGTCCCCAGACCTGGGGATTGCCCCATGTGTAGGTGTCTGGGGCTCGGAAACGCTCCTGGCTCTGGGTATCACCATGTGCTGGTATCTGGAGGTGCACGACAGCCATGGGCCCAGTGGTTGCTGTGCAGATGTTGGGGGCTGGGAGGTGTCCCCGAGTCTGCGGATCACCGCCTGTGGGCACCTGGTACTGGGACATGCTCCTGACTCTGGGAATTGTCCTAAGTGGGTGTCTGGGGCTTGAGCTGTCCCCAGCTCCATGAAACCACCACACACGGACACCTGGGGCTAGGAGACATCCACAGCTCTGGGGATCATCATGTGCGGGCACCTAGGACTGACAGCCCCACAGACTCATTTGAGGACAAACTGCCTCCTGAGTCTCATGCAGATAAAGGCCACGCACAAGTACCACGGCCCTCCTAAACCCAAGCCAGCCAAGCTGAGAAACCAATCCCAGTGGCCGGCCTGATGCTGAATGCTTGCCCTCGGGCCCGGCCAGGGTTTGGCCTCTCTCTGTTGCTTCTGGAACGTAGTGCCCGCTCTCCACCCAGCCCTGCCCACGTCACTGGGGTCCCTATTACTTGGATCTGTTGGTGACGGGGCTGTCTTCAAAGAGCCACTCCTGCGTGGGAGGAGGCACAGCTGCAAACTGGCAGTCGAACATGGCCTCTTCGTTCTTGGTCACAATGAGGTCCTGCGGGACGACCACCGCCTGAGGAAAGCTCTCGTCTGCAACGGCAGAGACCACAGGAGGCTGAGAAGAGCAAGAGCGGTCTGTGGTGTCCCTTCACCAGCGCTCTGGGGGAAACTCAGCCGAGAGCTAGGCGCTCCCCGCGAGCAGGCTGCGGGTCCGGAGGAGGCAGACATGCCAGCATGGCTACAGCTACGCAGCCAGAGCCCAGGACTGCCTGCAGCAGCTGCTCTGGGGAAAGCCCCTTCTGCTGCCAGTAAGGCACTGAGCACCCCGGGATCCTAGCAAACAGATCAAACCTGTCACCGGACTGCAGTTCCCCTGACCAACTCAAAATACATCTCTAAGGCCAACATCTCCTGCCCTCCCAGGGCCTTGCCTCCAAAGGCCAGCAGGGCGTCTCACCCACGCAGCGCCGCGGTGGCACTGGTATCAGCAAAACCAGCAGCACCCACAGCCTCCAGGGTCCAAACCTTGTTCAAGTAGGGAGGACCCTGGTGCTCCAGCACCAGAGATGACAGCACAGACCTGCTCCAGAAAGACGCAGGGGCAAGTTAACACCTGTAGACAGGGCAGGCTTCAAACCCAGCCAGGTGATTTAGGCCTGTTTCTGGCCAAAGGCTTCGCACAGAGCAAGTCACACCAGACTGGCACTTCCCCCGAAGCCTGGCTCCTGCCCTGCAGCAAAGCGGAGGCTGTTTTAGCCGAGCCCCCAGCCCTGGGCAGCCAGGACACAACTCACCGATGATATTCAGCGTGAAGTTGTTCTGGCTGCAGACAAAGCCAACAGCACTGCGAGCACAGCAGTAGTAGAGACCGTTGTCGTCGGGGCTGGCGCTCTGCAGGGTCAGCGTTCGCTCCTTGTTGCTGACAGCATAGCTGCTGCGGCCGTCGGGGAGGGGGGCACCGTCCCGAAACCACTGCCATGTGGGGCTGCAAGACAGGGGCGAGAGGGTGACCGAGTGCAGGGCGCCGGCAGGGCTCCCCAGAGAGCACGTGTGCAGAGGGAACAGCCCAGAGATGGCCCATGGCTCTCTGTCCCCGCTGCTGGCCCCGACACAGACACGAAGCCATGAGACATGCAGCCAAGTGGACGGGACATGACTGGAAAGCAACGGAGAGTGACCGCAGCACACCAAGCAGCTCAGCGACCGGACTGTGACAGCCCGTCCTTACTGTGCTCCTCGCTACGCGGCTCTGAGGAAGCCGTTTGCCTTCTCTCCCGGTGCTCAGCCACAGGCTCAATCCTGCCTTTCGCCTTCCCTAGACTCTACTGAATCCTCGCAGGAGAGAGGAGAGAGAGACAGAGGAAGAGCACGCAGCAAAGGTGCAAGGGGACCCGTGGCAGGGTCCGCTCCTCGGGGGGCAACCCTTACCGCGGGTGGCCATCGATGTGACACCGGAGGACCACTGTGGAGGAGGGCTGGATCTCGGCTATGCTGGCCGGCTGCTTCAGCACCACGCTGCCTGTCTCAATCCCTGCAGGATCAAAGAATATCAACCCAGCTGGCTCTCCAAACCTGCAGAGCCCAGGCGGATGCCGACTCAGTAATAACCAGAGCAGGCAGCAAGGGCACAAGCACGCTTAGAGATATGTAAGCCCTCAAGCCAGCACGGAGCAAAGGGACACCCACCCCGCAGATGTCCCACTTTGCCCTGTGTAGCTGTTCTCTGAGGGATAAGAGGGGCTCTGAAAGGATCTGCAGTGCTCAGGACACACTTGGTGCAGTAACATCCCCATTTCACATATACAAACAGGGAAGGCGTCAGGAGAAAGCATCTCCGACAGCCTTGGGGACATCAGAAGATACAAGTAGCCTAGAGGGCACGAAGGACATGGTAACTGGAGAGAAGTCCTACTGCACAGTTCATGCTGCCCAGTCCCTGTCTGACCACCACGCTCCACACACTAGCAGGCAGTCTGGCAAAGCTGTTTCCAGCCCTGGGCCCTCCCAGGAGAGCGCTTTGCCCCGTCCACGGTGGGCAGCACCAGGCTGTGGCGCATGCCTGGCTGCCCTCGCCCCACACTCACACTTGATATTGAAAGATGCGTTGGCTGTGCGGGCCTCCTCCCCAGTGAGCAAGTTCCTCGCTACACACTGGAAGTCCCCAGCATCCCGGTGCCGATCGACAGCAGCAAACTGGAGGTTGCTGCCTTCCTTGAAGCGCTGCTCGGTGTCCTGAACTGGGAGTCCATTCTGCAGCCACTCAAACTCCACATCCGCCGGCTCCTCCACCTCGCAGCGGAGGATGGCGCTGCGGCCGTGCAGGGCATCCTGGGAGTACGGCTCCTTGGTGAAAAGGATCATCGCCCGAGCCCCCACGGCTGCAAGACAGAAGAAGGAGGGCACGTTTAGAGCACAGGCATGGGGAGATAGGAGTAGGTAAGCATGTGCTGTTCTCAAGGGTCTCCAGACAGCTGAAACTGCAGTGTTAGGAGACACACATCCCAAAGCACATCTGCCAAAAATGATCCCCGATGGGGGAGATTAGACAGATCTGTGCTCAGATTCCAGCACAGCCACTTTAAGCCTGTGTCTCCAGCAATCACTGGGACAGGGCTGCCTGAGCTTGGCACAAGCCACCCTGGGGCCAGAGGCATTAGGAGGGAGCTCCCATGACCCACTGCTGAGTGCCGCATTTCCAGCCTGAACAGAGAGGTGTCTCGCAGTGTATGAGCCAAGACGTCGGTCACCAAAACAGTGGAGAGCAAGCAGCCTCCTGAGCAGTTCAGATGTTTCTCTGAGCTCCTCTTGTCCTGTTTTCTGGGACTCATCCTAAGTCCCAGCCATGCATCAAGATTGCCCAGATCAAAACCACCCATGGATTGTTTCTAGTCTTTCACCAAAGATTCTCCCCTTGGGATCATGTCCCCATCTCACCTCCACATCCTCAGAAATTACCCAGAAAAAGCTGGTCTGGAACAAGAATTGCCCATGGGAATAAACAGTGCAGCTGCTGGAGCACAGCACCAGTGGATGCAGCAGTGACACCCCAAGCTTGTGCTGGGGACTCAGCCCACTTCCAAGTAGAAGCGGAAGCAAGAAATTGCAATGATTGACCCAGGGTCTGATAGTGGCCGTGGGGTGGCTCTGGAGGGCTGGAAGCATCTCTCTGCAGCGGTGGAGAAGCCAAAGAATCCTCCTCTGCACACTAAACCCCACCCAAGAGCTCAGGGTCCCAGGGACAGAGCAGCCAGTGCTTCCCTAGGCATTGCCTGATGCGGCTGCCAAGGGACCGTGCTAGCATATTCCTAAATCTGGCTGCTGCCTGGGGCAGCCAGCCATGCAGGCGCTCTCCTCCGGTTACCAGCTGGCCGCAGAAAGGAAAGCAGACAAAGGGCAATTCAGCACACGCCGATTGCTGTTGGACTCTGTTCCCAGCACCATGCTCTGCAGGGAAAGAGGCCAAGCCAGGCAGATTTTGAGCGTCTTAGCGGCAATCTGTCATGAAGAGGAACATGAAAGTGGTCAAAATGGTGCGTTCCAGCACAGCTAGCCTGAGCTCCCCGCTCACAGCTACAACCCGGCATAGACACAGATGCTCACCTAGCACTGCTGCTCCCCATGATGAGGCTCCAGTCTCCCACCTCCAAAAACACCTCAGCCAGGAGCAGGGGCACCTTGGCCTGTGTCTGCTAACACCCCAACACCCCTTCCCCATAGTCCAGACAGAGAGAGCAACAAAGTCCTCGCATTGCCAACACCACAGAAGCCTCTTCCCAAAAACACCTGGGCAGAGGAGACAGTAGTCCAGAACCCAGAGGCTCTTCCCTCCTGCAGCCTTTGTAAGCTGGGACTGTGGCTTCAATTCTCATTTTCAGTCACCCCAAAGAAGCCACCAGGAAGGGGGCAGGAAGGAATTGGAGGTCTCAGGAACAGCAGTGCACAACGACATGCCGCAGAGTCTAGGATATGGACCTCGTTGCAGCTTGGCTTTCTACCTTCAGCACCCAATTGTGCCACTAACCTTGCTGTGCAGCCAACATCCCTGGGAGACTGTCCCCAGTTAGGTTAAGTCCCACAACTCCTGGGTGAACATCACTTGTGAACGCATTCACAGCATTTAAGGCCACCAGGAGTAGCCACAGACCAATCCCTGTGGCCCAAATGACACAGCTGCGGACAGTGCCGAAAGTCCTATCTTCTGGGTCTTGTATTGAGCTAAGCCCCATCAGCAAAGGGTCAGCACGTCCAGGGAAGTTTCCATCGTCAGCTACCATGCACCTCCCCAAAAGGTAGGAACCATCCATCAGTCTGTGACAGCTGTCTCCTGAACACCACAAGATGAACGCATGCCCTAAGGCAACACAGTGTGTGGGAACACGTGCTCCTACATAGGTATACACATCCGATTTCCCACACATCAAATCCGTCTCACCAAGAGCACTCTGCAGGGTAGCAACCACCCGACCCCATGCAAACACAGCTATGTGCTCAGTAGCACAACAGCTCCAGAGTATCAGGAGCTGAGCTCACGCCTAAACAGGCTGCTGAGTCAGCCAGACAGGAGCAAAGGGGAACAGGAACAGCCAAACCCACTCAGGTTTGGACCTACAGGAGCTGGATCAGTCCTTCTCCACAGATATGCTTCAGGGCACCAAGGCACATGTCCATCAAAGCGTACCTGTATGGCAGAAAACACACGCAAGGCGGCAGTGTGCATTAGGAGAGCTCGTGAAGGAGGTGGATCAGTTCTCCTCTTGGGGTCTCAACAACTCAAAACCTTTCACAGTCTACTAGTCATGGTAGTGCTGAGTTAGTGATGAGGCACTTCTCTCTGCAGGTGTAGGCCATTGAAGTATTAAGACATGATACTTTAAATTAGGTGTGCTTCTACCTTTAAATTGTCAGCATTAGCAATATAACACTAAACAGCAGCAGAACTGCGTTCACCCCATCACTGCCAGCACAATTGCATTTCACTCGGCACTGGTCAGCCAAGAGCTTCAGCATCCCCGTCACACACATGCTGCTGCCTCAGCATCCCCCCTGTCCAGGCAGGAGGACACAGCTCTGTAGACAGCGGACATGATGAAGGCTTGGCACAAGCTCCACATGGGAAGCAGGGATTTTACAAGGTGTCAGGAAACACTGGGATCCAGCTCCCCGGTGAAACAGGAGAAACTGTCTTTATCTTCCATCCTGGGGAGACGGACACAACCATTTCAGTTCAAGCGACATCCCTGTGACGAAGCTCTCATGAGCACAAGTGCCAAAGCAAACTGGGATAAACAAGTGTTGAAGTGCAACAAGAGCCAGAAACTTGTGTTTTGTTTTGAAAATAGCATCCAACGTGCCACGTATGGACAGGCTGCACGTGCTGGAAACCATTGTCCCAACCACATATCGGATTCGGGCTGCAAGGATAGACTGGTAGCAGCTAGATGTGGTCCAGATGTTTTGGGGTGGAAGACATCAGAAGCCCAGAGCTGGACATAGCTTTTCACGGTACTCTAAATTCAGAGCACCAGGGCCCAGTGTTCGGAGGTGGGAAGTGCTGCACTTTGCCCTGGTCCAGGAAATGGCTGCAGTCAGGCGGGTTCATGCATCCCCTCCATCTCATCTGGGCTTTTGGGACACAGGCTCAAGAAAGCTGTCCAGGCAGAAGGCTATCTGTGTGGGATGCCATTACACCAGAGTTTGGGTAAAAACTGTATAAAGCCAATAGACATCACCACCTGTGCCGAATGAAGAACAAAATGCCTCTGCTTGTTGCACTCACCCAGCACCGCTGCGTGGCAGGGCCACGGTCACGCATGGCTTTGCCATGGGAGGCTGCCAGAGGAGAGGGCTCCTGCAGCACGCGATGAAGAGCAAGGGCAACCCCTGCTCAGTCTGACTGGACATCTTCACAACAGCACGTTTCTGCTGCAGTTTCAGGCGCTAATCCAGGCTGGGACACATTGTTAGGAGCTGCTGAAAAGAGCAAAACAACTCTTTCTCTTGCCTTAGCGAGACCACCCCAAAAAACACCCAGCAACACCGAGTTTGTTGGAAGTCAACTTAGCAAGCCTGAGCCAGTGCAGAGCTCTCCCCTAGTAACACAGCTGGGCCAGCCACAGTCCTGCAAAGCCAGCGCCAAGCAGCAATCCCAAATGTGTGCGCTGGCAAACACCCACTCTCTGCATATGTACGTGACACAAGCCACCCCTGGCTGGGAGAAAAAGAAACCCTCAACACATGTTTCTGGCCTAAAACCATTACAACTGTGGCTACAGAAAGCTTTTCAGGCAAGTTTCAGCCAGAATAGATAAACACATTTGAAATGCAGCACACCAAAAAACACCCAGTGGTGTTTTACCCAAAGGATGTTTAATTGAAATGCAAAACCCTCCTGTTGAGGTAACACACGAAGGCTAAGTGAACTCTGTAGAGAAGTTGCACCGGTACCTACAGGTCCACAGGGTATCATTTCCAGGCACCACAGAGCAGACCGTCTGCAGGGAGGGGACAGGCACCAGCAGGATGCACAAGGACAGAGGAGGCTCAGATCACATCCCAGCTCTGAGGGCACACTTATGGCAAAGATCTGAACGCACGAACACAGCATCCTTCATGCAGAGGTATCCCCCTGCTCAAAATTCACTTCATTTATTTAAGGAGGCAAATAGCAGCTTCCCAGGAAAAACACTAACACCTGCATTACCAGCCTGAATTTCTACCAAGTTGTCCTGGTTTCAGCTGGGATAAAGTTAATTTTCCTCTCTGTAGCTGCTGTGTTTTGGATTTAGTAGGAGACGAATGTTAATGACACCGATGTTTTCAGCTGTTGTTATGAAATCCAGGAGTTTTTCTAGTTTCTCATACACAGCTAATGAGCAGGTGTGCAGGAGCTGGGAGGGAGCACAGACAGACAGATAGCCAAGTTGGACAATGGAAATACTCCATACCATTAATGTCATGCTCAGTTTATACATGGAGGTTGGCCAGGGCGCAGGGAGCTATCTGCTCTTCTCTCTTCCATGAGTTCAAATCCTTTCTTGTCCAGAAGTTCAAACTTTTTCAGGAATTTCGCAAAATTTGTGATTTCTGGGTTCCGTGATTGATACACTTGTACACGAATCAGTTGTCAGGCAGTGAGAAAAACTGTATTGTATACAATTTGTTTTGCATATTCATTATTATAATTGTTATTAACATTAGCAGTAGCATTAGTATTTACTTTGTTGTCATATTAAATTGTCTTTATCTCAACGTAGAAGTTTTCCCTTTTGTCCATTTCTCCTCCCCATCCTGCTGGGGGGGAAGAGGAGGGGTGAGCGAGCGGCTGTCTAGTGCTTGGTTGCCAGCTGCCAGGTTAAACTACGAGCCAAGTGTATCTCAATTCACTTTTTGGGTTTGGGATGTCCCCAGGACTCGGCCACTGCAGCCTCCTCCAAAGACCACAGTGGGCTGAGCACATGCAGATTATTTCAGGGTGACAAACACAACCAGCAAAGCCGTATCCAGGACAGACTTTGCAAGCAACCCAATGAAGTTAAGTCACTGCTACCTGAAGCTCTGCAGAGTGAGCTTTCAATCCTATGAGCCTACCAGGGAGCAAAGGGCTCTGCACACCTTCGGCTACGGGCAGCCAGCCCCATGGTAGCCAACCCCCTTGAGTGCTGCCACAGCACAACTGCAGCGATTTGGCAGCAGACTGCAGCACAGCCTGGGGATGGCTTTGGTTTAGGGCCATTCTCCAGAGCTAGAAAAGCGAGAGGCATCAGCGTTGCTGTTTTCATCAGCCAGGGCTGTAAGAAAACGCAACAAGAGAGTAATAAGGATCTGAGGGAGTCACAGCAGAGCTGGGGGCTAGCACTGGGAAATTGGGCCTGAAGTTTTTGGGGACCCCACGTCGCTGTTCGCACCTGGGCAGCACCAGGTTTGGTACATCCTGGGCACAGAGACATTGCAGGGCTCTTGGGGAAGGAGATGGCAGCAAACCGCCCAGCCGTGTGCCTCAGTGCTCACCTGTGGGGCTGGGCACTGCCCTCCCGTGCCATGTCACGGAGACAGCCGGGCAATTGGCAACAAACCTCATGGACTGCAAACCCTCGTGGGGTGCTGGGCTCTGTAATCACAGAGACACTGCCAGAAAGCGCGTGGGGTGGCAGAACTCACCTGGTGGGACCAGCCGTCTCTAAGGCTACATTTAGGGCTGCAGCCAACGAGAGGGTCTGTGGCCCTGGCCAGGCCTGCCAGCGAAAGCACCCAGCCCACCTTCTGCACCATGCCAAGAGGCCTGAGAGCATCAAGGATGCTGCCTGGCGAGTCCCTGCCACGGCAGCAAGCCCAAACCTTCATGTTCATCTTTCAGGCTGCAAGGTCAGGGGCCAGACCTCCACCTGAGCTGGGTTTTCCATCTGCCGCTTAACGTGCCAGCGCCATTCCCACTCCCCGGAGTGTTTGGCTGGGGAGGCTCCGGTAGCCCAACCCCACCTGGGTGCCACAGAGCAACCCTGAAAGCCGGGGAGACCAGGCAGCACATCTCCTGCCCCGCCTGACGGGCCGAGTCGCCTGCATCTTGAAGCAATCCAAAAACCATTGTCTCCCTGCCTAACGACATCGCTTGGGAATGCAGCCTCGACCACAAGGCCCTCAGCTGCTGCACAGCCCCCGGTCCCCGCTGTCTCCGCAGCCGTCTCTCTCCCGCAGCCGTGCTGGGGAAGCAACAGGCACGCCAGCCAGCAGCGGCGCGTGCTGCAGCACGGCAGCCCCCTGCGTGCCCGGGGCACTCGCGCTGGGCAGCAGTCATGGAGGGAAGAAAGCCAGCACAGGTCTCGCAGGTGATGGCCGGCCTCAGCAGGCGTTTGCCATGGCTGCAGTGCCAGCAGAGCTGGAAGCACACTGCAGTGTTCCACAACCCCAGCCCCACGGGAGACTCATGCTCCCCTCAAGCCCGAGCCACCCACCCCCAATCATGCCTAGTGCCCGGCTCCTGGGCACCTCCTCATCAAGCTAACAGAGCTCTGGACAGGGGACAGAGAGGGAAAAGCAAAGGATCCATTTCTCTTTGTACCCAAAAGAGCCTAGGCTACCAACCTCCTGAGACACCACAGCTGATGCAAGAATATGAGTAATCCCAAAGCTGCTTGCAACCAAACAAGGAATTAAAAGCATAGAAATGGGTTTTGGGAGAGGGTTTTGTGCAAGTTTAAGGTTTCCTGGTTTGGAAAGCAAGCCAAACACCGTGGGGCTTCTGCAGCTTGTAGCCTCGTCCCACTCTCCAGCCCGGCCCCAGGAGTGTTATTCTGCAGACTTGCTTCCAGCGGCACTTCAGCAATTCTCACCCTGGCTCAGCTCAGCCAGATGTGCAAGCCAGCTCCTTTGGATGCTTTGCATCTCCAAGAGCAGATTAGAGGAGCTGCAACTCATCTGCAGTGCTCAGGGCAGCAAAGCCCAGGGTACCTAAACTGCATCCTTCCTTCCCAAAGGGGAACCATCCTCCTCCTCCTCTTCTCCCCTGCCAGCAGTAGGCCTCGGATCTGCCCCAGATGTGGAGGGGCACAGCTGGCTTACAGGAAACAAATAAAACGAAGACCCACAGGTATGAGGATGCAATGGCAGGAGCTAGCTGCAAAAACTGGCAGAGCCACCTCCCCCAAGGACTTCTTCTGGCAGAGGACACATCTGGCCAGTGTCTGTTCTGGCCTCTCAAAGCAGAGAGGACCTCAAATGCTCCCACGCCAGAGCAGGGGAGCTCACAGCTGTCCCAGCTCCACTGTGGACCCAGCACTCCCTGGTAGTTACCTTGCAAGTCTCAGCCCTGAGGTGAGAGCTGGATGTATCTACACCACCACCTCTGCACCTAACTGGGCAGAGAGCTTGGTAACACACTGCTAAACATTTGTTCCTGTCTGTTTTCTTTAATAGTTATCAAAGATGATCAAAGCACTGCTGCCAGCACACAGGTGAGGAGCCTGCTCTCCCTGGCTCCCCAAACCCGCAGGGCCCTTTGCAACACCCAAGCAGCAACGAGCACAGCAGCTCACCCGGGGAAGGCCCTGGGCACCTTGCAGCAACCACACAGTGCACCTCCCTGCAGAGAGGAGGCTGGGGATACAGCTGGGAGAGAGGAGGGTGACCTGGCCAGAGATGCCCTCACCCCCACCACTACCTTGAGGTAGGCAGCAGGAGTAGCCCAAGCCCATCGCCAGGCTGCAGCTCTTCAGCCTCAGGCTGAAAGAGCAGGATTAAGAGACACTTTCATCACTTTCTACTAAGTGACCGACTCGGGATGTGTCCGCTAATTAACAAACCTCAGCAAAGCAAGGTGGCAGCAATAGCTTTTTGCCACCTGGGAATCCACTGCTGATGTATCACCACCCCACCATATCCATGCTATGACCTTTATGTTCCACTGCCACTGCTCAGACCTTTGAGGAAAGCAAAGCTTCTGCAATCAGCCCAGCAGCAACACAGGCTATTCCTCTTCAGTGAGGAAGGTTTGGATGAGCTAACGCACTCTGGACTCCTATCACTCCTATCACAGCGCTCGCTCGCAGCTCTGTAGACCTGTAGCAACACAAGGAAGACACAGGCAGAGCATAGCTTTGAAGCTGCCACTGCATCCCTCAGAAGCGTACTTAGCTGCTGATAACCCCAAGCAAAACCAACATCCCAGGCCACAGCTATGAAGACCACCTGGCTCCCTGCAAGCCCAGGAGCAGAGCTAAGGGCCACAAGCAAGGCAGCCGTTGAAGGAAAAAAAGCATCAGACCTCAGCAGAAAGGACCGAGAAGCTCACACTCAGGTCCTATCACAGAATCACAGAATAGTAGGGGTTGGAAGGGACCTCTGTGGGTCATCTAGTCCAACCCCCCTGCCGAAGCAGGGTCACCTACAGTAGG
>Ga0065711_1035864_pt1 | contig 21732 bp, 17 predicted proteins | sample Hoacrofraction12_FD_59098 | JGI IMG/M metagenome (GOLD analysis project Ga0065711, IMG submission 59098) | Hoatzin crop microbial communities from Cojedes, Venezuela - Epithelial fraction 12 v2 (version 2) | ecosystem: Host-associated > Birds > Digestive system > Esophagus > Crop | place... | reverse complement strand
CCGAGAGGAAGACAAACACAAAACTGACCCACAGGTAAATGTCCACTGCTTTGATGTAGGAAACACGGGGCATGGAGGCGTTCACCCCAGTGATGATCGTAGACATGGTCAGCACGGTGGTTATCCCTGGGAATACACCAGCAGAGAGACCGTAAGGCACTTTCAAACCAGACTCTTCATCACAAATACAGCTGTCATTACAATTTTCTGACATCTGAATTTACCTTGTAGTATTGTTTTTCATGTTTGAGTGATGGGTTTCATTGCCTGAGGAGGGTCCAGGCAGCCCTGATTTCTAACTCGGGTTTTGTCTTTGCAGTGAAAACAGTTCTAGTCCTGGTCTCGGGGTGTTGCTAGCCTGGTTCCTCGCCACACCGCCAGCCTCCCACCCCACGGCCAGGCAGCAGCGCTTTGACCCCGTGCTGGCTGTGCCCCATCTCCCGGCTCAGGACAGTCCCCAGAGGGGGTATACAAGTAGCTCAGCTTCTAGTTCACCCCCTCTGCAGCACAGGCACCAGTGAAGCCCGTCTGCTACTGCTGCTGATTCCACCAGGTTCCCCAAGCCTGTGTTTTCTGTCTGCTCCTGGGAAGTCCTGCTTTCTGGGAAGTCACCAGCCAGCTCCTACGCCTGGTCTGTGCCTTCCCCGGGGCAAGAGCAGGGACTAACAGGGGCCCCACAGAGCAATGCTGCCCCACGTTACACCATGGGCGAGCACATCAGCAAGGGCAGGAGCCCCCGTAGTTTGGAGTTATCTTAGTTCTGGGGGAGGCTCTCTGTGACCCTCTTCTTCCAGGGGCTAATTATGTCACGTTAATGATCCATTTGAAAGTTATAATTATGTATATAAGCACAAAGGACTGAATTCACAGGAGTAGCCAGGTGGTAAAATGTTCTGCTAATGGCAGTGCCTACACCTCTTGAAAAGCCATGGCCAAACCCCTTACGCTCCTTTTAATAATGTCTCAAGGCAATGGATGATGTTTCTAAACACAGACATGGATAACTGTCCCATTGCCATCTCTGTTCTGCCCGTATATAGCCTCTCCACTGAGGAATATAATTTTAACAATAAATATATTCCTGAGGTGTGCTGCCTGGAATAAGTGAAAGCAAGCTTGGGCTCGAAGTCTGCAAAAATACAAGCAGCCTTTTGCTAAGGCCAAAGCATCCACTTTAAAAGAAGAATTATGTCCATAGCATAGTTCTGCTCCCGTGGTGACTCCTCTGGCATATGCCTTCATCTGTCTGAAGGATACTGCAGAAGGGGAAGCTGGATTCCTCACACTGAACTCTAAACCCATCTAACAAGTCGAACAGCACAGCTCAGCTGACTGTGTTACCTCCACCCTCCCTCCTCTAGCAAAACTCAGTAAATTGAAATTTTGTCAGGGCTGCTAATATTGATTTTCACCTTTTGTGCTCACTGAAGTCTCTGAAGGGTGCTGACATTTCGGCTCTCACTGCGCCCTGTCTCTGTTGATACCCGTGAAAGCAGAGCGGGACGTTTGCCCCCTGATTTGCACTGCGTGCAGCTAGCGCTCATGCAAGAAGGGGAGGCAATTCGCTTGGCACCGCAGGGCAGACAGAGAGTTTGTCCCGTGGCCAGTCCCCTGCGTGGGACACACACGTGTGGCACAGCTGATTTCCATGCCACAGGGCAATGCAGGGGCAGTGCATATCACAGGGGATTTTGCCTTCATGGTCAAGGCCAGAGCTGCAGCAATTGTCTCTCAGGTCTGCGGAGTACAAGGTTGTATTTACCTAAAGGGACTCTGGCAGGAACTGCTCGGCGATCAATCCAGAAGGACACCCAGGACAACATGACCATGAGGGTGGCAGGGAAGTAAGTTTGGAGCAAGAAGAAGAAGATGTGTCGACGTAAAGTGAAGTTTATGTAGAGGCGATTGTACCAACCTTATAACAGAGAGAAGGAAAAAGAGAAGTCACACCAACATCAAACTACTTTCAGATGAGGTGACATTGCATCAGGCGAATAGCGCCTCATTTGCTTTGAGAAAATCACAGTTAATGACCACAGCTCATTGCAGTTTACAGAAAAGACTCCTTAATGAACTGACTATGAAGGTCAAAGCGTCTCTCAAGACCACATCTTCCAGAGAAGATAATATAACCTGTGCACCCAGACAGTTTAATTCCTGTTAGGGCTCAATGCGATCTTGAAGAGGCATTGCCTTCCCAGACTACATAACCATCAAGATGGAAGTCTGTGGCGGGGACAGCAGCCTTGGCATGGAAGAGTGGCAGGTCTGATGGGCCGCAGGGAGACCTCCCAATGGACAATCCTCCATGGCCAAGGTCGAGAGGGATAGTTTGCACCCCTTGTTCCCCCAGCCCACTCTCTGGCAGGCACCCCGGTACCCACCTGTGCTGCTGTAAAAGGCAAGCTTTGTGGTGGTGTGAAACTCCTGGATGAGGAACTGGGAGAGCGATATCCTCTCATCTGTTTTTAGGGAATCATTCCCGTTCTTCCAGTAGAGCATGAGGTCGTCTTCAGTGTAGGCATCTAGGGGAGAAGAGCAAACCTCGGTGCAGTGCACTGAGCTGGCTGCTATCGCACCCAGAGCCCAGGGTGTGCCCACACACCTTCCAGGCTGCCTGCGAGGTCCCAGCTGAAAAGGCCAAATGCCACCGCTCAGCTGAGAGCTTCAGCAATGGCGGCTATGGCTGTAGCACCGAGTGGACTAGCTCATTGTCATAGCCCTCAGGCCTGATGCCTGGTGGGTTTTATAAACCCTTCTATTTCTTAAATCATAATTTTGCACACATAATATGTGTCAGATAACCCACTGCATCAGAACTTCAAAAACTGTCCCTTACAACCATCTTAAAATCAGAAGCAAAGGAAAGGAGACTTAGAGGAAAGAACCTGCTTGGGTTAATGCGAGGAACAGGCTATTAAGAGTCTGAGGCATGTGGGAGGACAAACTCTTGGGTAAACTGTCTGCTTGTGATGCACACATGAACATGGCAGGCCTTGTTTGTTTAATACAGGTAGAAATATACAAATGTTAATCCTTTCAGATGGGGTTTAGCAGCAGCTCTTCCCACAGAGGGAGGAAAAAATTGCACACAATTATATTAAAACAGAATTAAGATCGTAATTCCTATTGCAAACTTAAGAAGGAGAAGAAAAAAACTTCATAAAAAGCTAAAAGTTCAAAATGTCTCTGTCTCTCAGCGAATTTGTATGTGTGTCACAGCTGGGACAAAGGAGCTACATGTGGGCATAAGCTGGGTTTATCTCACATAGGTATAAGAAACGTAAGAGGAAGGTGATTAATGTCACTGCCCCGTCACGGTTTCTACCCCAAGGACGAGCAGATGGTACGCGTGAAGGGCACAGAGTCATTTATTTATGTTTTTGAGGGCGCCTGGGTGAGCAGGTGCTGCTGGGGCCTGCCGACCTACAGCCGAGTGGCTTGGGGTCCTCTGGGGACCTGGTGGCAGCGGGGCAGCCCAGCTGGGTGTCGGGGACACTGGCAAGACAGCACACACAGCTGGTGTTTAAAAACACCCCGTTGTTGCAAACATCATCTACTTCTAGCGAAAAAATATGGTCAGGGAGTTTTTCTTGATGTTGAAGTCCGCTGACTTTGGTTAGAGCTCCCATGAATGTAGTAGCAGTTTCATTATTGGTATAATTATTTATATAATTTATTTATATAATCAAACAAATTTGGGTGCCCATGGGGTGCATCCTCAGCTCCCCCGTGCTTTACTTACAGCTTTCAATCTCCAGGGAGCACGTCTGCGTGTCCAGGGGAAAGCGACTGAAATCCATGTTGCACATTGCCGTTACTGTAACTCTAGGAATAATAAAGAGCGCCCCATTAAAAACTTACCTTCTTATGCAGCTGAAAAATAGTAAAGCTGAAAGTTTTGGGTTTTTTTTTAACTATCTGGACAGTAACAGTCCACTGAAAATAAATACTCAGCAAACTAATTTTAGGAAAGATGACTAGAAAGGTAGGCCACCACAAATTGCTGTTAGATGAGGAAAATATTGGAGAAGAAAATATTGGAAAATAAAATGGGAAAGAGACACAGAGAGGGCAATTCTTCCTCTTTGACTATCAGCAAACATCTCTCTGCAGAGATCTGTGCTTTCAACAGCTGCTTTGCACGATAAAACAATTTACATTTTCCAAAGCCATCCTAGTGCCGTGAGGGATGGAGGTGATTTCTCCACACCCGGCGAACTTCCAGCTGCTGAGTGGGAACCCGGTGATCACAACTGGGTGCCAGCCACCAGAGGGCACAGGCAGTGCCTCGACTTACGGCTGGAGCTGGTACGTGACAGAGACCACCGAAACGCTCTGCACAGTCAATCAAAAGCTCTGGTCGTGTTATCGTCTGATTATCTCGTTTTTAATAGTATAATTTTGTGTTTGCACTGGAAGCATCCATAAACCTTGGCTCAGCTGGCTTGAACTCTAGGAAAGTAAATGAAGGTAGAAGTATAAATCATACTGAGGGAAGAACTAATGAGTTATAGGAGGGCTAATGGTAGACAGACGTCTGTCACATAATGCTGAAAACAAGCTGCAGTCCCTTATGTTGGTAGTCCTTTTGCATGTGTGTGTTCCAACTGACATTGCTTTCCTGCCTGGATTTAGTCTTTGAGTGAAAGTGCTTGGCTCAGTTTTGTGGCTTAGGTGCCAGTGAGGTCTACAGTGGTTTCGAAGATGAGAGACGACAAAGTCTGGCAAAGAACCTTAAAAAGTCAGGCACCAAGGAAAAATAAAATCTACAGGCAAAGGCATCCAGCAAAGGCAGGCAGTAATGACCCGCTTGCTCTTAAGGCGATGTGATGGTGCAGCCCCCCTCACACCTGGCAATCCCAGAACCAGCCAACATTGTCTTCTTGCTTGCACTGCTAGAATAGTTAGCTGGTGTGCACTGAATCGGGACGCCTTGGCACTTCCCTTGTCTTTGCACAAGAGCAGTGAGCTGGGCCGATCAGCCGCTCCCTGACCGCACCTGAATCTCCCCATGCCTGGACTCGCGCCCGCCTGGTAGGTGTCAGAACTGTATAGTCTGGGTGACACTGGAATGGTACAGTTGCTGTCTAAATATCCAGATTGCATCATGTGGATTGTGACCAGGATGGAAAACTACTGGTGCCGAAAGTCAATCATTTTGAGTCCCTATAAACAGCGGTACCAAGTGAGGCCCTTTGAGCTCTTCTGCTCTGCAGCAGGCTGTGACCAGTGACTCCCTCTGAGTGGGACATCTCTAAGAGTAACTCATGAACTACCTGGGCTGATCTCCTCGAGACTCAACCTTCGCCCACTGAGAAACCATTGGATTTGAAGTGAATATTTCACTGAACTCAAGGGCAATTGTTATGATTGTGTGCGTGTGTGAATTGATTCAAAGCATAAGATCCTATTACTGTGGTTGTAATAACAGTAAATTCTTTCGAATCACTCTGTAAATGCTAAGTTAACCAGTGATTGATGGCTGTTAAATTTCTGTGATTCTCTCTCTCTTTAAACTGTGAACACACCATGAATTGCTGTTAAACATATCCTTTAGATATAAACCATTGTGGTCTAAGGCAGATTCTGGATCCAGCCATGCCTGGGCTCCTCTCTGCAAAGGAGTTTAGAGAGCCAGGGGGTCCAGTCCGAACCTGGTGACTCAGCAGGAGGTTCTCCTTATCCCCTAGCACTTTCATTCACTCTGTGTAAATAATTTTCTATTCAAACCCCTTTTGTATTCCATTCATTTAATAAGTAATAGAGTGAACCTTGCCAACAAACTTTGTAAAATCATATTTTCTAATTTTTCAGTAAATTCTTTTCTTGCAAAACCTTTGAGCGATCATTTAAGTGACCTAACCACTCACTCACGACAGGGGAGACCAGCATTTCTACTTCCCCAGCATTCGTAAAGCACTCCAACCTGCGGTCACCACTGAATAAAATCATGAAACTCTGTCAATTTGCTATTCAAGATGTTCATCCCCATTTTGTACAGGACAACTGTTTAAGCACAAGACTGTGCATGACAGGATCTGAGTAGTTTGATATTATTCTGTTCCCATCTTCTTTAGACAGCCATAAATTCTTGCAACGCAGGTGATGGGTATCATGCAGCTAAATGAAAGAGTACGTCGGCTTGCATGCTATAGCTGAAGATTATGTAATTTTCTTGTCCTTTTTTTATTGTACTAAGGACCTGAGCAAACTTTGCAAAGGCCTAAGCAACACCTGAACATTATCTAATATACCTAGTGAAGAAAAGCCTTTAATAAGGAGAAGGTAGGCACTGTTCAGACTGTGAATTTTGAAGAACAGTAAGATAAAAATATCAGAGAACAAGAGAATTCTTGTCAAACTGATACCCCATAGGAAATCAAGGGTTGCTTTGCTTGCCTTCCTTTCATAAAATCATAAAACACCTTGGCAGGCTGAGAAGTTGATCTCGTCACTGCATGGCAGGCTCAGCTCTACCTCTGCCACTCCTGAAGTTGCTAACATGCCCTTGGACACCTCCACAGCCCTCCCAAGTAATGTGTTCTGCAACCTTATCATTAGTTAAATCTGTGCATCTTGCTGATGCTGGCCTCCCATCAGTCAGATTTTCCTTCTTTTTGTCCTTCAGAATACATTAACTATCGTCGATGCTTTGTTTCTTGATCATGTATTTTGCTATTTCATTGCTGTGGAGGTGATGTCGACATTCTTGTGTCAGAATATTGTACAGCAATTTCCTCTCTAATGGGCTATTATGGGTCGTCTGACAATACTTGCTTTCTAACTGGATGGAGCTGCAGTCAAGAAAAACAGGAGCACCGATTTTAGTTTCTTTTGGAGACTGACGGCTCCTCGCTTAGCATCTCTAGATATGAAAGTGTTACTTATTAGAAAGAAATCAGTCCTGGTTTAAAAATGTTCAGACTTAGGTCATCAATGTTTCTCTCAGAGCTGATCGACCAGTTTGAAAATAACGGAGAAAGCTAGGGTTGGGATCACCCCTCAAACTAGAGGACAAAGCAAAGTTTACTCAAAATGTCCCCTTAAAGGATCTGTCATGCGTTTCATGTGAAATGTGAGAAAAAACCAGAAAGAGCTGAAGGCAAGTGTTTGGGTTGCTCTGGCCACACCTGTGAGTCACCAGGATCTATATACCCCTGCTCTGAAGCTTGTCGCTTCATATGCTGAAGGATGTTCCACCTGGTTTGTTACTCATTACAAAGCTGAAGTTGCACTCAGTATAATTTGTACTTCTTCATAATTACCTGTAAGAATAGAAATTGCACATTTTGCTAGACCCAGAGACTTTGTTGTAGAGCTGCTCTGGACTTCTGTTTATTGCCAGACATTGCCCTCTTCCTTGGATTGTGCCCTGGCTCTTCAGCAGTGCCCCGTGGGGATGGCAGCCCGCTGGCCCCTGGTGAGAGGGGCAGCAGCGTCTGGCCACAGCTTGCCGACAGCAGGAGCAGGGTCTAACCATGCACGCAAGGCGAAGGGACACTGCTGGAACCAGCAACGTTCGCATATAAATTGGCTTCCTGTGACAGGCACTTAACAAACTTGCACAGGGACTCGGAAGTCGGTGGAGAGTCAGCACATTTTTTTTTTTCTTTGGTATGAAGTCATGCAAAAACAGAATACAGGAATCAATTAAACCGCTTTCTCTCTCACTCCACCAATAGCTCTCATTGACCATATGCAGCTTTACCTGAGGCTATAAAGTACCTTCCCATCTGGCTGGACCCGCAGCATGACATTGTCCGTGGTGGTGTCATGGATGAAGGAGCGCTTGGAGTGGACAAAGAACATGTCCGGGACCCAGATCTTCTTCACCAGCCTGCCATCGAAGGTCATGCTTTGGTTGTTGGTGCTGGGGAAGGACAGCCTCTCGTCTTTCCAGTAGTGCCTCAGATAAAGGGTCATGGTGAAGTCCTGCAAAAAACAGGCTTCTGTCACAACTTAACACGTTATCGGCAGAGCAGTGACTTCTCCTCTCTGGGACTAACCACAAACTGTAAAGCACCATTCCTGAAGGCACATCCACCCCCTGAGCTGCAGGGGTCACGACCAGCTGCAGCTTGTTTATTCCTTGGCTCAGACCAGCTTGCTGGGTTCAGAAATCAGAGGCCAACCATGTGGTGAATCCACCTCTGAAATGCAAAGGTTGTGTTTTGGTGTCTGCAGCCCCCTCCGGGGCCCAAAAGGCAGACATACCAAGGCAGCGGTAGGTGAAGGGTGCTGCTGACCACCTAATCCCCCAACCCTACGATGCTACGTTTCTGGAGCCAACAGTGAAGAAGTGTGTGGTGTCCGCACTGCCCTCCATGCTGCTCTGGCAACTGCCTTCCCCCAGGCAGCCGGAACAGCATGCTGCAGTGGGAGCTCTTCCTCCAGCACAGCCGCTGATGTGTTTTTGACTCAGTATTTGACCAAAATGGGGTCTTTTTCACTCTTTCTCCCCACACATTGTACTCTTGGATCCGAGGCATGCTCCTGCTCTTTGAGCACATACACTTCAAAGGAAGCCCTCACGTATCGGAAGGTGAGCTCACACACAAATGTTTATAAGCACAGTATCTCTGAGTGAAGCCTAATGTATTGCCCATAAACAGAGAGAAGTGCCTAAGACTGACCTGTCTGCCCTGGTGCTGGGGTAGAGGAAGTCAGATGGGTTTGGGGTGAGGTTTTTTTTTAATTATTTGACAGCTGAAATTTATTTTCCACAACGCTTTCCAAGCATTTTGAAATACGGTGGTTTCTGCAGTCTTTTTTCAGTAAAAGTGATTTATTAGTTGCAGCCTATGTTATTGTTACTAGAGGCCAATGTCATTCTTGGAAATTCTTTATATCGCATCCAACTGAAGCTCCCAAATCCACTGACCAGGTAATTTCTTCTTTTCCATTTGATCCGTTCTAAAGCATTCTTCAACACCTTTTCTCTGTATTCAAATTTAAAGAAGATCATTCTGCGAAACCTTTTACATTGACTCCTGTGTGTGAATGTGGCCTTTACACAGTAATAAATTGACAGACATTTGTTCTTCAAAAAGAAGTCAATGCCTCACTTTTTTTGCATGAAGTTACATTTATGGTTGCTATGGAAAAATCAAGTATCATCAGCTTTCATTATGAAAGATTTATTAATACTAGCTTTAGGCTATTAACTGTGAACCACAACATTTTACAATACATCATCGTAAAATCCCCCAAGCAACAACCGTATAATATCTTCCTCTTTTTTTGGTCCATTTCTCAGAGACGCTATTAGGTCTCCCATTACATTTGCAAATGAATTTCCAACCCTGGCTAAATATCTGGTTTTTTCCTTCTTCTCAACTTTCCTCCAGATAAAACAGCTGCCCCACACATCCTGCAAAAGTTCTGTTAATTTCAGGGTCAGTGGCCTGTAATAGATATTTATAAATTTTTAAATTAATTGGACAGAAAGAATCTGATTTGTGATGTCCTAATGAAGTTTTATAACGTTGTTTGCTATTTTACAACTTTCTTGCAAATAGTCAGAAAGTAGGAGGAAAAAAGGAAAGACTGATACATCTAACTCCTCAAGCTTAAATTTAGTACAGAGTGAATCTCTCTGTCACCGACGTCTCTTCATTTAAAAAGCTAGAAATGATCTTGCAAAGCACTATGGCCATTTTCTATAAAGCTGCATGAGTTAAAAAAAATTGATTCTGACAGTATGAAGTCTTCTCCATCGTTATTTTGCAAACAGCTAAAACTCACCCTGAAAGGTTTTTTTACCAGAGGCCATACAGTGCTTTTCCCATGTTGCTGAGTGTTGCAGCACACTGTTACACGAGGAGCAGGGGCAGTACTAAAAAAACAGGGGAAGTCGTTCATAATCTTAACGATTCTTGAAAAATGAGTGGGTTTGTTCGGGTTTTTTTTTACTTTAAAATCCCCGATGTTAAGTTCTTTCCCTTTGCTTTCAAGTCCCAAAGCTTTTTGGGGGCTCTCTGACTGCCTTCACGAGCTTTGTCCTCAACCAGAAGGAGTCACCATCCCAGGAGAGGCAAAAGTTCGGAGTTCCCACGGCTGGTGGTCAGGGTGCCAAGAGCACCGGAGACAGTGGGGGGACAACTGGAGGGCTCCCCGGGGCTGAGGACAACATTCATTGCAGCCCTGCTGCACCCTGCATGTGGTCAGTTGACTGCAGGTACCCCAGCCTGCTCAGAAGCTGAAATAGCTGCGGTGAGAGGAGCCTCGAGTGCAGCCGGGGTGGCCACTGAATGCCAGCTGTGCTGCCACACAGCCGCATTCCTGGCTTAGATGTGGGAGGAGGTGGGGCATAAGCTTTTTAACCATATGCCTGTTAATTAGGAGCATGGAGAAGTCGGGGCTTTCTGTGAAAACTTCAGAGCTGTTTGACATATTTGTTGGAAGAGCAAAACATTTTGAGAAGTATTCTGCATTGGGATGTGATTTTTTTTCTCTTCCAAAGCAAAAACTGAGCTGCTGAGAGACTCTGGGTGTGCTCCAACAGGATAGTCTGACAAGTTCTGGGTTTTGAAAGGCTACATAAAACTGGTGTAGGTCTTGCAATGCACATGCAGGGGCATAGAATCACAGGCTGGAAAAGACCTCTAAGATCATCAAGTCCAACCGTCAACCCAACACCACCATGCCTACTAAACCATATCCCAAAGTGCCACATCTACAGGTTTTTGAACACCTCCAGGAATAGTGACTCAACTACCTCCCCGGGCAGCCTGTTCCAATGCCTGACCACTCACTCTTTCAGTAAAGAATTTTTTCCTAATATTCAATCTAAAACCTCCCCTGACACAGATTGAGGCCATTGCCTCTTGTCCTATTGCTAGTTACTTGGGAAAAGAGACCAACACCTGCCTCACTACAACCTCCTTTCAGGTAGCTGTAGAGAGCAATAAGGTGCCCCCTAAGCCTCCTCTTCTCCATACTAAACAGCCCCAGCTCCCTCAGCCGCTCCTCATAAGACTTGTTCACTGGACCCCTTCACGAGCCTCGTTGCCCTTCTCTGGACATGCTCCAGCACCTCAATGTCCTCCTTGTAGTGAGAGGCCCAAAACCGAACACAGTACTCCAGGTGCGGCCTCACCAATGCCAAGTACAGGGGCACGATCACCCCTCTACTCCTGCTGGCCACACCATTCCTGATACAAGCCAGGATGCCCTTGGCCTTTTTGTCCACCTGGGCACACTGCTGGCTCATGTCCAGCTGGCTGTCGGCCAAAACCCCCAAGGTCCTTTTCCACCGGGCAGCTTTCCAGCCACTCCTCCCCAAGCTTGCAGCGTTACATGGGGTTGTTGGGACCCAAGGGCAGGACCCGGCATTTGGCCTTGTTGAACCTCATACAGTTGGCCTTGGCCCATCGATCCATTCTGTCCAGATCCCTCTGCAGAGCCTTCCTACCCTCCAGCAGATCAACACTCCCATCCAGCTTGGTGTCATCTGCAAACTTACTGAGGGAGAACTCGATCCCCTCATCCAGATCTTTGGTAAAGTTGTTAAACAAGAACATACCCAAAACTGAGCCCTGGGGGACACCACTCATGACCGGCCACCACTCCATTCACTACCACTCTCTGGGCTTGGCCATTCAGCCAGTTCTTTATCCAGCAGAGAGTACACCCATCCAAACCATGGGCAGCTAGTTTCTCCAGGAGGGTGCTGTGGGGAACAGTGTCACAGGCCTTATGAAAGTCCAGGTAGACAACAGGCACAACCTTTCCCTAATCCACTAGGCGGGTCACCTGGTCATAGAAGATCAGGTTGGTTAAGCAGGAGCCGCCTTTCATGAAGCCATGCTGGCTCGGCCTGATCCCCTGGTTATCCTGCACACACTTAGTGAGCGCACTTAGGATGAATTGCTGCATAATCTTGCCGGGCACCAAGGTCAGGCTGACAGGCCCGTAGTTCCCAGGATCCTCCTTCTGCCCCTTCTTGTAGATGGGTGTTACATTGGTGATCCTCCAGCCATCTGAGCCCTCCCCTGTGAGCCAGGACTGCTGATAGATGATGGAGAGTGGCTTGGCCAGCCAGTTCCTCCAGGTGGCATAGCAGGTTGTTAACTGCTTCCTCCTGGGTTATGGGAGGCTTATTCTGCTCTCCAGAGGCTCAAGGGCTAAGGACACTTGATGTGCCGTGTTGCTCCACAGAGGCTCGTAGGCACACATCCATGTAGCACGGATACAACAACGGCACTTCACTGCCTCACCATCAGTTAATCCTACTTGATTTAGCGGTTCAACAACCTTTGATGTGTTTTCTCTTAACTTGTCCCATTGCACCTTAGACTGCTAGCTGATTTAGGTGTTGGAGTTTACCGTTAATTTCCACTCTGCTGTATGGAGAAGTTTTAGGGAAATACTGAAAGCATAAGAATATATGCACGTACACAGAGGGAAATGCACTGGGAGAAACTGCAAGATACATTTAGTTTAAGTTTCTGTGTTTATAAACACTAACTGTGTAATCATTCAGTATGACTTTTATATAGTTAACTTGTTTGTCTTGTCAGTAACTGTAAAAGAACAGGATCAAGGTTAGTTTTGTTATCAAAGGCTGCGTACTGAGCTGAGTTAGAAGATAAGTTTTGTGCATCAGAACTGGTAATACTACATACTTTCATAAAGAGCTATTGTAATGCTGACAGAAGTAAACTTAAGTTTTATTTTATTTCATGATCATTTTCCTTTCTTGTATTCTAAGCCAATAAAGAAATCACAAACTGCAGCACTCTTTGGCAGTTGTTCCCCAAGATGTATTTCTACTTGCACTGCAACAGTCTTGTGTCTTAATAATACGTAAACTTTCATAAAAAGTTGACACTAAACCTGTTAGCCTGTTCTCTGCTGTCACTGACAGCTGCGATTTTTTAATAGTGTTTGTAGTTCTTGGTTAGTTTGGTTCTTGTTAATGTAATGCAGGGTTGACCCAGACTGTTACTTTATCTTTCAGTGAGAAGGAAGGATTTTTAGGGGGTTTGTGTTTCAAATGTGTCATTACATTTGTAGGAAAGAGTTCACCAGTAATCTTTCTCAGTCTTTAACAGCTAAATACAAATAGAGGGTTAAACAGAAGAATCTTATGCTTGACTGAATAAGGGGACAGTAGTTAAGGGGTGTACAAAGTCAAAATACTAGGTCTGGGTGCAGAACTTCGAAGGTCCTCTGCTCTGCTGAAGCAGAAACCGTAGAAAAGGAAAACACTTCAACCTTTGTGCTTGTATCAGCATGAGAAAGAGTTTTTACCGTAATTATTTACGGTAAAAATTATTTATCTTATACAATAAGATATAGGTAACCTTCAGGTTGCTGCTAGAAACTATGTACACCAAGAACCTGAGAAGTGCAAACACAAGAGAATGAAGCCTCCCTGTGTAGCTCTAAAGAACAATTTAAAAACAACCAACAGCCATCAACATGGGTTTTCTTACTAGGGAGAACTGCTACTTGGTTACTTGAAGCCATCTCCCATTTCTCTTCTGTGCTCCTGCTCTCCTGCATAGACAGTTGTTTGTGTGTCATGTATGCATGTAAAATCTTCCCATGGAAAATCTCCTGCAGAAATCATACCTTACTTTCAGCAGTGTTTTGTGATAAAAAAAGCCCCTCTAGCAAAAATCGTCCAGACCAAAATCTGCAGCACTTCGAGACCGTTTGAAAACTGTCCATTTTCACATTACAAATTATATGGTAGGAAACGAAGGACGGAGAGTCAGTAAGGTGCAGAGCACCGGCCCCACTCCTGCCTGCCTCTGAAATCCTACTTCAGCATCAGTGTGAAGGTACAGAAAGGACCCACAGAGCCTTATGCTAGTTCCCAGCACACAGCAGGGGGAATACCACTTCTAATGCGCCAAAGGCGGGTTCTGGAGAAATTGCTGCCCTCCGAGCTCATTCTGGCTGCCCTGTTGAGAGCAGGACTTACCAGTCTGAACCATTGTTGCTTTCAGGGTGGCTACATAGCTTCTGGTTGGGAGCTAGCTGGCCCCTGCCCACCTCAGAACATGGCAGAAGTGAGACATTGTCTGTAGTACATCAAAGTGCCTTAAAACCAGCACATTAATTGGTCACCTCAGAGCTTTTAAATGTGTTTTCACTTCCTAAGAAGACAGTTTTGGCAGTGTTGTATCATTTTGTCCTGCAGAAAATAAAATGTTGGATTTCTTCCTTCTGCTTCAAGGGAGATGAAATAGTACCATAAGGTCAACAGCAGTAACTGTAGGCAGATCAAATCTGAATCTGCCTCCCAGAGGCTGCGGAGTCTCCATCTTTGGAGGTATTCAAACTCCACAGACACAAACCCGGGCAACCCGCTCTAGCCAGCCCTGCTCTCAGCAGGGGTTTGGGCTGGATGGTCTCCAGAGGTCCCATCTGACCTTAGCTCTTCTGTGACTCTTACCATGTCCACCTCAGAAATGCTGTCCAGACTTTCAACTTGGACATCCACCCCAACAGGAATTGCAGGGCCTGGGGGAAAAAAATTAAAAGTTGACAAAGTATAAACCTGGTGAGACAAAGTAATCCTCTGGCTTTCATATCTAGAGATAAAAATAGATGCTCAGTCTGAAACAAAACCAACAGTAAACAAAATGAAAGTAGAAGCGATTGGAATTCATAACAAAAAGCTCCTAATAACACTCAAAATCAGCAATAGCACTGACCTACTACTGACTTCCTCTTTTTATTGTGTCATCCTACACAAGTCCCTTCAAAATTTAAGAGCAATTTTAATTGCTTTTAGCTCTAGTGCTCGAGTCCATGATTCGCAAGACAGATGCCTGGCAAAGCATCCATTCACGCGGAGAGTAGTGGTGGCACAGCTAAGGGAATACGGGAGAATCACTCTGAATTTTTCCCTCTCTTCTGCTCCCCTCAGGCTAATAACATCCCTGAGAACTATTCCATGTACTTGGCTTTCACATCACTTGGAGCTCAGCTGTGGAAGAGACAGGGTGACAGGAAGGGATGCGCTGCAGAATACAGGGCATGTGCCACTGAGCTTGGGGCTCCCAAGGCGAAGGGTCTGACTGCGACCCCACATAATAGGGATTTCAATCTTTTTTCCCTCCTCCAGGCTTTGACCAGCCCCTTGTATACCTCTGGCAATTACAGTACAGGAGATCTGTCAAGACAAAGAATGCTCACATTAGCTGACTGCTATGAAACTGAAACCTTTTTAAATTAATTGAACATGCTGGTATTTGGTATATTGAGCATTTAGCAATAAAATCTTCTTCCATCAGAGTATATAATGGTATCCTGGATTTGAATGACCATCTGTCAGCCAGAAAGGGTAGATAAATTACAACATTCTCTAATCTGATGGGCTGAAAGAAAACACGGTCTCCTTCATCCATTTCCCTGAAAGCTTAGGTTTCTCTAACACACAGCCAGAAAACTGTGAACAAGCATTAACACACAGCAGTCAAAATATTTTCTTTTGGGTTATAAATGAAATTACCAGGTCAATAAGCCTGCTACGTGATTTGATTATGCACACACGTCGCCATAGTAAGACGAAATCTTAGAATTTCCCCATCATCCAGGAGCAAACATAAGGTGTATTTGCAGATTTTTATCAGAAGAAAGTGTCACTGAGTACCAGGAATTGTATAGTGCCTGTAATCACATTTCCATGCCTTTAACTAAGCTATTTTCTCATCCAAGAAAGCAAGCTGTTTCACTGCACCCCTATCCCCCTGAATTCATAACACAAAATAACAGTAATAGATAGAAAACGCTCTGCTTGTCAATATGCTTTTTTGCCCAACCACATGTTACAATGTAAAGAAGCAACAGTGTAAAACAGGAACAGTGCATGTTTCATACCTCCAAAACCCGGTCTCATGCTGAAGTCATGGTCATCTATTCGCAGCAGCTGCTCTGACTTTGTCAGGGGAGATTTGGTGATGTCAGGGCTTCGTTTTAGGATGGGGCTACCGCGAAGAGAGAAGCACAGCTATGAGTCCTAGGCAGCACCTGCGAGAAGTACGTGCCCACTTCACCCCGTTATCCCTTAGGCCATTTACCCCTTAGACCATTACCATGCGATTGCTCGCAGTAGTTGGCAGCATGTCATTAAAAAATGATTCCTGCACTCAACATACAACTTAGGCACCTATGATAATTCTGGCACTGAGAAAACCTCTGTTTGGTGACTTTTTGTCTCTGTAAAATTAGCTCTGCTTATGACACGGTTTGGAGACAATCGTTCAAAAGCGTGGGCTGGAAGGACAGAGTGAGTGGATAAGTGGGGGAATGGGAACGGGGGTGAGGCATTGCTGACATTGAGTCATGACGGGGCATAAGGCCAGGAATTAGGGAAACAATATATCAAATAAACTACTGGCTGTTGCCCAGGAACAAAATGGAGACAGGCTGGGAACAAAGCCAGGAGGCAGGCCATCCACTAGCTTGGGATAAAATTATTAGCTCCTGCCCCAGATTTCTAACGAGGATAAAAAGAAGCGTTAAAGACCTGGGAGGTCTCTGAGCACTAAAGAGCCTGGGAAGGTCATTCCAGAAGCTGTTGGAGTTACACCAAATGCTGGGCAGAGGATGCTCTGCTCCTCCTCCCTGTCAAAGGTGAAAAATGCTATTCAGCACTCCAGTGCTTTGGCTGGGATGAAAGTGGCAGCAGCTCCTGGATTGCTCCATCATGTAGGTGAAGCCTTGCTGCCCTCAGAGCCAGCTGTGTGCCGGGCACTGGGGCAGCAGGAGAGCTCAAAAACAGGAGGAAAGGTTTTGCTGGTTCTTGGTTTGCGAAAAGACAGCATGCTCAGAGAGGGACTTGTCTGAATATACAGAAGACAAGTCAGAAATACATTAATGGAAAATAGGACAACAAAGTTTTACAGGGAATATGTTCCTGAGATAAAGCTCCTTCTAAAAGCGACAGCTTAGCCATGCTGTAGGTCTCACAGACCTGTGGGCAGCTGCACCACGAGAAGCTGATACAACACTCTCCTAAGAGAGACCAGCGGTGTTACCAGCGACTCCTCTCTCAAGCCTGGAGCTTTGCCGGGACTGCCGAGTGTCTTAGAAAGATGCCCAGCCTCAGTGTAATAATTTCCAGGAGTGCCAAGTCCTCTACCTCCATCAGGGAGTTCTCTGAGTCATTAATTATCCCTTGGGCTTTTTAAAAAGTTGCCCCTGCTTTTGCGTTAGATTTAGTTCAGTCTCTAAAAGCCCTGTGAGCGTGCATCGGGGAAGGTTTGTACCCAGCTGAGATGGGGGAGAGATATTGGCAGGTCACTGGCAAAACCTTCAGCCTGTGTGGGCAGGGTTGCCTGTGCTGGGAAAGGCGCTTTCTCCCTGGCAGTGGCAGAGGGAAGGGCGAGTGGTATCACACCTCACCTCCATGAGGGTGCCAGGCAACGTGGCTTCCTCTGGGGCCCACCGGCTCCTGCTAATGGAACGACTCCTACCTAAACATGACTGGCATGGTAGAGTGGTGTCCCCTTCACCAGCCTGGCCACGGACATGCGGCTGGCGGGGCTGGGGCCGGAGGGTTTCGCCTACCTGCCTTGCTTGTGCGCCTCGCCGTGGGCCTCCCGTCGCTGCCGCTGCGGCCGGCTGCACGGAAACGACAAGAGAAGGGAGAGCTGAGACCGGCGGTCACGGGGCTGAGGGCGTAGGGAGGGAAGCGTGGTGCGAAGCGCTGGATCCCCGCAGCGTTACCGTCTGTCGCATGTGGGAAATGGCGCCTTTTGCCTTTTTACTGACGGCCGATGTCAGGCTGGGAATGGCGGAGGGAGGGGGTTCCGGGGACTTGTGGCAGGGACAAGGCAAAAGGAGGTGAGTGATGATTTTTATAAGGTGGGACGCCGCTGTTTTTGACTGCCTGGCAAGGGAGGCAGGCAGGCGGCTCACATCCCTCCTCCCACAGCCACGGCCTGTGCCGTCAGGGGCTCTGGAGAGAGACCCCGCTGCACTGGCCAAGGCGGGAGCACAGCCATGGCATCTACTCACCAGAGCCAGCTGGGTGTTTTCATGAGAACAAAACCTTTCCAGGGGAAAAAAAAGTGACAAACTGTGGATGTGCTAGTTTCTGGTTTCATACTGTCTCCCAGCTGGCTGTCAGGAAAGCTCCTCTCAGGTGTTTGGCCAATATTTTATTTTATCATTAAAGGAAAGAATATTGTTTTTAGCAATGTAAGTGCTAGGCTGGGCAAAAGTAACATTTAAAACATTTAACAGTTCTAACTCATCTTTAATTAAAAGTTAAGAAAATTAGCTTCTTTCTGTAATAAACACTAACTCTAATCAACTCTACTAATGAGACTTTTTGCCCATTAACACACATTTCAAATCCCTCTGCCGAGATTTACTGCAGCAAAACTCCTTTTGCAATAACGAAAGTCACCACCCGAGCGACGTTGTCCCTTTGGTGAGCCGTGGCCGATCCCCAGGCCTCACAGTTTTTCCCAGGGCTGGGAATTCTCTGAAAGCTGATAGCTTTGGAGAGAAACCCATCTTTCTGCTGCCAGGAGCAGACAACCTCTGCATCGGCCCGACTAGGGGCTGTAGCACTGACTCGCCCTGAAGCGAAGCGTTGGCTGAGTGGGATGAGGCTTTTTTTTCCAGAATCTGCTCTGTGCTTCCCAGAGGAGGGCTGGGAATAAGCCCACAGGCAGACCACTGCTTTGGGGGAGCCTTGGGCCATGCGGCACCATTGTTACTGCAAGGAGCAGCTTCTTTGACACCGCCTGGACCTGGGCATCACACAGCAAAATGCACTTGCAAATGCAAAATGCACTTTCTGGAGTCTTCTGCCTTGTTGATACGCCCTTGGGCTGCCACTGACGTATGTCACTGCTGCCTGCTTCTCATCTGCTGGCTGTCAGGAAGTAATTGCACGTGTTTTGGCAGTAAGCAGATTCTGGCGACAAGCTGACCTACTTACATGACTTTAAAGTGCCCTAGTAAACTCTTGGCTGTTCAGGAATAACGCTGGTATTCAAACAGGGATGAAGCAGGCCATGTTCTTGCAATTCCTAATTTTCATTTCTCTTTGTAGAGCTTATCTAATGTTTCATGTTGGCCCTGGCCCTGTCCTGCCTGTCGAGGGAGCCTTCAAGGCATGGCCATCAAAGATTCGTGGACAAATCCTCCCCATCCTCTGAACCCAGCAACCCCAGGTGATTCCTCTTGTTTCTGCCTGGTGATTCTCCACTGCCTCTAAACTAAACTTGATTTCCTTATCACTAACCAGCATAAAATGTCCCCCATGCTCCAGCCACCACAGGGGAATGTGTTCATTTGTGCTTTCGCCCAGCTCCTTCACTTCTTTTTGCCAAACCCATTCCCCTTGTCATAGCTCTGAGGTTACCAAGCCTCCCCCGCTTCCCTGCATCCTCCTGTGGCTGCAAAACATTTTTACCTGTTGCCAGTCATTCACCAGTTACTGCGATTTGAAGCCCCTTTTCTTTCTACTCAACAAATAGCTTTTCTGGTCTGGTTCCTGGGGAGTGCTCTGCTGGCTAAGTGATCAATGGCAGCTCCATCACGGGACCCCATTAACCTGCCTGTTCGGGCTGTGAATCAATGGCAAGCCGCTACGGCTTCCCCTCACACATCTGCTGTCGCTGAGTGTTGGCAGCAGTCAGCCGCACCCAGGAGATTCGGGCCAGACGCCGCTCACAGATTGCTCAGCACAACTGTTAGCTGCCTGCCTTCACTGGGGTGACAGGCTGTCTTTAAAACTAGCCAGTAACTCCTGAGGTAAAATATACTAAATAATGATAATGAACAACCTTCCCCTCCCTCCCCCCCCGTCAATATTTATCTCCTAACAGTTACAGTGCCGAAAGGAATTTTGTGGCTCATGAAGCTCACTGAGATGCTTGATGAAAAAGCAACAACTGGAGCAGAGCAGCATTTATTCACAGTGCTCCCTGTGCATTGCTAGAGTGCTCAGGCCCCCGATGGCAGCTGGGGTGATGCAAATTCTCCCAAATCATCATTATTCCCCCAGATTCCTCCACTGCTTCAAGGGATCATGAGATGCCTCTGCCACAAAGGCTGAGGCTTGCTGGGGCTGGGGGGGCAACGAGATGACTGAACCTTAGAGTAGCCAGGGGAAAAAACCAATATCATCAAAACCAGATGTTCATCACTGTTGCTACAAACACAAGGCAAAAAGCAGTTACTCTTCTTTTTTTGTAAAAACGCTCAAGATATAAGTGGCACTTATAGTCCTTCCAACACAGCAAAAAAAGTTGCAGGGTTTGGGATAACCATGTCTGATTTTCAGAAGAGACAGTCCAACCATGACATCTGAAGGTCCCAGCAGGCATTTCCAAATGCCCAGCTTCACAGGACACGTGCCAGAGAAGCATCAGGTCCATACTTGCAGTGTGCACCAGAATACTCATGGTATTCTTCGTCTTTGAAATAATAGCTTTTGGAAGCAATCACAACAAGTGCGAGAGATGTCACTGTCCATCTTGGCATTTTAGTTTGTAATTACTCATGCAGCATACATTTCCCACATATAAATCCTACTGTCTTTTCTCTATGGAAGGCGATAAACCTGTAGTAGACAGTGACTTGTTTTACACTCTTATTAGGATAATCTCATCAGGATCTGAGAACTTCACTTCCTTGAGGGGTTAAATCAAGATACAGTTCCAGTTCTTCAGGAAAAAGCAAGATCCAATGTATTTTCCTCAAGAAAAAGGTGAAAGTAAGGTTCTGAAGTAATGGAGCCAGATTCACATGGTCTTTCCTGGGTCCGAGAGGTCACACCCTCGAGGAATAGTGCTGGTGGGTTTGGCAGACTGGGCTAACACTAACTTTGTTATTGTTCTCAGATTTTATTTAATTCTGGGACAGTCTGTGCTCTTCATCCCTTTTGGTATTCTTCGATATGCAGAGAGGATGGCAGATCAGAGAAGAGATGTCAGAACAGGACCTGTCTCAGGAAATATTGTTGAGAAGTGACTGTGGCAGGATTTCTGTCCCTTTGGTTACCTGTGTCATCAGTAATGTTTTGGCCGGCAGCTGTGGCTGCAACTGACCCCAAACCTCCTACCCCCAGCAGAGGTGCCTGCCGCCCCGGGAAGCCTGGCAGCCAGCGGCTGGGTCAGAGACACCTGGGATGCTCTTTTCCTCTCTACTTATCTCAAGCCTGGGTTTTGCCTCCACTCCTTCTCCAGTGCAGAGACAGTGGACTCCCCGCCCTTCCCTCTGAAACCACCATGCCCTTTATTTTGTCAGATACAAGCTCTGCAGCTCACGCTGTGATGCGGTGCAGCTCATCCACAGCCTCTCCTACTACTGACGCAAGGCAAGGGAGCGTGCAGAGCTTGCTGAGACAGTTTTCAGCAGGACTGTTAATTGGAAATTAATGAAAGTGAAGAAAACTCCCCGCCGTGCAATGGTGCTCTGGCAGTGGTGGGCAGCTTGTGTGGTGCCTCCTGTCCTGCACCTGCTATGTTGCAGAGCCTTCATGCCATGCTGAGCAGGGAAGTGGCAGGAGCCACGTTCTCCTCGGTAAAATTACGGCTGGGCAAGGCCCTGACAAAACACTGCGTGAGGCAGAAGGACCAGGAGAGAGCAGTGGAGGCACTCCAACTCCCTAGAGGGGATGAAGCCTTGGCAGGGAGGACACAGGAATGGCAAAGGTGTAATGGTATTACTAAAGAGAAGTGTAAAGATTTTGTTAAAGACCTGTGCCTAAATATTTGACTAGCTTTTGTTTCTCCCTCTGTTTTGTGA
>Ga0065711_1004973_pt1 | contig 21733 bp, 22 predicted proteins | sample Hoacrofraction12_FD_59098 | JGI IMG/M metagenome (GOLD analysis project Ga0065711, IMG submission 59098) | Hoatzin crop microbial communities from Cojedes, Venezuela - Epithelial fraction 12 v2 (version 2) | ecosystem: Host-associated > Birds > Digestive system > Esophagus > Crop | place... | reverse complement strand
GGGCACAAACTGAGGCACAGGAAGTTCCATCTGAACATGAGGAAGAACTTCTTCCCTCTGAGGGTGACGGAGCACTGGAACAGGCTGCCCAGGGAGGTTGTGGAGTCTCCTTCTCTGGAGATATTCCAGACCCGCCTGGACAAGATCCTGTGCAGCTTGCTGTAGGTGACCCTGCTTCGGCAGGAGGGTTGGACTGGGTAACCCACATAGGTCCCTTCCAATCCCTACTATTCTGTGATTCTGTGATTCTGTGAAAAAGTCTCTTTGGCAGCCCTGTGCTAATTAGTGCTGGTAGACAATTCTCCTTCCTGTTCTGCAGTTTTCTCCTTTCAATACAGACACCTTCTTTCTGCGCACGAGTGAGTCTTTACAGCCAAGACACTGGTGGGCTTTAAAGCCGTTGCTTCTCTCAGTAATTAGCTGTAGCAGTTAGCATTTCTCTCATCTCACAGTGGATCCCCTTTTCCATCAAGGGCCGGTCGGAGATGCGGCAGGCTCTGCGCCGGCGTGGCTGTGGGGGCCGGGGCTCAGGAGGGCGATGCGGCTGCGTGCTGCCCGTGGCTCTGCCGTCGGCAGCAAGGGGCTGCAGTGCCCGGTTTCCCTCCGTCTGCCACCGGCACGTCAGCGGATCGGTGCGGATCGCTGGTGCTCTATCCCAGAGGCCCCATCTGCCCCACATTTCCCAGCCCGACAGAGCCTGGCTAGACGTGGGACGACGCTGGGATGACTTTCACAGCCAAGCCAACAGCGATCCGCTGCAGGACTGTTGCGCTGACCGCTCAGCCGCTGCCTCGACTGAACCTACCGGTGTGATCTCCTGTCATGGGGTGGGTGCACACGAAGCCCCTGAAGACTGCAGCTGAATGGAGCCGATGAAGCCTGGCAGTTTGGCTGAGATTAGCACTCTCCATCCTCTGCTTGGGCTGGAAGACATCATTTTCTTGGGTCTCTCCTGGGGCAGGTCCAGAGTTCCCAGAGACAATTTTGTCCTTAGTGGACCGCTCAGACAGTCCCGTGAAATACCATGAGGCAAGCTCAGACATGACGTGTAAGGACCATCTGTTAGACATCATCATACCAGATTTTCTCACTTAGCTTTTTTAAAATGCATATATATATCTGCTGTTCTTACGCACACTGTAAGGCCATTAAAAAGACCAGTGCGATCATTGGACATTCCTGAATTAATTCCCATTTGAATTAGAACTGATGTCGTTAAGTGGCAAAAAAAAAATCCTAATCCTGTTTATATTTGCCACTGGTAGAAAAATTGTCACTGCAACCTTTGGTGAGCTTAAATATGTAAAGACAAGTCACCGTGAGCAACCAAAAAAGACACAGAAGCTCTTGCAAAGGGCCGGAGAGATTTAGGCATAAAGAACCTACATTTCCCGATGGGATGCGTATGCTGATTCTTTTGGGTGTCAGTGAAAGCATCTGCTTTGACAGTGGTCACCAGTTTGGACAGGAGCACACACAACTTTGTCATCAAATTCATGCTGCTGCTCTCACAAGCACCACGTTACTTAATCCCTGTCAAAGCAGGCCGGTCAGGCCAGCCTTGGAGGTGACAAGAGTCCCTGGCTCAACCACAGCATGCTTCCAAGTCACCTGTCCTCTGACAAGTAGCAGCCTTTTCCTGATTTTTCCATATTTAGTCATGGGCTTCTTCAATAAATTGATTCTTGCCCCAGCATTGCTCTCTGGCTGGAATGTTTCTTCTCCTTGACTGGTGTGTACTACCCCACTGTATTTATACAGATCACAACTCCGTCACTTCGTGCCTTCATTGTGCTAGACTAAACAACCATTCCCTGAACATCCCTGGAGTCCTTCCCTGTGCTTCTTCAGTCCAAGTACATTTCTCTTGAAGCATTCTCACATAATCCCTGTGTTTTCCAATGTTAATAGTATTTCCCATGTTGTGCCATGGCAAAGGCTTTCCATCACACCAGAGGTATGAAGATAACTGCATCAAGTCCCGTATTAAGCCATACCACTCCCTAATTCTGCATGAGCACTAAACTCTCCGCTTCGGTGGTGTGTGGTGCTAAGCTCTGCTCTGGGAATTTGAAATGCCCATAGTATGATGGTGGGCTTCAGAAGGTGGCGTGGGTGCAGGAAGGACCGGAGAGCCTGATGCTGTTCAAGTCCTTGAGACCTCAGCCTGACGATCCCAGGCCAACTTCCAAGATGCAACAGCAGATGGTACCTTCTTGTCTCTTGAACCTTGAGGAAACTGGGATGTTCTTTGTAGCTCTGTAACTGCACTGAGCAGTGTTGGTTTCTGCTTGTACTGCTTCCAGCACCAACCTTTAGCACTGGTTTGCATCAGAAAGCTGACCTCTTCTGACCTCCTCAGTCCTGCAGCACACAGGCCCTGCCTGCCCCACTCCTGTTTACGTCAGCCAGAGCTGCAAGGTCAGATCCCTGGAGCTGCTCTGGAAATCTACCCCCAGCTGCATTTTCTCTAAAGATGTTAAGATTAATTTTCTCAAGAGAATTCAGGGAAAAGCTTTGTGGTTTTTGTGTATCATTTACTTCTCTGGGACTTGTTGGACATTCTCCAGGGATTCCAGTTCTGCACTTTGGGTAAATATTTATTCCTTGTTATTTGAAGCAAAGGATGAAAGTCCCACCACACTCTCTGCGCAGCATCTCCGACCAGTTTGAAGGTGCTGGAGATTTTTAGTGCTATAAATAGACATCAGCAGTGGAAGCTGTGAAGCCCACATGGTGGCCGCTTGCTGCAAGGAGCTGCTGTGAATTCTGCGGAAATGAATGAGAAGCATCTGCAGTGGGGAGTGAAATCTGCACATTAATGTGTGGGGGACATGGGCCCCACAAAGCCCAGGAGCAGGGGAGGTGGAGAGCAGATCGTTACCACTGATTACTGATGTCTGCTGCCACTACAGGTACCTGCCATGCTTTGGGACGTGTGAGATCCGTGAGCAGAGGGCATGTCCCTGGCATCAGGTGAAGTGACCTGCTACAGGATTTTCTACTTGATGGAAATTCCACAATGTAAACTTTTTAACGGAATGATATTTTTACATGCCTTTCGGGGCTGATAGGTTGCATTTTACAAAATCGTACCATCTATTTCAAGGCTGATTTTCAAAAAATTGTACCGTATCAAAACTGAATCAGCAGTATTTAAGAACATAACATTAAAATTTTCTGTTTTGAAAGGTTTAACAAGGGCTCCAGTTTGGGCTTTATGAAATACAAAAATGTTGAAGCAGATACACTTCTGGTACATGCATACATTTGTCAAATCTGTATTTTCACAGAAAAAGAAAAATCTCACTGGGAAGTTACCTGCTGCCTCCTGGCAGAAAATTAAGCAGCCTTGATAACCCACGTCAGTGCATCCCTCCAGATGCCACTCCTCAAGGCTGGTCATACCTCATGTGGGTTCTGGTTACATTAATCACCTTCCTTTTTTGCTGTGAACTCTTGTCCTCCAAGACAGTAGTCATTCAGACTCTCTATAATTCGGATTTTTGGCACAGACTTCGCTCATGTTTTCTGCCAGGCACTTCAGGGCATTCCCTGGCATAATGTCCACTGGTTACACGGCCACAGAACACAGCAAAGGTTTCCCGCTGGCCTGGATTTACCAAGACAGAGCTGCTCAGTACCTCCTGGAGGCTTGTGTAACAACAACCCATTTACCTTGCCACACGAAGTCCTTCATCGACAGAGAACTCGCGTTACCGTTGTTCACACACTGCAGGGTGAGAACCACCCCCTCCTTCCCCTGCTGCAGTGGGATAATCCTGTAATCGTGTTGGCCTGACGTCAGACCAACGCGGCCAGGCACGGGCGGCTGCAATTCAGTACAAGCATCAACTGTTCAAAACTACACGTGAGCTACCAGCCCACAGCCCCTTAAACTGGATTATGGGCCATTCACTCAGGACTACCTGTAGAGAGATTATACTCAACCTACGAGAGGAAGCAAATAATTAAGGTGGTTTGGGCACCTGAATTCGTGGTACTAAACACGAGAGGAATAAATAAACTTTTACTTTTGCCTTCTAACAAAAAAAAAGCGCAGCGCTCTGCTTTGAGTGTTGCTTGCTTGATCTTACAGCTCTTTCAGCTTCCTGAACGATGCTCTTTTTCTGCTCTGCCCAATAATGCTGCATTTTTTATCAGATGGGCTAAAAAAGGCAGAATCATTAGCCTGCCACATGTGGTTGCATCCTGATGTAGCGATGTTCCCCTTGAGGGTGGCCACACCTAGTAAGTCCCTCTGCGGGCCATATGCAGTGGCTTTTCTGAATGCCGTTTTCCTATGGGTTGCACCTAGGGTAATCCTTGCCCTGAAGCATCAGCTGCAGGCGTCAGGCTCAAGAAGCCAAAAACCAGATAAAAAATCCCGCCAAGGATTCAGACACACCACAAGTGGGGGCAATCCTACGGGATCCGGTTCCAAAGAATTGCTGTGAAATAACACTTTGGGGAGAATTACATGAAAATAAAGTAGAGCTTTGCTGCTTTTTGTACATACCGTGGTCTAAAGCTAGTCTGTCTGCGGAGCACGAGGGAACAGAAGCCAAGGGAGCAGGGAAGTGGCTGTTACCAGCCGGTGGTTATTTCTGATGCCATCTGTGTCATTAGGCAGCCTGTCGCGTTGATTTGGGAACTTCAAAGCAAAAGCAGGAATAGATACGAGACCTTTTCGCTCCAAACACGCTGACAACTTAACTGACTTGAGCCAAATGAGCTTTTGCTTTTTTTGGTGGTGGTGGTTGTTGTTGTCATTGTTGCTAGTTTGTTGCTCCTAGGAGCCCTGCTGTCAGGCCACACAGATGAACTGCTCTGGTTGTGCTGAGCTAGTGCTAGAGAAATCCAGGTTTTGCACTATTTTTCTGTCTGCCAAGGGAAGTTCCTGACAAATTGGACACAGGGAGCAGACAGTTAAAGACAGATCCCTCTGTCTTCCTCTTGGCTCTTCTCCCCACTACAAATAAGTCATGGCAGAATTCACTCTGTCTGCAAATGATCTTGTTTGGGAAAGCCAACCCTGATAGCGGCCTGTCGCTGGCACAAAGGGAGAGGTCAAACTGCTTTGTGGTGACTTCAGCAGATAGGAGGTGCCAATGATGCCCTAGAACATCATTAAAGACCGACAGCCAAGCAGCACTCGTGCACTCGTTCCCTAAATGCTCTTGCAGTTGATGGAATGAAAAAAACAAACCCAGCAGAAACCCATTGCTGAGATGGGGGAGAGAGAAAGTGCTGCTCTGGCTCACCCTGGCACCTCTACAGATGCCCGGCCAGCAAGAAAGTCAGAGGCTTCAGGGGAAAGTGCAAGCAGCCGACAGATGAAACAGAGACCGGTGTGCTCAAAGAGGAGAAGTCATTCCATCTTTGCTGGAAATTAGTGATTGGTGATTGTTTTCAGGACTAAAAAGAATGCAAATGCACTCCCTCAGTGTAAGAGCTGATGTAGCTGTACCTATTCCTGTGATCCTAACAGGAGTTAGCACTGCCACTTCGGCTAAAGGCTGACTCTCCTCAGGTGACCTGCCATCTCTGTCCTGCACAGGACTCCCCTGAAATCTGTAGCATCTCCTAAATTACAGGAAATATCAAAAACCGGATGGATCTTGCTTTAATTTGTCTGCATCAAAAGGTAGTCTCTGATGCTAAGTGCATAGTTTAGGCACACGTGGAGACTCCAACTGTTTGGGAACAAGAGGAAAGTGAGGCAGGAGCATGCTCTCTCGGGGAGGCATGATCAGGCAAGGGAAAATGAGCGTTGCAGATAGGAAGGAGATAGATGGGAAGGGCAGGCAGGATGAAATGGTAGAGAGCAACTGGGACACCAGTTAACGCCTCGTTTTTCCCCAGCATCACTACACTTGATGTTTCCCAAGCAACAAATATTTTCGGAGAGCAATACCGGTCTCAAGTTCCAGCTTAGCCAAGCAGATATGTGAGTGCTTAAGTATTTAAGTCACCTTCTCTTCTCCGAGACATGAGGCTATGTTTATAATTAAGCCTGCCTTAATGAATTCAGTGAGGACTGATGGACTGAGGAGCCAGCTGAAGTGGACTCAGGGCCCTATTACCAGAGCATAGGAATCTCCGTTGCAGAGATGAAAATGGACTACTGTAATTTATTGTTTCCTCTTAGCTGGTTTGTAATTAATGACTACTTTTCTCACTCAGGGTTACTTTAATCCCTTCATCCTCTACTTCTGGGGGCATTTTTGATGGATTGGAGAGGCATGGCCTGGACAGTAAACTCCCGCTATGTGCATCCAGGTGTCTCTTAATATTTTCATAAATGCTGTTGGAATTCATTTCCCTCACTTGAAGGAATTTTAGTTCAAGCACAGAACCAGCTCCTACTGATTCTTAGTGTTTTGTCCTTTTTAAATAGCTGTAACACTTGCGCTTCTCCATGCCTTTTGTATAGTATTGGATTATAGTGAAAGTCTTTTTGTTAGCAGCTTAACCACTTCATCCCTAAGCTCATTTGTGCCCCTGGGATGAATACTAAGTAATACCCAGTGACAAGCTGCTGGGTCGGGGTCTGAAGAAAAGCCTGCTGGAATCGGGAAAGGCGCTTGCTGGGGGTGATCTGCCCGCCCAGCTTTGAGCTGCTAATTGCCTGAAGTGCCTACTTACGGAATATAGCTGCTGCCTCTCTACTCACAGGATCAAGCCAGGAGTATCCCGAGAGCAATTCAGGTGTTAGGCAAGCTGGATTGTGTTCTGAAAGTGCTCATGTCTCTTCTTTAAGGAGCAACAAAGCCCAGATCTTAAGTTAGGTGCCTCTGTGCTCGGCCTGAGTTAGGTGGAGTGAGTGGCAACCTTACTGCCTAACCTGGAGGCAGAATCACATCCTGACTTACTGGTCTGATCTAGCCCCTGTGGGTATGATGTCCTGATCTGCGTGTGACATTGCCTAGAAAAAACATGTCTTGCAAAGGTAACTGCCACAGAGCCCCTACACTCTCTCCTTGTCCCTTCCTCCTAATTTCTACCTTATCTTTCTGCCTATCATACTCTGTTCTTTCTCCTGGCTTTTCTTGTTCCACATTTGCCTTTCTAGAAGAGACTTCTTTGCTTGAGTTAAACCTGGAGCTTTGCTACATAACCAGATCTGTTCTTCCTCCTTTCTGTGTGGTTCATAGGCCTTTTCTACAGGAACTCTCACCCGTTGTATTTACACACTGCCTTGCATGTTAGTGTTAACCACATGTGTAATCCAAAGTGTAGCATTCACAGATCTTGCACTGGGAAGAGAATCCCACATGCAGTCGTCCTTCTTCAAACTACTGTCCACAAGGTGGGCCTCTATAGCTTTGCAAGTGTTTTGGGAAAGGGACCACGCTGACCTCAAGTTATTCTGGTTGTGATCACCCCAGAGACAGAAATAAATTAATCCTGCCATCCTTTCTGAGGTTATCGCTTCCCAGGGATAGTTTCAGTTTGTGCCCTAACTAATCCATGTCCCCAGCCAGACTCAGCAGTCCAGTTTGCTACCCAAATCTTCCTGTCTGACTTTCCGTTGTTTACCCATCCGCTCCAGGATGCACAGATTTAGGCTACCTGAGGGATCCTATCACTGTTGATTAACACTTTTGGATAGTTATCTGGTATGATGCCGTTACGGCCACAGAAAATGAAGTTGTGGGTCTGTACTATGACTGAGAGCATTAATGGCATAGCAAACACGCCATGGGGAGCGGGGTCAGGAACTCACCTTCTGTCTCAGGCAAGCTGCTGCAATATTTGCTAGTTGAGAGTGTGCCCGCTGTCCTTGTCCTTACAGTCCTCAGGCTGGTCGCCTTCTCTGGACTGTGATTTTGCCGTGTCCTGCTCAGACACAACAGTCTTGTCGGAGTCGGCTTTCCTTGGGGGCAAAGGCTCTCCTCCATGGTCAGTGCCTTCAGCATCTTCACCTCCTTTCAGTGCAAGTGTCTGCCCCTGAAGGGCAGTGTTTTGGGTCACTTCCTCCCCTCTTTTGCTCACCAGCTGTCCTTCACCTGCATCCGCATCCGGTCTGTCTCCCGCTGCTGCATCCAGCTTTCCTCCATGGCTGTTTGAAGAGTCCTCAGTGGACTCCTGTTCTGAAGCTGTGTTTTCCTCTAAGCCAGCTCCATCTAAATTCACTCCCACAGGCAATGACAAGGCCTCCTCACTGCCGTGCCTGGTGGCTTGCACAGTGCTTGGAAGGTTGCTCTGTGAAGCAGTGCTGTTAGTGCTCTCCTGCTCCTGGAGGATGTCAACAGTGCCAGGCTTCCCGTTGGCACCTTCCCCAATGCCTTCCTTACTTGGCCTGGGCCCTGGCTCCGAGTCACCTGTGCTGGCCACAGACATGTCCATGCTGAGGCCCTTCACTCCTCTCTGCTCCTCCTTCTGGCCCTTGTGGGCAGACTGGACCTTTCCACTGCGTAGCCTTTGTGATGAGGAGGCCCCGTGATCTTGGGGGCTCAGCTGTTTCACCTTCTCCTCCAACTCAGCTGTGCAGTTCTCTTCCATCCCCTCCTCACCTCTGCTCTTCCGCTTGTCCATACCAAGGCTCCTCTGAGAAAAGGAGATACTTAGTTCAGCTTATTAAAATACCAATATATGTTTCTGAAGACTTGAGGGAAAAGTCTGCAGAGCCCATTAAAGGATGTAGGTGGAGAAGTGTTCAGGGACCAGAATAAGTGGGGCTGTAGTGCTGACAGAGAGTCAATGCAAGAAGTGAAGTTGCTCTCACATCATGCCATCTGGAGAGTGCTAACAAGGGGCACATTTACCCCAGCGTAGAGGCCTCCCAGCTCCGCGCTGGCTGAGAGCCTCCAACTTTTCTGACAGTGCATGTTTTGAGAAAACTCAGCAGCCAGCCTTGAACTCGTGAACTCACCTGGCCATCAAGGTCATCCTTCAGAAAAGACATGTCCTCGCCTTCTTTTGCATCCCATCTGTCAAGAAAAAAAATAAATCAGAATTTAGGCCTTCAAGTTCTCATATGGCAAAGCCACTCTCCCTGCCTAATACCTGGGTAGGATTCTCTACCAGGGCCATCCATTCCCCGAGTCCCTTGACCAGGCAATGAGACATAAAGGTGTCAGACATAACTGGTCCAGTTCCTTTCGGCACCTTAAAACACTCATCCAAGACCACTAAACTTTAATGAACTGGTTGTTATAATTCTAAATGTAATGAAAACATAAAATCCAATGCCAGAACAGACATTTGTCATTAGATAAATCAGACGTACAGTTGGCTTATAGTGATGTCTGCCACAGTCTTGCCTGCTTGCCTGACAGTGCCCAAGTGTCCCAGATCTCCACAACAGCAGACACAGAGGCAGACGGTGAAGGACAAAATTGCTTTGAAGCAGCTTGGGAGACTGGAGATGAGGACATGTGCAAGCAGGCTGCAAGAATGGCTGTAAGCATCAGACTGAAGGTCCAGCTAGCCCAGGCTCTCTTCTCCTCTCACCATCATTAGCAGATGCTTAGGGTAGAGTTTGAAGAGAGGGCAAAAGTGTTAAACACCTCCCCAGTACCTTTCCCAGCTTCCAGAAATGTGCAGCTCTGGGATTTCCTGAGCCTGAGATAGTAGCTCTGCGTTGAGTCATACTTAGTAGACAGTCTCTTCCAAGGATTTGTGTAAGTGTGTTTTGAGCCCGTAATAAATTTGCAGCAGCTACAACATCCTGGGCCAAAGAGGGCCACAGCCTAGTTAAAGGCTGTATGACTAACTGCTTTCTTTTGCTTGTTTGAATTTTCTAGGGTGAACATAAATCTGAATTTGCCCATGCAGTGCTACTGGGTAGGGAGGAGTCTTAGTAACCCTGACCTTCTCATACATGTGCCTGGTGAGTTACATCACACACACACAAACATTTTACATATATATACACATATATATAATGCACACATACTTCTCCCTGCACCATACTCTTAAAACACAAGATGTGCAAATGTGTGTGAGATTTAATTCTTCTCTAGACAGACTCTGCTAGGCTTACTGGCCTCTTCATTTGGCAAATTTGGGCCAAGGTATAAAGAATGAAAATGCACACCGAGGTGACTGCAGAGTCAGGCATTTCCAGAGGCAAATGTGCTACAGAGACCCTCTGTGCCCTAGTGGAAATGGGGGGGGAATTGCCACCACTGGCTCCACCATACAATCACACTAAGCTGCTTCGCACTGTTTTTTTCTCTAGCAGAGTCCTTAGGGCAGAAGTGAATTGCATTTGCCAGCACCTCCAGGCTCTCTCAGAGCGTAGATCTGTGTACGGTGTCCTTTATAAGCCAGAGGGCGAAGCAGCTTGGAACAGTCCTCCAAGGCTTAGAGACAGACCCAGCACCCAAACCACAGCCACTGAGGTCTCATCCTGGATACAAGGTAGGTCCCACTGCCAGCTGTGCCAGCTCAAAATGCACACGGGCCCCTTTTCTGGGAAGCAGCCCCCACCTCTGGGGCTGTATTTTCAGTGGTGCCCTGAAAGAGCTCTGAAAGTCGGGCTGTAAGGGTAGAGCCCATCATGCATAGTCACTTGTCTTCCATTTCAGAACGGGCTGCCCTCGTGATCAGTTCCCCTCCACACTCAGCACTGATGCTGGTGGCACCGATGACTGCTTTCCCCAGGTAGATATCTAAACAGAGAAGTGAGTGACTTGCTGACTGCAGGTTTCTGCGTTTCCCTGCTCTGTCTGCTCTACCACTGCACAGCTCCTGCAGAGCCAGCCCAGAACAGACCACCCCCACAGGTCTAAAGATAGCCAAAACCAGCTAGACAGCAATTTTGAAATATTCAGCATCTCCACCTGACAGGTTCCTTCTCCCCATCATTCCCACCAACACACCAGAGTGTTACTGATCACTGACAGGCAATGAAAACACCCAGTGCGTTCGAGCACAGCTAGTGCTACCCATGATAGATGCCTATATGGGAACTTCGCTCCAAATTTTTTATGGAGTAAGGTGCTGCTGGAATTCACCACCAGATGCTCCAAGTGGGTCTTGCCACTGCTGTTGGGCTGCTTGGACTCAAATGGAAGAGGAGTCTAAGTGATAAAGGGCAGATACAAGCGAAGGTAAGGAATATTCAGCACCCCAAAGGCTCCCTGAGCTAGGTTTGAAATGAGAAGAAAAGCTTCAGGAATGGTTCTTCCCAAAGAGAAGCAGTGGAACAAAGGATGCTTTTCCAGCTTCAGAGTCAGGATTACATTGCCAGAGAGCCCCAGGATTCCTTCTAGATCAAAGGACACGAAAGATGCAATGAAGAGGAGACAAGAAAAATAAAAGTCTATGAGGCGAGACGGACGAGCAGAAGGAGAGCTGGTCTAAAGCCTTTAAATGGGTATGAATAGTATCCTGATTGAACCCAGCTCCCCCAGAGGAGTTTGATGCACCAAAAAGCCTCCAAGCCTCTGCACGGGAGGCACAAACACATACTGGAAAACATACCTTCTCTGTTTGTTGCGAAACAAGAAACAGGCTGTGGAAGCTTGGGACGAGCCAGGCATCCTCTCTATGACACATCCTCCCTGTAACACATCCTCCGGGCCTCCCAGCAGAAGGTGCTAAACCTCACTGTGTAGTCTGTCTAGCTGCCCTTCCTCTCTGCACAAAGACTGGATCCCCAAAACAACTGTCACTTTGAACTGGTTGGCATCACTGGCATGCTTTGCCTCTGATAAGCTTCAAGCAGGCATGCCCAAGGCAAAAGGGATCTTCAGTCTGCTGGACCTACTGCATAAATCTCCTGCTAATAGGGACAGGTGAGAAAAGCAAGGGAATAATACTATATCATTAGAGCAGGCAGAAGTGCTGATAACCCTACTCAGTGTGAAATGGTGCTAGCTGTCCTAGCCACTGGCAGCAGAGGCTGCCTTCAGTGACCCAGCCAGGCTCTGGAGCAGAAGAGGCCACTGCAGGAAGAGACTCAGAGGGCCGCTAATGAGGGAGAGCTCAACAAGATGTCATCAAACAGTGCTTCAGTCTGGCCAGTCAGAGGCTCTGAGGAAGGCTGTACAAAACGTTCAGTCCCAGCCCAGCATCATTTCTTTGAGTTTCTGCCATAAGACAGCTAGCCAAGGCATTCCTTCTGGGCATGGCTCTGAGACCTCAGCACAGAAGGAAAAAGAAATGGCTCAAGACCTTGTTATGATTTCTGGAAACTAGTCAGCATCTGCCTGTCACAGGCACGCTTTGGGGCACAAGTCAGCCTTTGCTGAGGAGGAGAAGAGATGGATATAGGGGAGTGGGCAGGCTCTCACCCCTTACCCTGGGTCTGACCGGGGCAGATGGAGCCCTGGGCAGGCCCTGAGCGCTGGCATTTGACCCATGGGCTGGGGCACAAAAAGAGCAGATCATAGTGTGACCCATCCATACACGCTGCCTATAAAAGGGAAGAAACAAACTCTGTCCAAGAAGCTGCTCAAAACCAACACTGCTCTTCCATTCACAGTCTAGTCCTAGCACACATTTCACCAGCCATATGCATCTAAATTGTACAGCTAAAATGTTCACAGAGCAGAAAAGAGTGACTGTATTAGGATTAAACTTTGAGATGAAACTGGAAAACATGAGGTTTATCATATCATCAGGTCCTTCTAACATCCTCATTATTTTCTGAAGTCTTTCCTTCTGTTTTGCTGCTGGGGAGCAAGGATGGGGTGGGCCACACCTGGAGGAGCTAACTCGCTGATCCCACGCCTTATACACCTGATCCTTCCCAAAGGGCCGCCAGCCCAGCTCTCATGGTGAGACAAGGTGGGCATGGCCAACAGTTGAAGATGTAGCCAGAATAAATCAGACATACCAACACATGAAGCTCCCAGGGAAACGTCCTCTGCACCTTCCCACCTCCCCAAGCCTTGAAGTGCAGGGAAACAAAAGGCTCCAGTAGGAAGGAGAGAGAAAGGAAGAAAATCTTTGCAGTGGGTACAACTCACGTCCCCGGAAAACACTGACGGAAACCGGGAGCTGCTTGTTCTGTGCAATTTCTTCCAGCCTTTGGGAGCAGCGAGTCTCTCTCCTGCAGTGAGACACAATCTGCTCTGCAGCAGTAAGCCATCCTGTGAATCCTTCTCAAAGCAGAGGGGAGGGCACTGGATGTGTATTTAAAGGAAAGGATGGATCAAAGTCCAAAGCAAAGGTGTCTCAGGAAACAGTGCTCTCCGATCAGCTCAGAGGAGACCCAGAGAATTGATAAGAACTGATGCATTTAATTTCAGAGGGAAGTAGAGACAGCAATGCTGCATCAGTAGCCTTCCCTTTGAATCCAGTTCAGCCCAAAACTGGTATGTGATTTTAGGAAAGCTGTATTCTGTGGGAAGTGCTCTCTTTTAGAAAGGATGATGACCTGAAGTCAGGCCGTTTGTGGCTGTTAAAATTCTTATAACCAGTAGAGTCTGCCCAACAGCCACCTGTGCTTTCATTTCTTATATATAGTAACAGGTTGATATTTTTTTTTTCCTTTCTCTCCTTCAGTGCAGCTGTTGAAGTAACTCCTGTGCATAAATTTTCTTTGTATGTGTCTCTGTCCACCTCCCTGTCCCCAGTTAATTCTCCCCTCACTGCCTTGTAGCCTGTCCCTTTTGAAATGTTCTTATCTCCCTCTGCCCAGCACCCTGACCCTGTTTTTTAATTCCTCCCTCTCTGCCCTGTAACCCATTGCTTTTAAAATTTTATTTCTGCCTCTCTCTGGCCAGCTCCCTGTCCTTTTCATTACCACAAATAACCAGGCTTCAGTGGCAAACCTCAGAGGCAGAACCACGCTTACTCCTGAGGGCAGTTGTGGGAAGGAGTTTGGTTTGGCCCTGGCAGATTGGCATCTTCAGGCGGGGCAGAACTGTGTGCAATCACTGCAACTTTCATAGTTTTCAACAGCAACATTCAGCCTGTGGTCTGCAGCCTTCTAAGGTGTTTACAGGAAGTATCAACACAAAGCAAATCTGTTGGCCTGCCCACCCCGCACATCCTCTGGGAGCTGCTGCCATTCCCCGGTGCTGCAGTCAGTGGCTGGGAGAGCCAGCACGAGCACAGCTCGTCAGCTTTTCTTTCCCAAGTACATTTTACTGGGGATGGAGCTGAAAAATGGAAAGGGGTGGAACGTAACTTACAAAGAAAGCTAGCTTGATTTTTGCATGCTGTTGAACATATTCTTCATCAACTTACCAGAATTACATTTAATTTTAAAAAGTATGATTAACTAACAGGGCTTAGGAAGACAGAAGACAACCCGTCTTTGTGCTGCAAGTAGATTCCCAGTCCGCAGCATAAGCAGCTGAGAGCTATGGCTGCTCAGGTGCATTTCCTCAAAGCACAGCCACTGGAAACAAAAGCAGCATTAAAAAATCTCCAGGCTTAATACCGTGCCAGGCTCTGCATATCAGACCTACTACTGCCCTGACACAGCAGAATGCTGCACACACAGACCCTGCCTAATACTCTTCATTCCAGCCAGAAAATAGCAATCAGCAGCTGACCTCCAGCTAATTTCATCTGGGTGATGCTGTGAGCGCGCCTACGAAGCACGTGTCTGCTTGTGCATCTGTTTAACTGCATGGTCATAACTGACCTGGATGGCTGAAGAATGCCAACATTAAAAGCTACTGCAAGGGTTTTGTGTTCTGGGTAAATGAAGAGGCTTGGGATATGTAATCAGCTCTTCCTCCTTGTGTTGCCCGCTAAAGGGCATGGCAGTGCTGTGAAGACGATTACTGTTATTAAACTGTCAGTGTGGCTCCAGGAAACTGGAGACTGCACTGAATTTAATTACGGAGAGCAGCAGGGGAGGGGGGCCCCTGGGAGAATGTGGGCGAACCTGTAAAATGCACTTAGCTTTGCTGATATTCTGAAATTACTGCTGTGCAAATTACTGCATTGCTGTGTGCTGCCCACAGCTGGCAGGAGCAGGCCACTTCCCTCCTCACATCTTCCAGAGCAGTTGTTTGAGAAGACATCTGTACCACAGTATCACTCCTAATTACTGTTGGTTCAGTTGGGAGCTCTCTTTGGAGGCTGCTCCTCCGTATCAGCAGTGCCCGGAAGTCAGATAAGATGTGTTCAACAGCTTGCTGGGGCACGTGCCCGGTCACAGAGTAACCCTGACCCCTCGGGCTGTTCTGCAGGGAGCTGACGCAGCGGGTCCGTACAGCGACAGTGCACCCCATGAGCACCACAAACCCCATGAAGTGAAGTCCAGCCAGTCACGGTCCCAGCTAACATGAACGCATCTGAATAGATGCTGCTGTGGAACAGTATCTCTTTGTGTCTGTCCCTTTTCACAGTCAGGCAAGGAATGAGACCTGGACACGCACAGCACAACCACTAGCTCATGGCCCTGCTGCCAGCCTCCGTACCTTCTGGCTCTGCCGGTCAGTCTGTCCTTTCCTTTGGCTCGGCTGCTCACAGCAGGTACTGCTTTCGGACCCGGATCGCTCACATTCACTCCGTGCTGCCCTCCACCTAGAAGACAGGTTGGAAATGCCATGCAAAAGCAGGCAGAACCAGTTGATGGACCACTGAAGGGGCAAACATCCTTGTATCACTGGGAAGTGCCTCTGGAGGGGGAAGCCTCTGAAGCTGTATGCATATTATACATAATCTTCTAAAGTAATAAGTACAAATTGAGAATTTAGGGGCGTTTCTTCTGCATTTGTTACTCCAAATTCCAATTATAACTTTAAAATTTATTCCTTGGATGCAGTCTCCCTCGTGCTGTTCTTGGGAGACTTGTTCTCCCTTGCCACACAGCGCAGACCGTGCCACACAGCTATGAGAGCAGCCACATGGAATGTCCCCAAATGGCACTCCAAATCGGCGAGAGCGCCTGGAGAGAACTCTCTCCATGAGGGCATATCAGGGGAGCTGATGTTCAGTGGGGTGATGCAATCGAGTCGTGGGGCTTACTCACCTCTGCCATTGGGAGGGAAGGACCTGTGCTGGAATTTCCTTGCGTTTCTTCCCCCTGAAGGGACAAAGCAAAGCGGGCACAAAAGTGAGTGAGGTTCTGTAATGAACATGCAGCAGAAAGCCTGACATTCAAATAGGGTGTCACAAGGGAAAGCTCTGTTCTGCGAGTCCATCTCCTGAGAAACAGGAATCACGATGGACTATGCCAGTAAAGAAGCCAGCACGTGCCACAGGGATCAGAGATGACGCGCTCTGGAATAGGATTGCCTCTCAAACCAGTGTTTGGGAAAGGAGGCAGTGCTGAGCCTCCGTATTGTGTTGTACAAGCTTACAGAAGCCACTGCTCTCCCTGGGAGGGTAAAAAGCACTAGTACCCAGACACTCAAATCCCATCCCCTGAGGGCTGAGACCCCAACACTGCGCTCAGAGGCATTTGCCCAGGAAAGCAGAGTTTCACAACTGACAGCCATGACAGCTGCCGCAGCACTGGGATTCGCACGATCAGCATTCGCTAGCGTCAGGACAGAGTCTAGGTGTCCCTTGCCAACCTTTCTTATTGCTGGGATTATCCAAGGCTGGCTCCCCATCCTTAACAAAGTCCTCTTCAAACCTGCAGGTTAAAAACAGGCATTGTCAGACCTGACCGTTCTCCTCCAGTATGCAAAGGCGTGGGCAGGGGACCTCGAGACAACGCAGGCTCCAGCCTTCGGCCCTTCTGCACCTACCCGCTGGCAAATATGTGCAGGTTTATCAGCAGGAGCTGAAACTGCATGCACTAACCAGGAGGAATGAGGCTGTGAGGCAATTCTACCCCAAAGGAGAACCTTTAAAACCTTTACATCAGTACCCATATATATATATATATATTTAATTCTGTGAACATCCATGAAGCCTACAGATGCCTGTGGTGTAGCTGTACAAAGCTCAAACGCAGCCTCCCAAGCTTCTGAACACAATCTGAAGTAGCTTCAGGACTTGTCATCTCAGATTAGATCTGTGGATCAGACTCGTTTGGTTGGTTTCTAATCCTGCTTGTCCTGCACTATGGCTTTTTCTTAAAAACTGATATACAGGAGAAGAGTAGGACTTGGAGCTGTCTTGCCAGCAACACTCAGCACCCACTTAAGTCAGTTCACCTCTAATTACTGGGGTCTCAGTGACTGAAAATTTATGTATTCGGTCCCATTCCTCAGCCAGAAGATTGTCCCCTCTATCTGCCACGTACAAGCTCTTTTATCAGCAAACCCAGGTGAAATCCCCTAACACCACACCCTATCAAAACCCCATCTTGCTGCAGGTGCTATGTCACCCTCCAAAACTTTCTAGCTGGTGTGACCCAGCTGGACAAGCACAGTCAGAGAGAGAGTGTTTAAAGCAGGGAAGTGTCAGACCCCGTTAGGAGCTCTCCCACATCGCTGTCCCCAGCATTTCCCCCAGATCATGCAGGCAGCCTTGTGAAGGCATCCCCTCCCACCGCAGTGCCTGAACGGGCTCAGCAGATGAGGTGTGGAGGATTTAGGCATGTTGGCCTGTCCTGTGACTGAAAAGTAGAAACAAGCAAGGCAGTGAGAAAACTTGTGGACTAGCAATGGGAGTTTGTCCATCCCTGTTTTTAGAACAGCACCTGCACCCTCCTGCCATTGGACTTGTCCATGTGGAGACGGAGAGGACCCTCCAAATATAGACTGAGCAGTCATTCATGCTCCTCTCCCTCCCACAGTCCACGTCCTGGTGGGACCAAAGGCAGGCAATCTTTGTCAGCACACAATGCCTCCTATCAGGGTGGGAGACCTCACGTCAGAAAGAAAATACAAGAATCACTCTGATACCTGGTCCCACGGACAACCACGGTCAGGAAGAGACAGAAATGTAGATTTGGTCAGGGAGAGGCATGTGACAGCATGGGATTTGATCAGCAATAAATATCTGCACAAGATCTCATCACTGGCTTTAGATGGCCTGCTGCAGACAAACCAGCCCAGGAGAGCAGAGGACCTACATGTGCTCAGACTTCTCCACATCCCAAGCCCGTCGCCACTCGCCCTTCGCGTTCTTGTGACGTGCCAGTCGCTCCAGGTCAATCTGATCTCGCTCCCTCTTCCAGCGTATGTACTCTGAGCGCTCCCGTCCAGTCATGGGGAAACTCAGGTCTCCAGGGCTCTTCTGCACTGGCTTCCCACCATCCTAGTGGAGGCAAAGAGCTTCTTGTTCATCAAAATGTCTGAAACAGCTGCGTTTAGCGTACTTGGTACTGTCACCACCAGAAATGCTCAGTAACATTTGAAAACAACTCAGAGCAAGGTCAGCTTCTCTCAGAAGAGTGATGTGCACACAGAAGGGCTCTGCTTTACCCATAGCCTAAAAATACTGGTCCCAGCATTGGTTGACTTTACAGAAAGGGAAACTGAGGCAGGAGGAAGTTACATGGCTTGTGACATTGTAAATCCATAGCGATATCAGAAGCAGCAACCACTCCCTCCCAGGTATATTCAACAATGACAATGAGAATTTGTGGCAAGATATTTCTGAAAAGTTGTTCCACTTCACCCAGACTACACGAGCAGCATTACATTTTGAAGGATTAAAATCACTTCCACCTAACCCCCTGGATTTTGCCATCTCAATACACTCCTGTTGCCACAATGAGACGGGGCTTCACTGCTGTTTCCCTAACCTGAACCACAATGTTTCTTTGGTTCTTGTAGCGATATCTAACCTCCCGATCCATGAAGCAGCTACCATAAGACTTAGTTTTTCATTCTAGATATTCAGTACCTGATTACAAACTTTTAAAGCACACCCCTGTAATTCTGCATGCAAATAGCCACGGGATTTATTTGCCCCATTTGTACTTGCAGTCACTTTAACTGCATGTATAGATTAGACAGTGGCTTTCACCTGCTGTGTTCTTGCTCACCTTAAGGTTATAAAACCAAACATTCTCTTTTTTTCCTGGAAGAGGCACTTTGCTAAGGTTTACCTACGTCATTAGTTCCTGGAGCACTTGCAACATCTCCCAGCAGAGTCTGAAAGGTTGAACTCTCCTAGAAGATGCGCCAGGCTGATGAATCCCACCCAGCTGAAGACTTTGGGACACCTCAATCCACATTTTGCCTGTGAATTCCTTCAGACTGACAGGGTCAAGAAGGCAGGCAGCCTTCTGTGACCACCAGGCATCTGCAGGAGCCCAGTCACAAGGCTGGGGCTGACCCCATGCCCAGGGCATGTGGTACTGCGATGACAAGAGCAGCATTCTCAGAGCAAAGGGTCTCTTCACCTTCACTGCTTTCAGCCTCTTGGTTTATCACTCCTCTTCATGATAGGCTAGCTAAGGGCTTCGAAAATTTAAAGCTTAATGAAAAGACAGATCAGAGCTGATGGAACATGTGAGGAGCAGGGGGGTAATGCAGCTGCCAGGTTAACGGATGTGGTGGAAACAGGAGCCAACTGGCCATGGTGTGTTGTCAAGTAACACTACGCAGCAAATAGCTTAGTGCAGAGCTGAGTCCTGGGGTCCTAATTACCAGGGGATAATTCATCACTCCATACACGTGCCCTTCCATGCCAGCCACCCTCACCCCTTCCCCAAACAGGAACTAACTCCTCAGCGTTGCACTGCTGATAAAAGCAGAGCAGCGGGGAAGGAGTGACTGAAAGCCCTGTTACCAAGGAGACCCACCTGCGTGGGCCAGAGATGGGGTAGCAGTAATTGCTCCTCCACTCGTTAGCTGGCAGGAGCTGGGGGACTGCATCCCCAAGACGGGAGAGAGGAGGTCTGCAGAAAGGCAAGGCACACCAAGGCAAAACAAGGGCAAGCACTGGTCCCTGGGATGGGGCACAGGCATGGAGATGCTCCCCACAGCTTCCAGCCCCTTGGCATGGCAAGGGACAGTGGGCCCAGCCACGATGGATCCTGGTGTGCCCGTAGAGGAGAAGCATGCGAGAGCTGAGCAGCACACAGCTAGTGAGAGCAGAGTTCAGCCTCCAGAGCTGGAGGAGAAGCGAAGTGCCCGGCACCATTACCTTGACCCTTAGCAAAGGGGAAGCCAAAAGTGAGGGAAAGAGTGAGTCTGGCACCCATTGCTCTCTCGAGGCAGATGCTGAGGTGGCTGGCAGCGGGAGCTGGTCCCTGACCAGCAGCTCACCCCAGCTGCAGCATGGCTGTGGTTAGCTGGACCACAAGGTTAGTGTGCTCCCCTTCTATGCTCTGGGGGGCTCAGCTGGAATTAACGTTTAAGAGCCCATCTGTGTCCTTTTAATGAATTGCATTGGGGTGGGGCTAGTCAATTTGTGCTCCATTAATTAAGAGCATCTGCAAGCTCGGGGGAGCCAGCATGTCCTCCAGGGTTTGCATTAACCAGTCAGTGGGAAGGCCTGTGCTTTAATTTACCTCCATCCTACTCAGCTTCTGCTGAATTGATGGCCTGAGCCTTTCAACCCACAAGCAAATGGTTTTGGGAGAGAAACCAGCTAGGGCTGTGCTGCCACATGGGTGAGCACGGTACCCTTCCTAACATCCCTGCTGCTGTGCTAGGGACGTAAGCAGCCACCACAAGGTGTGAAGGGCATGTCCCCTGTCACCTCTTTCCAGCGCTGCTTTGCTTCAGGTGTGTTAGTTGCTCAGCAAAGCTTTGGGTGAGAAGAGGGATGAACAGTGGGGACCACATCAGGGCATGCTGCTGCTTCCTGCAGGACTGAGGCAACTCCTGCTGATGGAGAGGCACATTCTACTGGTTTCCTCTTCCAAGACAACGGTCCCCCCAAAGGGACATGGGGCCCCACTCACCTTCCGTCCGTGCTCGCTTTCTGGGCCTCTGTCACTGTCTGATCTCCTCTTCTCTGCTGTTCGCCTCTCCTCTGCCTGCAAGGGCACAGACACAGGAGTTAATTCAAGGATTAAGCAAGCACTGCTGGCAAGGGAGTCAGTGCCTGACCCTGTGCCCACCAGCACATGTGAGAACTGCCCAGAAAAGGTCAGTGAAAGAGGAAAGACTGGTTTCTAGGGCCTTGAATCGAACTGATGTGGAAAAAAAGAAGTCAGAAAGTAGCAGATGTATGAGGAAAAGCAAGAAAAAGGGATGCTTTCCCACAGGTCCATCCTCCTCCCAGGTTGGAGGCAGAGAGGTCTCCTGTATGCTCCCACTTCTTTCCAAGGCAGACCGAGTTTCAGGTACTTCTTCAGATTGGGGCCAAAGACCCAGCTTACAATTCAATTGCACGAGAGCTGGGAGTCCGTCTCAGATGCAGCCAAAAGCCAGCATGGTAAAGTTGAGAGTGATTTTTGTCCCTGTCAGACACAGTGCCCTTCTACTAGAGTCCATCCCTGCTTCCACTTGGTTTCGCCATGCTGCCACCAGACTGGCAAGCTCTGCTCTAGTGTTGATACCCCCCTGCCTGGCAGGAGGTGAAAATTAGCCCCTCTGTCTTAATGAACAAGACACTAAGCGTGAGACATGCCACGGGCCAGGCAGTTCTCTGGCCCTGCTGGGACTGACAATACAGACACAGCCATGTCAGAGGCCAGGGAGGGTCACAGAGGGTCTGAGCAAAGTAGCCTGCACAGCATCAATCTCTTAAAAGAAAGGCTTTCTGCCCGGGTTAGATAGCGTTGTTGGGGTGCCACCACGAGGGCTGCTCGCCTTGCCCGTCACAATGCCAAGCCCCTCAGGGCAGGGGGCTGGTGCCCGCTCGGGGCTGTGCCCCGGGGTGGCCGCACGTCCCCACCAGCAGCTCCCACTCCCACCGGGACACTGCCACCGCACGTGATTTGAAGCAGAGCGGCTGCCAAGCGGCACAGCATTTATCACGGCTGCCTCCCCCCAATTTGTAACCATACACGGCA